>Ga0315283_10000923_pt1 | contig 22653 bp, 24 predicted proteins | sample YL17G09_0_MG_FD_204541 | JGI IMG/M metagenome (GOLD analysis project Ga0315283, IMG submission 204541) | Sediment microbial communities from Yellowstone Lake, YNP, Wyoming, USA - YL17G09_0 | ecosystem: Environmental > Aquatic > Freshwater > Lake > Sediment | place: USA: Wyoming | collected...
GAAGAGGTCGGTGCTACCGAAGCTCCCTCGATACTGGAAATACCGAGGTCACCAGCCTGGAGAGCGATGTCCAGGCGAGTGCCGATGATGCTGCTCTTTGGGATGGTGACTGTCCCGGTTCGGCTATTTACCCCATTGTGGTTGGTGTAGGTGACGGTGACGACCACGTTGGCCGCAGAACCGATGGCCTGTGTGACCTCGATCTGCGGATTACTCGTCCATTGTGGCAAGGCGTAGGCGCTGCCAGCCGCGAAGGTGTTAGTGATGATGTTGAGCGTGCCCATCCGAACCTCGGACACGATGCGGCTGTATGCTGCCTCACCCTGAAACGAGGTGTAGCGGATCAAGTACCCGTTGTAGCCAACGGGTACCGTGTAGGTGATGGCTCGTTTCCACTGACCAGCGACGAGTGCTCCGATGCTCAGGCTGTACACGAACGAGACCATTTTCGGCAGAGCGCCGCCACCGGGAATCGCAAACGAGACAGGGATGGGAACTTGGTTGTTGGTGTCGATGATGCAGTCCACATGCAGACGATTCTCACCATCCAGCTCGTTTCCGACCTTGGCGACCTTCCCGTCGGTAGGATCTGTGATGAGAGACTTGGCCTGCGTCTGGAGACGGTAGATGGCTCCGTCGAGGATGACGCCTACAGCATTCCCGCTGGCATCGTAGAGTGCCTGTGGCCAAGCGTTGCTACCTGCGCCCTTGGTGCCTTGGTTGGCCTTCACCACGTCGGAGTTCGTCAGAGCACGGATCTGGGTCGGGTCTTTCGCCGCCCCACCGTGCATGATCTGAACATCGAGAGCCTGGTGGTCTGCACCCTCTGCGGTGCCCGTGATGTCCGCCGCAGTGGTCGTGCCCTTCGCCCCGCCACGAACGATGCTCTTCTGATCTCCGTTGCTCTGGCGCGTGTAGATGTTGTCGAGATCGGTCTTGATGGAGGCGAGGTTGCCGTCCTCCTCCAAGGCCAGTCCGTGCCCCGCAGCGAGCATGGTCTGGACCATGAGGCGCAGGTTGTCCTCGGAGTCCGTGAAGACGCCGATGATGTTGCCTGCCTCGTCGGAGAGAGCTAGGTGCCCACCCTGGGCCTGTACGATGGAGAAGGGCATCTTCTACACGTCCCTGGTCATGGTAGCAGAGGTGAGGTTCTGGCCGGTGTACGAGTACAACCACGTCACTTGGGCCTGGATCACGAGGCCAGTTATCGAGAACACCTTGCGGACCTCCTGCGTGATCTTACCCGTGGCGTAGGTGTAGTCGATGCTCTTGAGGAGTGTGCCATCGTTGCGGGTCCACTCCTCCTTCGTGATCTTGCCGAGAGCGTAGGTCGGCGTCCAGGTACAGTCGGTGGCCCCGGTCTCCTTGGTCGGCTCGCAGTCGAGCAGGAACTCCTTGTAGAAGTCCGAGGTCGCCAGCAAGTCGGTGAGTGTGACAGCAGGGATGACCGCTCTGTCCTTGAAGGTCATCTCTCCGCCCGAGCGGGAGATCATTACATCGTTGTCGCGGGTCCGTATCTCGTCGAAAGGCTCTTGTAGCTCAAAGCCAGCCGCCTCGATCACGTCCTCGAACGGATCGATGGGGTACTGAAGCTCAGGCCCCGAGTCGGCGTCGTCACCGCCCAGCTCGGTGGACTCTTGCTTGACGACCTGGACTCGCTCTAGTGGCATGGTCAGCTCTTCCTACTCCACTGGGTTTGCTTGACGCAGTTTTCGCACAATACTCCGTCCGGCGTGTTGTAGTGCCCCTCTATGTAGCGAGCATGTTCCGGTAGATCTTCGTGTGTGTGGCACAACTTCTTGTGGCAGACAGAGCACTCCACTCTGCTAGGACAGGTCACGCAATCCCGTTTCTTGTCCACCCACACCCTCCCAAAAGAAGAAGGGCGGGGCAGGTAGCTCGACCCACCCCGCCCTTCGCGGTTACTGCACCTCTACAAGAAGAGGCTTTCGCCCCTATCTAGAGAGGCTATGTTCCGAACTACACCGCCTTGCGGCCACGGTCGATGATGCGCAGGAAGAGGTCGGCGGCGTTCTTGGCGAACCCCATCTCGACCACGCGCTGACCACCAGCCGGGGCTGCGTTGAGCAGACCGCCGCCCGTCTTCAGGTAGATGCGGTCGCCGGCGACGAACCCGAGGCCGGAGAGAGCGCCCAGCACGAGGCCGTAGCTCTCGACCTGGACAGGATCGTCGCTGGGCTCAGAGGTCATGGCCACACCGATGACGGCGCAGTTGGCGTCGGTGTCGGTGTTGCCGTTCAGCACCTCGTTGTTCACCGCAGTCGTGTGGACCGGGTAGAAGGCGTTGACACCGGCCGGGCCAGCCACCCAGTCCGTCTCGATGACCGGGGCCTCGGTGGCCGGGGTCGCCGCGTGGCTGTGCAGGTTGGTCTCGCCGCCATCGGTCAGGTCGATGAGGTCGGCGGCATCGACGCCAGTGACCGTGGAGCCACCGATGGTCCAGGAGGAAGGAACGCCAAGAACGCTGAGACCGCCGCCAGTGCCGTCGAGGGCGAGGGTCGTGTCCTTGAGCTTGATCTCCAGACCGTAGGGGCTGGTCTGGTAACGCTGGATACCACCGTTCGGGGCCACGGCCACGCGGAGCTGGCCGGAAGCGTCGTCGGTATCGAACTCGAGACCCGACTTGCGGACGGCGGTCGGGGCTCCCTGGCTCTGGGCGTCGGCGCCGTTGTCGAGGTCCACCTGGATGCTCGACACGATACGCTTGAGGCCCTGGTCGTAAGTCATCTGCGGAGCGCCGGAGAACTGGCTCCACTTGTTCGGGGTGGTGTCCACCGTGATGGGGTCGGCGGTGGTCTCGGTCCAGCCCGTGTTGCCGTAGGTGGTGCCGTCCGTCACGAAGACGTAGACACCCTGGGTCAGCTCTCCGGTCGCGTCGAGATCAGTGGCACGAACGAACTTCGTCTTGACACTGCCCGAGCCGACGGCGGCCAGGTAGTAGACGCCGTTGTTCACGTCCGGGGTCGCATCGTCACCACCCTGGAAGCTGATGAGGACGCGGTCGTTGAGGATCAGGGTATAGCCATCGATCACGTTGTCGAGGGCGTTCTTGCGGGTGGACTCCAGGGCGTGGCCGACGCCGGTCCCGGTCGCCATCCAGCCGTTGGCTCCGTCGTCGAGGTTGGTGGCGGAGAGGGTGCCGGTGATGGCTCCTGTGGCCACACCAGCCTGCTTCACGTACAGGTAGGTCGAGGCGTTGATGGCCGTCTCGAACGCGGCGCGGTCGGAGACGCCGGTCTCGCAGGTGATGACGATGGCCGGGTACGCGCCCTCGTTGACGACGACGCCCGAGCCGCTGCCACCCGTGGTGACGATGTTCACGGTGATGCTGTCACCGGCCACGCCGCCGTTCTTGGCGCGGATCACGGTGTCGAGGTTGGCGAGGGTGCCGAGGCCGGCGAGATCGAGGAACGAGTACGCGCCAAGAGGCAGGGCAGCCGCTGTCTTGGCGTGAACCGACTCGTGGGGATCGAGGCCGGAGGCCACGGCGTCGACGTACGCCTTGTTCGTCAGGTCGCCCGGGTCGAGGGGCGGGCCGAAGTCGACGGCCATGCCGCCGCCGCCGTCGATGGAGATCGGTGGGTCGCCGATGCCGACCAGGACGATCTTGCCGATGGGGCCGAGGCTATCGCCTACGGCCATCTCCTCGGGGGAGTAGTCAGAGCTGAAGAACAAGGGAATACGGGCTGCCATGGGTTATCCTCCTAGGTTGCGGTCTTGGCCTTTGGCTTACGCCCGGCCCTCTTCTTGGCTACAGGGACCGCCGGCTTCAGACCCTCTGACGCCAGCTTCCCTTCGGCCAGTTGGTGAATCCTTCCAGTCATGTCGTCGATGCCGATGTCGGTGATCTTGATACCGAAGATCACTTCGATCATCTGATGCACTTCCACGAGAGATGTCTTCTTGGAGGCGGCCTCGATGATCATGGTCGCCTTCTCGGTCATCTTCTGTCTGATGTCGGGGTGCTTGAGCAGAAGCATGTCCAGCTCCGAGCTGCACACCCTCAGAAGAAGATGAGCATGCCGGCACTCTGCGTCCTTCGCCCGATACTCCAGAAGGAGATCACGGGGAATGACGTAGAAACCGTCACTGTCCACCGGCGGAGCGGTAGACTTGCCGTTCTTGCTGTCCACTACCTCTTTCGCCTTACGCGGCATTTCGGCCTCCTCTACTTTAGGTTTCGCCCTTGGCGGTGGGAAGATTTTTTCCTAGCCCACCCTCACCACCATGTCCCTCGAAGGTTCCACCAACAAGACCCCTACGTCAAGAGAGACACCGAGGGTCTGGATGCGCTGCTTCTCACCCGGCCCGGGGCCGGCGAAGCTCTCCGGCAGGGCAGGTCTACCATCTTCCCCTACAAAGTAGCGCCTGCCGGGCGCAAGCCCCGAGTACAAGCCCTTGACCTCACCGAAGGTTTGCACCAACGCCTGCGTGTAGTCCCACTTGCGGATGATGACTCCGATGGCAGGCATCTTCGTGTTCAGCAGAACATCGGCCTTGGCCACTTTGTAGAAGCCGTTGGCCGCACCGCGGATGTACACCGCATCCCCCACCTGATCGGTGAGGAGGCACGCGACCCGGAAGACATTACCGCTCCGGCGGCGTGCGGTGACCATCCGTTATCCCCCAGACGGCGATAGAGGCGTGCCCAGGTACTCGTTGATCGAGTTGACGAGGAGTGCAGAAGCACTCGAAGCGTTGTCCTCCTGGATGCTGTCACCCCCACCCCTCTTCTTGGAGATCGCGTCCAGGAACTCGTACTCGTTCGTGAGGCGCTGGCGCTCCTTCGAGAACCAGTCCCGGGCCGTGTCCTTGAGCTCCTTCAGCCTCTCCTTTGCGGTCGCCCCAGCCATGTACTCTCCTAGAGCGCCTGCGAGGTCTCATGCACCATCTTGCTGAGCTTGTCCCTGATGCGCGAGACCTTGCTCGGATGCATCTTCGTCTTCTTGGCTATCTCACCAGGCTGAAGCATGGGCTTCCCATTGAGGCCGTGAGTGTACTCAAACACGTTCTTCTCTTCGGGTGTGAGCCTGGTGTCGTAACTTAGCAGGTGGATGGCCTCCAGTTCTTTGGGAGCTGCAAGCTCTGAAGGGTCGTGGATGAACATCGAAGCAGGCAGGTCCTTACGTGACAGCTCGGTCTGCATCTGCACCGTACGTCGGTGTGACCAGCCCAGATGGTCGGCCAGCATCGTTGTGTCCGGCTCGTAGCCGTGCTTGTCCGCGAGGAAGGCCTTGCTCTCGTTGAACTTGCGGATACGCGAGATCTGCCCCTCAGAGATCTTGCCTACGTTCTGGTACGTCTTCACGTACCGAGATGACTTCTGGAGGTTCTTCTTCACCCAGGTGTTGAGCTGCGCCCCCTTCGCTGGGTCGTAGGTCTTGACTGCGTGGACCCACTGCTTCTTGAACTCGGCGTCGATGGCCGAAGTCGGAAGCTCGACCCGGTTCTTCCACTTCCGGGCCTCTTGCTCGATGAGCGGCTTGTGCGAGTCCAGCAAGGGCTGAAGGTGCTCGGGCTTGCGACCGTTATTGTTCCAGTTGTGCCACAAGTCGATCTCACGCTTCTGGGTCGCCTTGAGCTCGTCGCGTTTCGCGGGCATGGCTGTCTTCGCCAGCTCGAGAAACTCGTCGAGAATATCGACGTTCGGCGTGAGCATCCGCGGCTACCGGTGACTGAAGATGCCCCCGATGGCCTTGGCAGCACGAGTGAGCGGTCCGGCAGCCGCATGCTCAGCAGCCGGCATCAGGTTCCTGGCGTGCTGCGCGATGTCTGCGGCCGCCGGGGAGTGCATGGTACCGGCAGCAGTCCTCACCGCCGTCGACGGGATGGCCGTCGGGGTTGCCCTGGCGGCTCGGTGCGAGTAGTCACCGATGATGGCCCCACGACGGACGACCTTCGACGGTGAGACTGGCGCCAGTTCCAGCGCAGGCCCTGTACCGGGGTTGAAGTCGAACGTCTGCTCAGCGATCTTCTCGAGCTCCCGCAGGAAGCTGTGGAAGGTTGCCTGAAGGAAGTGAGGCTCGGCCGTCTTGAGTAGGTCGGTCGACTTCACCGCGTGCAGGAACATGTCGTTGGCGAGCTTGAGCAGTGGGTTACTCACGTCGGCGCTGCCGCTGTGGTCGAACATCTTGCCAAGCTCCGGGCCCTGCTTGGCCATCGACTCATCGCCGCGGCTGAACAGATCTTTGAGAATCTTCCCCTGATCCTGTCGGTTGGCATCGTGCTCGGCGCACGCAACCGCAGCGTTGTCGATCTGTCCAGGAGCCAGGCCGGCGTACTTGGTGAGCAGGTGAATGTACTGGTCTCTGATCACGGCAGACCTCCAACAGGAGAGGGTACTGAGGGACCCTTCAAGCCCCTCGGACGGTTCATCTTGGCCACTTCGCCCACCCGATGAAGCTCTCTGGCCGGAGTGAACGTGGCGGATGGGTTCGGTACTGGAGTAGCAGCAGCGTCCTTCTCTTGCTGCTTCCCCTTCGCGATGTTGCGGCGGTAGAAGCGGTCAGCGAGAGCTAGCCCAGCTCCGATGCCCGCGGCTGCGCGGAAGGGGCCCTTGGAGATGAGCTTGGCATCGGGTCCATGGCGGAGAGCGTTGGCTGTACCTAGGACACCCACACCAGTCATGGCGCCCTTCAATCCGCCGATGGTATAGTCTCGGATGTTCTGATACACGCCGTGAGCCTTGGTCTTCGCCTTGAGGTTGTAGAGGTCGGCGGCGTTCCCCATGTTGACCGCGGCCATGTTGCTCATGCCGAACGCAGCGAGCTTCGGCATGAAGTTGGTCTCCTTGGGATCGTTCGTCTTGAGCTGTCCTCCCTCGAGGTACTCCTTGCCTTGACGCAGAGCTCGAAGAGCATCGACTCCGGCGTTGGGGGCAGCGAGTTTCATCAGCTCGGTAGCGAAGGACCGGTACAGTCGTAGGTTCATGGCATCCTACCAGTTGAACCCGCTGCCACCCTGCTGCTGAAGGCGCATCATCCGACCCATCTTCCGGTCCTGGTTTGCTCTCCGAAGCCCTTCATACGCGAGGCCTCCGGCGACTACAAGAGCAAGGGTCTTGGCTGCACCCACTCTCTTGGGCAACTTGGCTTCGCGACTGAACAGACCGGCGAGCTTGATCTTCTGGAGCTCGTCTTGGAAAGCATTGGCCATGATGTCGAGGGGACCTGACATGGACCTCTCCTGTAGGGCTACGATGGCAGGATACAGCACCACCCAGAAGTGCGGGAATCCTTTTGTTTACCCACGCAAGCCGACCCCGAGGCTGCCGCTAGCACCCGGCAAAGACCCAATCTTCATCAGGAGATCGTCGGCGTAGCTTTCCACAGCAGCTCTCCGTCCTGGTCTTGGGTCCAGGTCCTTGCAGATGGAGACACGCTTCCCGCTCTCCACGATGCGAGGGAGCTCCAGGTCCGGATCCTTCAACAATCCGATCAGGTCTTCCAGAGCCGCCACGGCCGTGGAGTGGAAACCCTGCACCCCCTTCACCTTGTTGAGCGACTTCTGGTCGGCCCCAACCTCGTACTGGAGATCTGCTGAGCCGAGGATGTTGTACAGAGAGGCGATGGGCCGCCAGACGTAGTCGTACACGAAGTTGTGCACGTCAAGGCCCATGCGCTTCACTTCGCCGTACGTGTAAGCCAAAGCATCGATGGATGTCTCAACGTCAGGGATGTCAATGAGACTGGATGCCTTGGCATCATCGAGGATCTTGCGCACCTGGTTCAGGTCGCCGGCCGCTGCCTGTATCTTGGTCGTGAGATCCTGAGCCACGGCCTTGTTGGTTCCGAAAACGCCAGTGTCTTCCCCGTACTTGAAGGCTGACCGGTCTGTGATGGCCCCACACCCGAAGAACTTCTGGTAGATCTCATCTCCGATGAAGAAGCTCGAGTAGAGGGGGGAGAACCAACTCGGGCGGATGGCCTCTTCGATGGGGATCTTCCGAACGTAGTTGCGCTTCTTCGTCACCGTCTCGTGGATGACAGCCTTCTTCCAGAAGTAGTACTTCTTGGCTGAGGAGAAGCGTCCCTTCTTCTGCTTCACGAACTCGTCGATGAAGCTGACGTTGCTGTCGATGACGTTACCCTGCGAGTCGAACTTGAGCTTGGCCGGATCTGACTTGCCGATGATGACCGTCTCGTAGGTGTAGAAGCGGGGGTTCAACTCAGCGCCTGTATAGGTCCCGACTGCATCACTGGTGAGAGTCACCTGTGTAACGACCCCACCCTTCGGCCCCTTCTTGCCGACCAAGGCCTTCTCCGGAGGGACATCAGGTTCGAGGGCGTAGATGTTGGTGCCGTGGATGGTACCGATCTTCACCCGCCCCCGCAGACTTGCCGTCCCCACATCCTCCACCACGCTTCCACCCTCCGCGGTCGGTCCAGTGAGCGGCGCCGTGAACAGAAGGAAGGGCTCCACGGTAGAGTGGACCGGCAAGGAGGAGGCTTGACCTGGCCGCTCCTCGAGTCGTGCTGCATCAGACGCAAGAGGAGGTGGCATCATCTGCTCGTTCTTCAGCTCGGTCATCTGCTCCGGGATGTTCTGGGGCGTGACATCGAGCAGGTACTTGAGCAGCTTCCAGTCACCCTTCTGAATCAGATCGTCGAGGTCGAGCTCCGTGTCGTACGGTATGTCGATCTTCTCTGTGTTGACCGCAGTAGAGAGAGCTCCAAGGAACTCATCCTCGTAGGCCCGATGACTTCGACAGTGGGTCATCGTCGCGCTGGTTGACCCACCCTTCTGGTCGACTGAGTGAGACAAGCCGGCAATCATCCCCAGGTAGTGTGTTGGGGCCTTGAGCTCCTGAGCTACGAAGTCGATGCGGCTGAAGAGATCGTTCGACGATACCGGAGTCGGGACCTCCACAGAGTTGCCGTTCTGGATGGAGTACCCGATTCCCTGATTGGATAGTCCGTATACCTTCTCGGCCTTGGCCAGCGCATCCAGCACTTCTTTGGGATCTGGGAGCCACGGCTGAGAAATGATGAGTGCGGGGAAGCCGACCACTAGGTAGGGATCGAATCGAGCCTGAACATCGGCCGTGCGAGCAGCGAAGCGGTACTTCATGAAGTTGAAGTTCGCTGCCCTCTGTGCGAACGAGTTCGCCTGTCCCTTGATGTCACCCTTCTGCTTGGTCGCTTTAGGGTCGGCACCCTTGGACTTGCCGGGCTCGTCCTGCACAGCCTTGCCTTTGTTGACCTGCCGCTGAACACGAGATGCTACGAAGTTCACCTCGGAGATCTGCTCGAACTTGGGAAGGATGCCTGCGTACTTCTCCCATGGGAGCAACCCACGAATGCTGTTGTTCCCCTGTGCCTTGGCCTGTGCCCGAAGGTCTTTCAGGCTCGGTGCATAGCAGTACTGACCCAGAATGCCGCCAGCACCGCCAGTGATCCAGTTGCTCACCTGAAGCCGTAGCCTTGACACCTCTTGTAGGAACGACCGGCTGTACGTGAACTGGGTGTACTGCTCTGGGAAGAGGACGTTGCACATCGGTGGAGAGGCAAAGAAACAGTCAGGCCGGAAGATCTGCGTTAGCAGACGATCCGACTTGGCCTTGCTGCGAAGAGTCTTCACTCCTCTACGCGTGCGCAGACCACCACCGATGGCACGATTCAGGTAGAAGACTACCTTCGCCCACCACTTGATGTTCGTGTAGATCAGATTGAACAGAGGTTGACCCTCATACCCTTCCGTATCCCGGATGTTGTTTAGAGCTCGACGCGCTGACTCTAGGTCTTTCACAACCTGCGGGAAGATGGTGTCTGGAGGGATGTCATCCTCGAGGATCTTCTTGATGTCAGACGACATGTCCTGAGCCTGCTGTCCCTCTTCTGGCACAGGCTCGCGCATCAAGATGTACTCGTTGACGTAGGGGGAGTTTGGGGATGCCACTCCTTGAACCATAGGATCCCTGCCGGAATCTAGGTTCTCCCCACGCACAGCCTTACCCGGTGTCTCGGCCATGCGCATGGCCTTCTTGAACATCTCGCGCAGCTTGTCCTTGCTCTGCGCACTCATGTCTTTGTTGGTGTCAGTCGTTGAGGACCACGCCTTCTTACCGGTGACCCTGGACTCCTCGGATGGGACGTAGAGAGCAGCCGGGTTTGGTACCACCTCGTAGTAGATGTAGTTGAAGAGCATCTTCATCATGTCCCGGAACGTAACAAGCTCTCCGAGACTCATCGCTGACCCCTGCAACCACTGCCAGAAGGTCTTGGCGTTGAAGAGGTGCAGGGCGGTGTCGTCGTTCTCCTCGGCAGCGATCTGCGCGAGGATGTGGTTCTTGAGCTCCGCGATGGTGAAGAAGTCGTTCACCCCGTGGACGTGCTCGGGTACTCCTCCCATAGCCTCAAGCAGAGAGATGATGCCTCCCATGAGGCCACCGATCTTCTCCATCCCTGCCGTCCTGGGGCTGCGGCGCAGGTACTCCCCTAGCACCATGCCGTGGCCGCCAAGGATGTCGTTGAACATCGAGCTGCCACCGGCCCACATCGCCGAGGAGTTCCAGAGGAAGTTCCCGTTCGGGCCGAAGGAGATCATCACCTGGTAGGTAGTGTCCCAGTACGTCGAGAAGTCCGCGCACTGAAGCACAGCTTGCCGGCCCATCGGTGTCTTCACCAGAGAGACACCAATCATCTCCCCAGAGAAGAGTAGCTTGTACCCGTAGAGCTCTTGATCCTGCTCGAACTCGGCTACGGCAGTGTTCTCCGACTGCTGTGTGGGGTCGTTCTCGTCGACCTTGAAGTTGTCCGCAGGCTGGTTGACGGCAGCCTTCGAGTTGAAGCCCGGATCGAAGAGTCCTTCAGCAGCATCCCAGAAGAAGAGATGGACCATGGTCCGAGCCTTGAGCTCCAACACACGGTCTGATGGCACCACCTGGATGGAAGCTGTCGCCGGCGCGTTGATACTCATCTGCACCTGAGCGGCGACGACAGGGACCTCGATGCCCTCCAAGAACAGGCGTATGTGTAGCCTCTGCCCGGAGACCTGAGCTTCCATCTAGAAGCCCCCGGGAAGATCCGTCATGGGTGGAAGGTTGACCATTCCGAAGCCGCCCTTCTTGATGGTCGAGCTGATGACATTCGGGAGGGCCCCCTCAACGTAGTAGCCGTACGCCCGCAGCATAACCGTCATGCGGGTCGCCACTTCTTCGGGGTCCATGTACTGCTTGTCGTTGAGCTTCATCAAGTTGCCAGAAGGTTGGTACTGGTTCTCGGTCCGGGCCACGTACTCGTCATAGTTCTGCTGGATGATATGTGGAGGCCCATACTTCGAGGAGAGGATGACCCTGCGCTTATCCACGGCGTACTGCTGCGCCAAGGACTCGACCGTCCCCCCTTCGATGAACGACTTGGGGATGCTGACGCTGTTTGTACCGCTGCCCAGCAACTTGTCCCTGGCGGTGGCGATGGCTGCTTGTACGTCTCCGTAGGCTGACAGAAACGAGTCTGTGATGGTGGACCGCAGGGTGTTCAGCAGGGAGTTCTTCACGGCCCACACACCCTGAACCGCAGAGGCCGACTTGGCGCCAACCTTCAGACCCTCGCCTAGAGCTGTGGAGACGGTGCTTGTAGCGTGGATGACCGTAGCCCCCTCCATCTGCTTTGTGGCTCCCCTGAGGTAGGCTGACTGTACAGCCGAGACGTCGATGTAGCTTCCGGTCTTGGCTTCGATGGCATCACTGAGTGTCGGGTCCAGTGGGTTGACGTTGACATCTGCACTACCGGGGAACAGGGACCTTCCGATGTTCGAGACGTCCATGTAGTTCGTCAGGAACATGGTGAACTGGAGCTGCACTGTGTGTTGCTGCTGTACGTTCTCCGACGCCTGGGCACCCATGAGGTAGCCCTCGACAACGATGTCATCCCAGGACAGGTAAACGCGAGCTCCGTTCTCGACGCACTTGGTGCCACGAAGGAAGTTGTCGTAGTTGTGCCAGAACTCAGCCCGCCAGTTGAAGTCGGCCGTGTTCATGAGCACGCCCGTGCACTGGATGATGCGTGGCTGCTCACCGAAGAAGAAAATGTACGGTTCCCCGAACGTGAGTACGACCTGCTGCTTCTCCTCACGCGACTCGTTCACCTGCTGGAGCAAGAAGTTCGAGTACCGAGCCGTCTGCCCCAACGTCCCCTGAAAGTTCCCGCCGGCATCGATCAAGGGGATGATACGGCCGTTGGACGACCTGACCTCGATGGTGGCGTAGGTGTCTTCCTTGAGGACGATACCGCGGGTCGGGCGGCGCACGTGCGAGAACGTCTCGCTAGCCATGCCTGACTCACGTCCCAGTTGCTGGACGTCGGCGTAGTCCTTGAAGCCTTGCGCGAAGGGATCCGGGGTGAGCTCTACAAAGGTGGCCATCGCTTACCTCGAGATCATGCCGATGCGGAGTAGGAAGTCCTTGATGGAGCGCCCGGGTGTTGGTGCTAGGTCCTTGCCCGTGATGACACGATAGCCCTCCGCCTTGGCTCCCTGGATGATGAGGTCCTCGGGCAAGATGCCGTCGAGGACTCGGACAGTCATCGTCACGCCGTTTTGTAGACGAAGAGTCCCTGCTGTCTCTTTGCGTGGCATGGTCTATCTGCCTAGTGCCTTAGTTATCTTCCCCATCACGGACTTGACCCGATAGATCAGTGGGGGAGCTATGCCGTCGATGATTGTTGGCAGCCGACCCACGTTCATCTTGAACTGATCGAAACCTTCTTTGGCTACTCGACTATAGAAGGGTGTCTTCTGCGGCCCCGGCATGTTTACCCCTCCGCCTTTCCTTGTGGTCCTGGCGTAGCTCCGCTACCCCCGGCTCCAGTCTTGGGACTCATCCCCAGTACAATACCAGCTAGCACATTCACGTTCTCAGAGAACTTGGCCAAGTTCTGTGCGACCTCGGCCTCGTTGGCGTAACGCGACTGCTGCTCAGACCCAGCTCTCTGTACGGCCGTGCCCGTACGCTGCGTGAGGGCTTCCTGCACAGCCTTGGACTGCTCACCAGAGAGCTTCTTGCCTTGGAACTGTTTGATGTCGTACCCCCCCTCGCCTCGTTCCAAGCCCATGGCACCACCGAGGGTTTCCATTGCGGTCTGGCCAGAAACCCCAAACTCCTTGAGTTGCTCCCCCTGCAAGAGCTTGGTGACGTCCGCACCTTCTCCCGCTATCTTGGCCACCCGCTCGTACGTAGATACGACACCACCCATGCCGGTCTTCTCAAGAGACTGCTTGTACTTCTCCAAGATCATCTTGCCTTTTGCTCTCTCCTCTTTCGTCTTGCCCTTGTTGGCTAGCTGTTCGCCTTCTTTGCGCATGGCCACAAGACTCTGTGCTGTCCCAACAAAGTCTAGTGCGTACTTACCCCCTTCACCCTTCTCCCCCAGGTACATACCCAAAGCAGATGTTGAATCAGCAGCAGCACGCACAATATCTTGTGGCATGGCACGCAGTCGACGGGCCGCCTCCGCAGACGCACCCCCAGCTTCTTCCATCTGCGACAGACCTATCGTGAACTCATCAACCTGTGCTTGAAGTCCTTGACCGTACTGAGCGTACTGACGCTGAATACCCTCGAGACTGCCCTTCTGTAGAAGGTCTGAGAGTGTAGCTAGCGCCACGGCACCTTTACCACTACCGGCACTAGCATCCTTGATGACCGTGGCCAAGGTAGACCGCATCCCAGGGTTCTTGGTGAACTCCGTTTCCCACTTGTCCCCGAAGTACTTCTTCATCAGGGCCTTCTCACTATCACTCATCTTCTCGCCGGGCCTGGAGAAGCCTTCTAGAGCCAAGCGCTGAAGACCAGTCAGATCGTCGGCCGCTACCATCAAGCCGGGGTTCTCTTTCTTCATGGCGTCATAAGCAGCACTGGAACTTGCACCGGCCCTCTTCCTGAAGTGCTGCTCCATAGACAACTTCTTGGCCTCTGCTCCTTTAGCTCCGGCCTGTTCCAAAATGCCCAACGCCCCGATGACGCCGGGCCTGAAGTTAGCCGCAGCGGCTTCCTCGCTTACTCCGGCCCCCCGAGCAGCCTTGTACTCAGTCAATGTCTGTAGCGACCCCTCCCCAGCTCGCCCAAACATAACCTGAGAGAGGTTACCTCCACGAGCCAACTTCGACATTTCAGGAGCACGATCCCCGTACTCTTGGTAGATGACCTCTTCCATCTTCTTGATCTGCTGAGCTGTAGACCCACCCCCAAGATTGATGCCGTAGTTCTGGAAAGCCATGGCTCTCGGACCGGCCATGGTCTCTCCCAAACCACCAAGAGACAACGCCGTCCATGCCTGCATGAACGGCTGCTTTGATGCATCCCTAGCTTCCTTCGGGGATAAACCACGACGTTGTAGGTCGTACTCCAACATCTCTTGGATACGTTTGCCCTTTGGTGTATCCGCCATGGCAGACATACCACCACGATCTACACCGGCGCTGCCGACACCAATAAGATCGCCGAGGTTTAGGTACTGATCTGCATCTTTCACCGCCCCCCAAGCAGCCTTTCCGGCACCCACTAAAGGCTTATCAATTCGATACCACTCATCGAAGAAGCCCGATTTCTTCTTGGAAGAGGGCATGCTGGTACGTCTACCTGCTGTGACATCTTCAGAGAAAGCCCTAGCCCCCTCCACAGTCAGCAGTGAAGGATCGTTACCTCTGGCCAAGAGCCCCCCCACCACATCTGCCTGGTACTTAGCAAACATGACCGGGTTATCTTTGGCAAACTGCAACATCTCCGGACTTCCGCCCGTATCTTGATAACGCATCAGTCGTTGATTGTCCGACTTGAGCTGCTCAACATTGATACCTTGGTAGGTACGATCCCCCCAAACGGCTCCGGCCAATCCACCACCAACAGCCCCTACAGCCGACCCGATGGGACCTACCAAAGCACCACCAGCAGCTCCACCAGCAGCTCCCTTTGCAACAGAGCCCCACCTAGATGTCCTGTGCGAGTCGAGAGCTACGGCACCACTACGCTGAAGTTCCCCGGCAGACCCGGCCGATACGATGTGGCCACCGAAACCGGCAGACCGCATGTTATCTAACACCTGCTGACCCGCTGTTGGTCCACTACCTGTCACCCATTGAAGGGCACTGCCCACACCACCAAGAGCCAGGTTACCGGGCATGTTGGTCAGCCCAGTACCAAACTCCCCAGCCCATCCCCCCATCTGTGTCCCCAGAGCTTCTCCGTAGCCAACCCTCTTAGCTCGACGACGTAGCTCTGACCGAGCTCTCTGACTTCCAGAGATGGAGTCTTTGACTAGATCATTCATCTCCTTGGTGACTTCTAACGAGAACTGTCCTGTGAGTTCGTCCATGTACTCATCGACGTAGTTCGCGATCTTGTGTCTGAGATCAGCCCCGGCCTTCTCCAGTGGCTCAGTGATCTTGTTATGTATGCCCTTAGCAGTCTTTCTCTTGACTGCGTCCCATGACCAGTTCTCTTTCATGTACTGCTGACGTGCTGTAACCTGAGCCACCTGCTTGGCAGAACTGAAGAGTCCCTGTTCAATCTCCGGGAGCTTCTCCATGTACTGCTGAACCATATTGGCTTCACGCTCTTGCAAGCCAAACCGCTGCATAACCAGGTTGGTGGCGTCGGGGTTCTTCCAACCATGCTGACCGAGTATCTCCTTGAGCTCCATGGAGATACCCTCAACACCGACGGCTCCCACCATCTCAGACATGATGCGCTGACGATGAGCCATGTAGGAGAGCTTGGCTCCTCGACCTTTCGACTTCTGCCCGGCGAGACGGAAGATGTCCCCCTTAGACAGTTCTCCTCGACGGACCTTCTCTGCTACTGACTGGTCTGCACGACCCGTGTACCTACCGTCTTCCACCTCTCCAACAGCTAAAGACAAGGCTCGGCCAAGATTACTCTGGGCCATCTTGTAGCCAGCCTGTGAGAGAACTCCGGTCAGTTCTTGCTGCCCCTCCGCCCCCGACATGCCTGTCATCTCCATGATGTCTTCATTGGAGATGATCCCCATCTGGTTGGCCATACCGATGGTCTTCGCCACGCGCAGAGCATGCTGACCACCAGATGCACGAGAACCACCGGTAGCGAAGCCCATTTGGGCGCCCATCGCTTGAACTTGCCCAACTTGCCCTTGATTCATACCCGTAACCGCCGCAGTGACTTGGCGGTTCATCGCGTTCTTGAGTATGTCCCCCTTGCTGTACATGCCGGACATCCGGGCTTCTTGGAAGAACTGACTCGCACCCTCCATCGAAGTACCGAAGATCTTCGATAGGTCCTTCAGAGTTCCAAGAGTTTCCTTGAAGCGCTTCTGGAACTCTCCTGCATCCCTTACCCCCTGCATCACCCCCATCTGGCCCATCTTCTCCATGATGCGGGTGAGCTCGCTAACCGAGGTCATCATCTCAGGGACCATCGCCATGTGGCGAACCATGTCCCCAACTGCCATCGTGTCCTGTCTGGAGAAGCCTCTACCCCCACGAGCTCCGCTCATGAAGTTTTGCTGGCCCATGACACGTTCGATGCCAGCTTGTTCTTGTGCGCCGGTGACCATGGAGCCCAACGTATGACTGACTGCCGCTTGACCTAGAAGACCGACGCCCCCACCGAGCACCCCTCCCATGATGCCGCCACCGGCCAATCGACCCAAGACGCCCTTCCCCATGGCCCCGCTCATGGCCCCACCAATGGGATCCAGGAACCCGAGACCGGGTATCATGCCCATGGCACCAAGGCCTGCGACAGCGTGCCCTGCTCCCGCTATCGCTGAAACAGCTCCACCAGCAACGGCGTTGCTGGCCCCGTACCCCATGGACGCTCCGCCATAGCTGAAGCCGGGGCGCTGGTTCACCCCATAAGGCATCTGAGGGTACGGGTTGTACTGTGGGGCACCCCCACCGTAGGACCCGATCCCTCCCTGGTTGAGCTGAGGCATCTGAGCAGAGATGGACTGGGAGTAGTTGGCTACTCCCATGAACTGCTCGTTCTGCTGGGCGATCTGAGCAGCGATCTGCTGGGAGGTCATCATGGCCGGACAACTCCAGACGGCATGGTCCCCATTCTAGGCGGGCCTACAGCAAAGGGGCAAGGATCCAGGGGATAAGGATGTAGGAGGCGTGCATGCCTATCCTTGCTGTGCTGGGAGCGATCCCTATCGTGGTGATGGCCCTCGGTGTGGGCATCACCTTCATGCTGCTCGTCACCGGTGGGATGAAACTCGCCACCGGCGCTCTCGTCTGGAGAGCTGTCACCGCGGGCAGGTGGAGATGCGGCGAGAACATCCTAGACGAGGGGGAGTTCACCATCTCCACCGAGAGGCCCTCGTGCAAGGAGGCGTTCCTGGTGGCGGCGCTCGCAGAAAGGTGCGAGTGCCTGCACCAGTACTCGAACCGCACGGTGCGGATCACCAAGAGCGAGTTCGCTTCGCTCAAGACGATCATGTCGCCCGAGGAGTACCTCGGCGAGACCGACGAGGCGGTCTACTCGGCCATGCTGGAAGCCAAGGACGGGAAGGGGAGGTTGACCTCATCCGCCGTCGAGTGGGCGAAGTGGGCGAAGTCTGGTCACCTCGAAGAGATCCGTGGTCGTGTGGCACTGGCCATCGCTGACTTCCTGGGCAACCTGCACGAGTCTCGATGGAACTGAAAAAGAAAGCCCCGCCAGGGTTCCAGGCCTGGCGGGGCAAGTCGCGGGAGGTCGCTTTCCCGGCGATGTTCTCTTAGGGAGTAGGCACAGCAGACAGAGACGCTACGAAGAACTGCTTCGCGATCTCTGGGTCGTTCAGGCCGAGTTTGGTGATGAGGTACGTCTGAAGATTGGCGTACTCCATCCGGCTCATGGGCGAGTTCCCCGGGAAGGGGAAGTGATGCTGTGCGAACTGGTCATACTCCTTCGCGTCATCGACGCAAAGTTGCCGAACAGCCTTCTTCAGCTCGTCACCCTTGAGCTTGGAGAGTTGCTCCATCACTTCAGGAGCTATCATGATACGAAGCGCCGACATCACGGTGCCTCCATCACCAGGTTCACCCTGGTGTTGTACTTCCTACCCAACCGATCCTGTAGCTCTTCCACAGAAACGCCGTTTCTGGTGATCACTTCCAGAACACAGGGCTTGTCCCCTTGGATGCTTAGGAGCACAGCCTGTTCTGCTGTCACGTTAAGCTGAAGACGAGCAAGCTGATGAGCCTTGAAGTACTCTACCAGCGCCTCCTCCATGAGCTCGCTGTGTGATCGGTGAAGCAACCAACCGTACTGCTTCAACGTATGGAGCAGTTTTTCTGGGAGTCGCACGGTGGTGGTAACCTTCGGCTCCTTGTACGGATTGCGGCTGTTCACCTCTTTTGCGCTGTTCAGTTCAGGCTTCAGCGTGTCCAAGAAGTGCTGTTCTCTTACTTCGAGTTGATCCTGAGGGACTACCTCAAGAACTATAAGCTCAAGATCGGTTTCTCCGCGCTCTGCCCAAAGCTGCTGAAGACCTTTGCTGGTGTGCTTCCCCCTCTTCAACTTCCGTAGGTGGTCCCTCCACCTATGGTCGATATTCTCTGCACTACCGACATACCTATGGCCTGTGCTCTTAGACGTTATCTGATATACGCCGCACACGACCATGACAACGAAGTAGCATCTGTGGCATAAGTAGTCAAGTGCTATAACGACATAACTATGTCAGGAGCGACAGCATGAACAACATCGGCTGGGAATCATTGGTTTTTGAGGAGCGGCAGCGTCGCTGGGATGGCAGCTTCCGCCGGCAGTTCAGGCAGCACCACGGCCGGCAGGACAGGCCAAACGTGTGGGAGTGCTGGGTCCAAGCAGAGCGGATTTTTGTGTCTTACGGCCTACTCGGCGGCGCCAGACAAGAGACCACCCAGGTCGGGAAGGAGAAGAACTCGGGCAAGGCCAACCTCATCACCGCGGCCCAGGACGCCATGGCGACTGCCAGGCGGATGTGCCGGAAGAAGTACTCGTTCGAGGGCTATGACGAGTATGTGGGGGAGCTGAACTGCGACCGACGTTTCGAGGACATCTCCATCCAGCACCTCCTCACCAACCTGCCGGAGAGCTTCTGTCTCTACAAGCCGGACAACAACCTCTTCGACTGCAAGGGCCTTCTGGAAAAGACCAGGGAGCGCAAGGTCTTCTACACCTTGAAGCGCGACGGTCTGGCCCACTGGATCGTGAAGGACTTCTACGGGAACATCACCATCTACTCGCGCCGCTCGCGCCGCTGGAACGACAAGGAGGCCCCGAAGGAACTGGCCGACGGGACTCTCGATGAGAGTGCGGCCATCCCCTGGGCTGCTCGCTTCCCTCACCTCGTCCGCGCCGTGCAAGAGCTCCCCATCCCCAACGGAACAATGCTCGCCTGCGAGCTTGTCGTGTCTGACACCAACGGCCGGGACAACTTCAAGAACGCCTCGTCCTACACCAAGAGTCTCACCCCGCAGGCCCTCGAGGACATGCAAGCCGGCATCTACCCGCAGTTCTACTGGTGGGACATCCCGTTCCTCGGCGGCGAGGACCTGGTTTCCAAGAGCCGTGTGCGGGACCGCTACTCCATCATCGCCTCCACCATGAGAGATGCTTCTCCGTACTCGCGGCAGTGGATCCTCCCCATCACGGTCTACGATGGACAGGACTTCGAGTCCCCCGAGCAGGCCATCGACTGGGCGAAGAAGCACGGCATCGAGGGCTTCGTCATCGTCGACCCGAACGGTGTCTACGAAGACAAGGGTTGGTCACTGAAGGGCAAGCCCGACCGCCCCGGGAGGTTCTGTGCAAAACTCAAACCGAAGTACGAGGACGATTTCGTACTTCTGTGGGAGCCCGAAAAGAAGTGGGGCACCTGGGGCAAGGGTAGGCACGAGTTCGACAAGCCGGTGAAGCTACCGGACGGCCGCACGGTGAAGCACGGCGGCATCGGCAGTGTGGGCCTGTTCCAGTACAACACCGCCGGCGAGCTCATCTACATCTGCGACTGTTCAAGCGGGATGGACTACGAATTCCAGGCCCAGCTTCACAAGAGCCACTTCCCGTTCGTCGCGCAGATCGAGTACACAGAGAGGACGTACATCTCCGACGGCGACGACACCAACGCCCTCAAGTTCCCTGTCTTCCTCCGCACCCGCGAAGACAAGAAGACTGGGGAGTGCATCAATGCCCGCCTCTGACTTCTATCAGTCGGTGACTCTCCACCTCACCGACGGACGCAAGTGGACGCTCACGGGACCGGCCATCACCAAGCCTGGTGAGCCCATCAACGTGAGTGTCCTTCAACCCATCACCATCTCCGAGCCGAAGAAGATGCCGCCTGGCTGCTTCTGGGGGCCGATGGAGGAGACCATGAAGTGCGACAAGTGCAAAAAGGATGTGCCCCCAGATGTGGCAGGGGCCAACTGCATCGACTGCAAGAAGGTCTACTACCGATGCCCTGCATGCGGAGGGGCGGCAGGGGCCCAACGATCCCTCCACTCACATCGGGCGCTCTATCACCCGAAGAAGAAGTAACCATGCGCCCGGCGGACATGCCTCCGGCGGAGCGCTACGAGCACGGCACTAGGGCTCGATACGTCTGTGGGTGTCGGTGTGAGCCTTGCCGGATAGCCAACCGAGAGTATGCCCGCTCCCGTTATCGGGCACAGCACGTCCGCAAAGAGTGGAACGGCCTGGTGTCCGCAGACAAAGCTCGGGCGCATCTGGCTGCACTATCCGAACAAGGGATCGGTCGACGGGCTGTAGGTGAAGCCTGCGACGTGAACCACAACAGCCTGGCTGCCATCATCCGCGGCAAGAAGACCCAGATCCGTGCCGAGACGGAGAAGCGCATCTTGGCTGTGGACTCCAGCGCTAGGGCTGATGGCTCTCAAGTACCAGGACGGAGGACCTGGAACCTCATCGGGAAACTACTGGAGATGGGCTTCTCGAAGGCTTCGCTGGCCAAGAGACTCGGCTACGAGTCCCCTGCGATACAGATCAAGCGGAAGGTCGTGCTGGCTCGCACAGCCCAACGTGTCGAGCGGCTGTACCGACAGATGATGCACGGGAGCGAAGGAGAGCTAGAGACGAACCAGGTCGAGGGTCTCTGTCTGGAGTGCGGACTCTCCCACCGCAGACAGGACAGGTTGAGGCTCCTCGCCCGAATGCTTCCCTGCGCTCCAGCAGATGTCCAAGAAGCCTACCCGTGCCTCTATGGTCAGGGCTCTGATGATGGTGCAGGCTACCAACGACTGATGCGCGACCTTCGAGAGTTGCGCCAGGAGCCGGAGGCGAAATGACCGCCTGCGAGAAGTGCTGGTCCGACTCCTACGGCGACGCCGCCGAGTACCAGCGCCGGATCAGCGAGCGGAACGCCCAGCAACACCGATGTACGCCCGAGGAGCAAGCCGGCCCCGACGCGACGGTCTGCCCGACGTGCGGGCGGCGAGCCGTCCACCAGTACGCGAAGGTCTGCATGGCCTGTCACGGTCAGGCCAGCGGGGAAGAGGAGTGATATGAGTGAGTTTCCGATGTACCCGCGAGAGGAGTGGGACGCCGAAGACAAGGCCGAGAAGGTGCAACCGTGAGCCGCAGAAAGTTCAAGTGCTCCTGTGGTAGCAAGAACGCCGAGCTGTTCTCCTGCGGTATCGGTTGCTACCTGTTCATCTACTGTGACGCCTGCAAGCGCACACTGGATGGCCCACGCATCAGACTCTCGTCGAACATGCGTGGGTGGGACGCAACCCCCAAGCAGCGAGCAGAGTACCGGGATGAGCTGCGTGCCCGCTGGGACAAGGGCGAGTCGAACAAGGAGAAGAACTAGATGCCGCGGATGCCCCTCATGGCGGAGATGGTCCGCCGCATCCTCGCGCCCACCGAGCAGGAGGTCTACGAGGAGCTGGCCTACAAGACCCTCCACCAGGTGGCGGAGTGGAACGAGAAGGCGGAGAAGAACTACGGCGCCTGCAACTGCGGCTCGACTGCCGTACTTGCTATGACGTGTGAGCTCTGCAAGACCAGGCTGCTCCTCTGCAAGAAGTGCATCCAGCAGTGGATCGACCACGTCAACGACTGCAAGTTCAAGAAGGGACAGGACGATGCCCGAGTACGTTCTCGAGAACCGTGACAGCCTCCTCCACGACATCGCGGAAGCGCTCAGAGATAGTCGGCTGGAGAAAACCGCAACCGTCAACCTGCGTGTATGTTTCTTCGAGGATGATGAGCTGCTGGTAGAGTTCCTCGGTCTTCAGGGAGCGATAGAAGCTATTGCCCACGACGTTTACTGGAACGAGGAGTCCAACTGGGCTTCGGCGAACCGCGCCGAGGTTGACACCTACTAGGAGCCGGTCCACATGACCTGCCAGCAGTTCCGCGAGATCAACTTTCGCCCCGAGAGCCTGGAGAAGATCGGCCGCATCAAGGAGATCGTGTCGGAGTACGACCAGAAGCTCACAGCCCGGCAGGTCTACTACCAGTTCGTGAGCCGTGGCTGGCTGGGCAACAACCAGAAGAACTACAAGACGCTCACATCTCTCCTCACCGATGCACGCTACGCCGGCGAGGTGGACTGGGAGGTGATCGAGGACCGCGGCCGCGAGCCCAGCAACCCGTCGGAGTGGCCGAACCTCTCTGGCCTGGTCGACTCTGCGCTCAGCAGCTACCGACTGCCTCGCTGGGAGGGG
>Ga0315283_10000924_pt1 | contig 22646 bp, 15 predicted proteins | sample YL17G09_0_MG_FD_204541 | JGI IMG/M metagenome (GOLD analysis project Ga0315283, IMG submission 204541) | Sediment microbial communities from Yellowstone Lake, YNP, Wyoming, USA - YL17G09_0 | ecosystem: Environmental > Aquatic > Freshwater > Lake > Sediment | place: USA: Wyoming | collected...
AAGCGCATGTGTTGTGTCGAACAAGCTTCCGAGATCGACACCAGGATAAATCCCTCACAGCTCCCCCAGTCTCGGATATTCTGCAGTTGCCTGAGTCGAAGGACGACATCGATTTACCTCAGCAATGTTACAAGTACGAGTCTAGATTAGAATTTCTGTTGCGTTCATTCTTTTCTTTGTTTAGTAACCGTGTAACTGCAGGTTACGCATAATCCAGCTGCCCGGAATAACAAACTTGTTTCCTGAGGACCATGCTGTCTCTTTTCCGGCAGATGTCATTTTTCGGACCAGTTCTGACGGCTTCTGGTGGAGCGTATAATTCGTCGGAGGCACCCGCCAGTTGAGCGCAGGGCAATCTGAAGGATTCATAAGCGAGTGATCGTAGCCATGGTAGTGGCGCATAAGTTCGCGGAGGGGCGCGTAGATATTTTCTTTGCGATAGAAGTCCGAGTTCATAATCTCAGGTCTGCCTTCCATGCTGCGAGGATCTCCAGAGCTATACTCAACCATCAACTCATCTATCCGTCTTATGCCTGTCTCTTCTGCTTCCTTTGGCCATTTGAGGATATGAAGCAGAAAGTGCAGGTGACCGGCATTCATCACCTGTACCGCGTCAGATACTGTGGAGCTGAAGACAATGTAATCCGACCCAGCCGTCCGAAAGTTTTCGTACTTCCCAGCGAGCAGCAGGATCTCAGGCCAATGGGACAAATACAAGGCGCGATGCGGGTATGTGTCTTTGTGCAACTGCCGTAACCCTTCAAGCAAGACACGATTGTCAAAGTCAACGAAGACGTGGTCGTCGTTTTGCAAGAACATTACCAGATGATCTGGGTCCCGACACCCGAGTTTGCTCGCCTCTCCTTGCATCACCGGGAAGCCGCCGCAAAGGTTATGTACGAGCTCTTTGTAACCATGCTTCGTCATTGGCCTGTCAAACTGGAGTGACACCGGGAAGTCCTTGAAAACGTCCTCGATGGTAGACAAGAGCTCGTGTTTCCTTTCCTCCATTTCCGGAGCCAACTTAATGAAGAGGTAGACATGTTTCCATTGAATATGCATCGCTTTGTAAGACCTGAGGGCGTACATAAATATGTCAAGACGTTCCTTATTTTCCGGAGGAATGAACACCATGATTACGAGGGAAATGGGCACGTTATCCGTAGAGGCCGTACTCGCCACCTTGTTATCTTCATGTTTCTCGTGCCGCACTGATGCTTAACTTCCACCCGCCACAATGCAAATGTAGAGAAACAGAGCAGGGATAAAGTGGCGAAGGCGCGGAGGAAACGCTGGCATCGTGTACTTTTCAAAGAACGAAATTTTTATCTTCTCGGTTCCGATTTCTTCTTTGCTCGCAACTGCATTTGGTAGATGTGAATGCTCAAAAATAGGACCAGGAGGTTCCAAAAGCACATAATGTTTGTGCCACGAGAAAAAAATAGAAGCATCATGTTTGTTTGTGGCAATATTTCGCAGAAAGAGAGAGAGAGAGAGAGAGAGAGAGAGAGAGAGAGAGAGAGAGAGAGAGAGAGAGAGAGAGAGAGAGAGAGAGAGAGAGAGAGAGAGAGAGAGAGAGAGAGAGAGAGAGAAAGAAAACAACAAAGTCTATTGCAAATAGGAATCATCAACACTCAAACATTTATTCGAAGCAGTGGTCCTATGGGATCCACATCCGCGTCATGCACTCATGCTCTGTCGCAGCTTAATACCGCTGTAAAGTGCAGAACTTAAAAATGATAGGAAAAAACCAAGCACATTTTCGGGGGTCGCCCGAAAGTCTTTGAAGCACGTGGCACCTGTATTGTCGGCGACATTTTGCATTTTTTTGTTGTGACGATCGACAAAAGAAGGTTCTTATTTAAAAAAAAGTGAGAAAGAGGAAAAGTTGAAACAAGACATTTATAGAAATAAATTCAGAAAAGATAAGAAAGAAAGAAATAATAAGCATGCAATCCTCCGTAAGATTACGCACGAGGGAAGCACGAAAAAGACTGATAGACACAACTTCTGGCGCACCTATGAACGTAATGGCAAGATCTTTGGTGTTTCCGGTGATGGCGGTTGCCAAAGGACTGTTGTACGTCGTCGACAGCATCGAGGAGTACGTCAGCACCGGACCTAGCATGCAAGAAACTGCAAGACACATCCAAAAAGTTATTGTCGTAGCGTCGGCAAAACTAAGCAGCCCCGCGACTTCCCCTGTCAGGAAGCAAAAGGCCAGCGCCATCGGCAGCCCGGTGCACGCGTTATAGAACAAAACTCCAAAGGCACTCAAACCGTGCTCCATGCAAAACCGTTTCTGCTTAATTATGACGGCAGCTGTAAACACGTTTGCAAGGAGGCTTACCGCATACCCCAGAGCTTCCGCCTTCAAATTTTCTCTGCTTGCAATGATTGTGCCCACAACGCCAATCAATACCGATGCCTGTATCGGCCATGGCTGTACCAGTCCAGAGTCCATGAATTCATATCCCATGATAAAGAGAGTCATCAACCTCCGGATACAGAAGAACATAGGAATATTTACCAGTTTCAGAGCGACAAGCCCCGCAGCGACGTTTGCGACGTAGCAGGCTCCCATGCTTATGGAACTCATGTGCGTTGCCTTATCGTACACTGGAATCTTTATGAGTTCACTGTTCCCGAATCTGCGCAGCACGAGGCAAATGACGATGGAGAAAAACATCTGTCCGGCCAACAACATGAAATAACCTTCGAATCCATATCCGGAAAGAAGGTACTTGTTCAAAAGTCCCAACGACAAAGAACAGCTGCCATAAAAAATGCAGACACCCAACGACAGAAGAGCTTCTCGGGGAAGCATCTTGCTGCACTTCTATCGTTCTCTCGATTCGGTAATGACGTTTGTCGAACGAACGAAAGAATATAACACTTGAGGGGGAGGAGGAGGGGGGGGCTTCCTGCCTCAGCCTCGTAGCCTAAAAATACTCCTTTTGCATTAATTACTTGACGCCAATGATGGTGCGATTGAAGGGATATTCGAGGCTTTCGGGCGAGTTTCTTGGCTTTGAAAGGTCGAGAGTTGTGTTGCAGAAAGTCCTTTCTAGCTCTTTCACTGCATAGAACTTCGGCGTCATTCAGAGCTTTTGTAGGAGGCATTTCCGCAACAGGCTTTTTTGCCTGCGCCTCTTCTGCATCAGCACTTCCATGAACGCAGACAGTTGGTGTCGGCGTCCGTACATGCAGTTGGGCATGAACACGGGGCCTCTGGCGCCGCGACAGAAGGGATGATGACTTTCGCCGTTGCCATCGTGATGTGAAAGACAGGGGTTTCGAGGCTTGAAAGGTTTCTTGGTGTATAGAAAGGCAGTGAACTTTCAGAAAATATTCTTCGTGGCGCCGATGGCAAAGATCGGCACGCCAGCAGGAGGAGCATGAGAAGCTCTCTCGGTTCCGATGTGCCCTCAGCACGGCACGCTGTCGGTTGGCGCTTTACTTGCACTAAGCAAAATCACTTCCATGCTCCAATCAAGTAAATTAAATAAATGCGCATATACAAAACGGGACGCGACCACGGGTTTCGAGCATGGGCGCGAGCGACGACGTCGTGGTGCGGCTGAGGAGCTGACGTCGTGTAGATATTATTGTTTTTTTATTCTGCCCTGTTAAAAAAACTCTGTGTACTTGTCCGCGTGTGTGAGTCTTTTCCTCCTGATGCAATATCTCCTAACCCTTCATTCGTTCCTTTATTGTTCACGTTCCCACCTGCCAAGTGCGCGCGCTGTTGCTGCGGGCTGGTTTTGCTTCGCTCGTCAACTTGCTGCTGCTTGTTTCATTTGGATGCGGAACGGATTCTACCTGCCGGCCTGACGGCCTTCGCTCTTCTCCTGCTCCACCTCGTCTCTTTTGCGCCGCTAGATACAGTAAACTCAAAAAGATACAAGCGGAATCATGTCGCGGTCGTCAGCGACAACTTTGCTCCTGTTGCTCGCATATATTTGCATCCCCAAAGATGCCCATTGTACTCAACTTAAGATCTTCAATCGACGATCTTTCGAACACGCCAACAGTCCTCTTTCAGTGCGGAGCGGCGACGATGGTTCAATATTCGGACAGGGATCCAAGTCTTGCTGGTCACCTTGCGATAGCTTGACGTCATCGAGATCCCATCTTCCGGTCTATGATTCTGTGGTCCCTGGTGCACGTCATCGAAGTCGGACGTCAACAACAGAGCGTGGGAACGCCGAATCAAACGAAGAGGAACTCCTAGCAAATGATGCGCGATCGAAACAAGTCGTTCTTTTACAAACGCACCACCTCCAAGACTTTACGCCCGAATTCGTATCGCACATCGGGAGCTTGATAGCAGAATCGGCTCCTCGTCGAGTCTTCATCTTATTCCATTGTCAGGACGTAGCTCGTGATATCAAGGCGTTGCCATCATCTTTACGACCTTTCGTTTACCCATACACGCACGCGGATATCGAAGCAGTCTACTTTTACGAAGAAAGTGCTAAATCATGGGACTTGAAGTTCCACACGGACTTGCCAGCGATGCTCTTTTTGCTCTCGCACCCCTGATATGATTTTGCGTGGGTTATGGAAGACGACGTCCGACTGACCGGAAATTGGGATAACTTTTTTTCTCAATCGTTTGAGGAAGCTGAGAGAATCCAGTTATCGAAAGCAACGCAGGAGAGACAGGATCGGCAACGAAGTCGTACAGGCTCTGAGAAAGCGAAAGAAGAAATATCTCAGCAGAAGACAGTCCCAGGTATGAAACCATCTATCCGTACAGAAATTTCCGTGACACCTGCTGACCTGCTGATTTTTGCAAATGTTTTCCATCCATCGCCATCTTGGGGGTGGCGCGTACACGCAAACAACATTCCCGATCATGCCAAGCGTTACGCTCTCTTTACGATTCGAGGGCTTTCCCGCCGTCTCACCCAAGCCATGCATGCTCATTTTCTGCGAAACGTGACAGCATACTTTGAAATGTTTGCCCCAAGCGTGGCGAGAATGCATCTTCTAAGGAAAAACTGTTTCGTTGGCACGGCTCGTCATGGGGGACATGCCGTTTAAGGAAAAGCATTTATAATAAAGGTTGCACTTTTGATGTAGAAGAGAGAGAGGGAGAGGGAGAGAGAGAGAGCTGATGAAACTCGCAACGCGTCGCATATTTGTATTTCATTAATAAAACTGGCACAAAAGGAATGCTGGCACAAACTATTTTTCTCTTTTTCTCTCCACTGCAAAGTCGCCTTTTTTCCCCCTTCGACTCAAATGCAGCTCTGCCTGAGAGTGCATTCTTCGAGCCGAATCCAGACAGGGGGCCATGTCCATGACGGCGGCGACGTCTGCCGTTGGTGGCTCTGCCGCTTCCCTTCGACGCCGACATCATCAATGGACAGAGAGACTATTAATCTACAAAAGATGGCAGCTGCTGACGCTCCTTCTCGTCGCGCTTCTCTGTGCGCCGTTTGCTCTCCTTTCGGTAGCAGCAGCAGCAGCAGAACTAAGCAACAACTCCGAACCCACCGGTGTCGAACGCCCCTTGCTGCTCTACATCCCCATGCACGTATCCGAGCCGCTCGAGCATCTGCAGGAGCTCTGCGATCGCACGCTGTCCAAGGACCCCTGGGTGGCGGAGAGCGGCAGTGAACGGAACGACAAAAAAGAGATCAGTCTCCTCGCCTTTGACATCCTGCTCGTCGTCAGCGGGCCCTATGACGCCTCTCGCAACATCACGGAACGGTTGGACGTCATGCGAGCGATGATTGAAGCATCGACAGAGAATCTGCTACCTTCCCCACCTCGAGTCTTCCTCGCCTTCAAGGCCGTGGGCGTCGACAGGTACAACCTCAACCTGGCCGAGGAGGACAAGGACTCCGAGTGGGTTTCGGGCCCCAACTCTGTCTTTTACGACGCGTTCGCAGAGGGCGGCGAGATTTACGACAAATACGTGCGCTTCTACGCGCTCGTGCAGCAGCTAGAGACGGACGTGTGCGCGCTTCGTGGCGGGTGGCTCTCGTCACTTTTGAAGCCCATGTTGGTTGATCAAGGGAGGGGTTCGGACTTTTCTCTGCCATCGTCGTCCTCTTCCCCTTCGTCCGCTTCTTCCTCTTCCTCCGCCTCTTCTTCGTCAGATCTCGTCATCATGAGCGGCTCCACCATCAAGAGCTCGTGCTCGTACGTCGTCAAGTACGACGAGTGCCAGCCCTTTGAGCCCGACGCAAGCTACATGACCGAGCACGTCAACGGCAACGCCGTGTACCGGACGGGCGACGTGCTGCAGCAGGTGCTCAAGTCGGCCCGCGAGCAGTATGCCAACGCCGAACCCTTTGACCTCGCGATCCATCACGTCCTGAAGGCGTCCAACGTGAGCTCCACGCTGGCGCACAGCAACCCGCTCTACCACAACACGGCCACGCTGCTCGATAGGGACTGGTTTTTAGACTTTCGCTACCACGGCGTCGACGACTTAGCGGTCTTGCACGCGCCCAGGAGGCTTCTTGCAGACGGGTTGAAGACCGTGGCGTCGCGGGCACAGGGATACTTGCCCGCGAGCACGGTGGTTTTGTCCGAAGAGAGCATGGACGAGCACAGGAGCGGAGGCGATCACGCCTCGTCCACTTCGCTGCTCAACAACTTCAAGGCCGCCGCCGACGAGCTGCGCCTCTCTGGGGTGATTTATATCGCTCTGAGCGAAGATGTTTTTTTCAAGGCCTCTCGCGTCGTGCCGCTGCAGGTGCTCCCGGCGTTTGAGAGGAGAAATGGTGGCGCCGCGGGCGTGGGCGACGACGACGGGATGACTGCTGCCGCCGCGGGTGAAGTTACTGCTGTTGCCGCCGCTACTGCCGCCGCTGCCGCCGCTACTGCCGCCGCCGCTGCCGCCGCCGCGGCAGCTGTTCACCCAAAGAGCTTCGTCCTCACGTGGCCCCCCCCCACCCCGTCGCCTGCCCTTCGCCTGCTCGCGACAATAACGCAGCTCGTGACGCAGGGCTACTCGCCTCTCGTGGTCGACGCCGCCTCCGTGCCGCTCCGAAACTACGACATGGTGCTCTATGGGTTCCCCAAGGACGGGATTTTCTTCACAGATACGAGTCCGGGTGTCGTGGATCAAGTGAGGCGGCCGTTTAGTGAGAGGCCCAGCGGCGACAGTAGAAGCTTGGTCATGGAAACCATGTACGCTCCGGCGTCGGCCTACACTGCCAATTTTCTGCAGGCATGGGCCGTGAAAATGCTCGAAAGGCATCAGGGACAGGGGAAAGCTCCTGCTGCTACTGCTGCTGCTGCTGCTACTACTTTAGCGGCGGCAGAGGGCACGAAAATGCTCAGCATTGCCGACCTCAAGGCCCTCGCGGCGTGCCGCCTCGAGAACATGAGCGGGTTCACGCCGTGCCCCTGGCGCGGCGTGTCTGTGGAAACGCTGCCCGTGCACTGGTTTGCGCCTCAGAACGCGTTTTTCGGGAGCGGATGGACAAGGCGGGCGAGAAAGCACGCGCTGTTTTTGGACATGAGCAGTGGAGGACGTGAAGGTGGTGCTGCTGGTGGAGGTGGTGTTTCGAGCGTAGCATCATCACGTTCCTCCTCCTCATCGTCTCCTTCCAAACTGATCTTCCGCCTCCGGCAAGCTGGCAAGTGGCGCGCTCCGGCTCGCTGCCCGACGTTTTCCGCGCTCTCTCGTTTACCTAGGGACCTTACACACGAGACTATATTCGAAGAGTTGGCTTTACACGCCGACTTTCTCTCCTTTGTGCGGGAGCGAAAGATCGCGTGCGCAGTGCTCCCTGGATTTCGCGTTCCTTTGACAGGTGCGGTTCTGCCTGTGGATACCTTGCTCGACCTTGAAATTCTGCAAGCCTCGGCGGGCTCGCAGGCGACGATCTTGCCTCGCGTCCAGGATGTGGAAGAAGCGAGCCAAGGTTATGTCGTGTTTGATCGGGATCGAGATCGTCGTCGCAGGAGCAAGCAGAGAAGGAGCCCTTTGTCGCATCTTGCAAGGAAGCAGGAGACTTCGCCAAGCAGAGACGCCGATCTCTGCTCTGTTTTTCATCATTTCGGCCCGGCATCGAATACAGCCTGCCTCGCCAAAGACATCTCCATGGCTCTCGACAAAGCAAGATCGGCTCTGCCTTTGCCGTCGTTTGCCTGTGCACTCGAAGCACGGAGAACTGTCGAAGAGGTCGCTCTGGTGGGCTTGCGGGGTGGACTCGCCGAGGTTGCTGCTAAGGTCTCGAAAGCTACTGCTGCTTTGAAATCTTCATCTTCTCCTCCTCCTCCTCTTGACGCCGCCACCATCTTGCTCACGGGCGCTTGGAGGCTGCTCCCGCGTGGGTCATTTGGAAACGGTGTTCCGTCTTCATCGTCCCATTCAACATCGTTACGAATCATCACGCTCTCGGACCTGCACTCGCACGACCAGAAACTGCAGTGCGCTCAGGAACTCAACCCGAAGGCGTCGCTGCTGGCAGACGAGGCGTGGGCCGGAATCTTGGAGGCGCTTCTTTGTCGGGATTCGGTGTTTTCAGTCGACGTGTCGCGGCGACTCTCGTCACCTCTCTTGGAAATTGAAAAGAGAAACGCTCCTCGATCGAAAGCAGCAGCAGCAGCAGGTCACCGAAAACAGACCAATAACAAGAAAATCTTCGCCGAGCTCGTCGCAAGGCACATCCCGCCGTCGATCCTGCTCGAGGACGTTGCGGCGTTCGCCAACTGGCTAGCCAGGCCGGACAGGCCCAACCTCGTCCGCGGTCGGTCGCTCCAGTTTCTTTTCGCGGGTGAAGAAACAGGTGGTGTTGGTGTTGGTGGTAAGAAACAGGTCAGCGGCAGTAGCAGCAGCAGGAGGATCTCGTCCGCATCATCATCATCATCATCAGCAGCAGCAGCAAGCAACCCCCCTCCGTCCTCCTCTTCTCGCCACAAGGCTGCGCTCCAATCGCTTTCCATGCTGGCCTCGACCATCGCGGAGACTCGGGCCGATTACGCCTTTCTCCCGGCCGCGGCGGACGCGACCACGGGTAAATTACTGCCTTGGTCGAGCGTCACGGAGATCGGAGAGCTGTACCGCGTGCGCCCCACGCTGCTCCCTCCGAGCCTGGCCGCGATGATGCATCCGACGGCAGTACTGGAGTTTCTGCTGTCGCCCGGATCGTCCACTCTGCCTTTGAATGTTGCGGTGGAGGCAGCAGAAGCGTGGAAGGAGAAAGAAAACGCCGTCATCTTGGACCATCTTTCCCAAGACGTTGCGTTCCGCAAGACTGTCGCCGCGCTCGGCAGAATGAAGCGACGCGAAGCTGCGGCGCCGAGGAAGAAAAAAATGTGGGCGCTGCCGCATGCTGCTGCTGCCGCGGGGTATCGAAAAGGCGGGGAAGAAACACTGCCGATTTCGAGCATGGGCCCGAGGGATGACCTCGTGGTGCGGATGTCCGGCGGCACAGGGTCAGAGAGCTGATAAACGTCGACGTCAACGTCATTTTTTAAATTCTTTCTGCCTCGTTTATCCCTGTACTGATTGCGACTCAGACTTCTGCCCCCAGTGAAGTCCCGTTTTTAGCCGGGCATACCCCGTATGCATGATTCTTGCAATATCTGCAGGAGCTCTATTGCACCAGTTTTCTATCACTCGATCCTTCCACTTCTCTACAAAAAAGCAGTTTGGAATGCCTTTCACAGACCGAAAGAAACCGCGCTCGGCAACAGGATTGACGATGTCGCGGACGCTTTCAACGCGCTCAATCCGGCGCACGCGTCCCTTTTTTTGTTTGTGTCTGTTCCTCGCATTCTCGGTTTTTCCTTCATTGCACGCCCTGCGGTCCTCGGATCCTAAAGCCGTCGCCCTCCCTCGGGCCCTCGCCGTCCACTGGTCAAACTCATATCATCAGGGTCGCCAACGTGGGCCAAACGGTGCTCTCGGAGGCGTGCATGCTGCCTCCGGCGTCGGCGGCAAGCAGGTCGCAATCATCGGTGCCGCTGGCTACGTGGGCTCCGCGCTGCACGCTTTTCTCGAAGCCCGAGGCGTGACCGTCACAGGCTTCGATCGGGACCCAAGAGGACTCGCGCACAGAGTCGTCGCCAACGCGAGTCACGCCATCCCGACCAAGCACCTGCACGTCTTCGATGCTGTGGTGTACCTTGGAGGGCTCACAGGTCGGGTGGCATGTGACAAACACCCGGACGACGTGCAGCACGAGAACATTGACGACATCGTGCATCTTGCACGCCGCATGCGCGCGAGCCAGACCCTCATTTTTGCGTCGACGTCCGCCGTGGCGGAGGGATCAGCTGATCGGCCGCAGCGCGAGAGCGATGCCATCCGTTTCGAGCTGCTGGATCGTTACTCTGCCTCCCTGGCCCGACGAGAGGAAGCCCTAAGACGCCTTGCCGAGGGGCACGGCAGCAGCGGCGACCGAGCTCGCTTGCCGCAGATGGTGGGTTTGCGCTTCGGCACGGTCGTCGGAACGTCGCCGAGCCAGCGCCTCGACCTGGTGCACATGGCCATGGTGTGCAACGCCTTCCTTCGTGGAAGAGTCCGGGTTACGCACGCCGAGTCGCACAGGGCGATGCTCTCCATGCGCGATCTCGAGCGAGCCATCTACCGTGTCATCGTGGCGCCGCACCGGGCTGTCCGCTTCGACGTGTTCCATTTGACGTCGTTCAATACGCACGTCTCCGCAGTCGCCACCGCGGTCGCGGCCAGGACGGGCGCCACACTGGAATACGTCGACAATCATCCTCCCGATGACATCGTCGGCTTTTCCCTCGACGCGTCCAAGTTCTCGGAGGCGTTCGATTTCACCTTCAAAGGTTCCCAGGACAGCGTCATCGACGATCTGACCAAGGACCTCCCCACGACCTGCACGGGGCGCGAGCTCACCCACCGCACGGCGAACGACTCCATGCCGTGCGCCGTGTGCAAGTCAGACGACATCCTGACTGTGCTTGACCTGGGCGAGCAGTCGCTTGCCAACGACTTTTCCGAGGACCCCGCCGTCGCAGAGACCAGAGAGCGCTACCCGCTCAAGCTGGTCAAGTGCCGCCGCTGCCACCACGCGCAGCTGTCCCACCTCGTCCCTCGCGAGCGCGTCTTCTCCAACTACAACTACCAGAGCGGGACCAGTCGGACTCTGGCCAAGTACTTCGAGTTCATCGTCGACAAGGTCGCGGAGGAAACTGGCAAGAGGGGCGCGGGCGGAACGGTGCTCGAGCTTGCCTGCAACGATGGCACGCAGCTCGACAAGTTCGCGGCGCGAGGCTGGAAGACGCACGGTGTTGACCCGGCTGCCAACCTCGTGAAGCTTGCACAGAAAAAGGGGCATCACGCGCAGGTCGGATTCTGGGGGCAGGAAGACGTGGGCAACCTGCCACCGCCTGAAGAACTCGATGCGATTGTCGGGCAGAACGTGCTCGCGCACGTGGGCCACCCCGTCGACTTCCTCTCGGCGTGCGCTCGCGCCATGGGTCCACGCACGCTGCTTTACGTGCAGACGTCGCAGTGTGAGATGTTCCAGACAGGACAGTTCGACACGGTCTACCACGAGCACGTGTCGTTCTTCTCGGCGCACTCGTTCAAGAGGGCGGCAGAGCTCGCCGGGCTCGAGATCGTCAACTTTGAAATCACGCCCATCCATGGAAGGTCCTGCCTCGTGACGATGAAGAAGATCAGCGACAGCAACGCTCTTCACGCTGGGGCGAGCGCCGGCGTCGACGAGAAAGATGCCGGGTCCACCCTCGCCAGCGCTCCCCCCACTGGCCAGTCGCAGGCTCTTCAGACATTTTTGAAGGCAGAGCACGACGAGGGCATGCTCGGAGACTGGTTTTACCTGCAGTATCGCGCTCGAGCGCACGCATTGCGGGACTGGATCCACCGCCAGCTGATCAACTTGCACGGTCAAGGCTTCGACATCGTCGGCTACGGAGCAGCAGCCAAGGGCATGGTGTTGTTGCAGTTCTTACAGAGCTTGCCCGGCGCGAAAAATGCATACGAGTGGCAGTACGTGCTCGACGACGCTCCCATGAAGCAGGGGACCTTTTGTCCGGGAACGCGCATCCCGGTGAAGCCTACTTCGGCGCTGGCGGCGCATCCGGGGTCCAAGCCCCTCGTCATCGTGATCTTCGCGTGGAACTTCGAGGAGGAGATTCTCTTCAACATCAGGGAGCAGCTCAAGGGGAGCGACCGTCGCGTTCTGGCGATCGTTCCGTTCCCGCAGCAGCGCATCATCAACGTGATGGACGGCGTCCATGTTTCTGCTGCCTCCTCCGACTCCGAGACGAAGGCCAGCAGCACCGTGCCACCCGCCGCGCCGCTGCTCGTGAATCCGATGGAGCCCGTCTCCTGGCCCCTGCGACCGCAGACCACGTGTCCCGTCGTCGCAATCATGCACTTTTACAACGAGGAGTTTTTGCTTCCGTACTGGATCCGCCACCACGCGCCTCTGTTTGACAAGGTCGTGCTCATCGACTACCACAGCACCGACAGGTCCGCGGAAGTCATCCGGAAGGAGGCGCCGTCTTCGTGGGAGGTCGTGCGTTCGCGGAACCAGGACTTTAACGCGGTCGAATGCGATCGGGAGGTGGTGCACTACGAGTCCATGCTCCCTCGCTGCTCGTGGACGATCGCCCTCACGACGACCGAGTTCCTTGTCCACCCGAACCTCCGAGGTATGTTGTCCGACGTCAGCGCCTCCCCGCAGAATGATGCGACGAAGGTGCTTCGCTTCCCCGCGTTCGTCATGGTGGGCAACGACACGATCCCTCTCAAGCGCGACGCTCAGCTCCTGGAACAGCGCTCGGTGTACAGCCTCGATCCATTACTGAACCTGAACGCGACGACGGGAGTTAACGAGGGCTACTCGAGGTTCATGCACCGCTCGGAAGTCGAGTACACTCCGGGGCGGCACGCTATAAACTTGCCGTTCGAGTGGGCAGCGAGCGGATTCATCGCCAAGTATCAGTGGACGCCATGGCCCGAGATCGTGGAAAGGAAGGCGCAAATCAAGGATAGGGTTCCGCAGGTGGACATCGACCTAGGGCAAGGACTCCACCACTTGGCCGGAAGAGAGGGTGTCATCGAGAATCAGAAGGGCGTGTATGCGTCGGCTCTCAAGGGCGACTTTCGCCTGCGCCGGGTCACGGCCGCTCAGAAGAAAGTGCAAGATAGCGATTCAAGGCCCGCATCTGCTCAGGAAAAGGCGGCTTCGCTTAATTGGTACAAGGTGACGCAGGGAGACGTCAGGTTTGTCTGGGAATGAGTCCTTTTTCGCATTTCTTTCTGTGTCATTTAGAAGTGGCCATGTTACAAGAAAAGAGAAGAGTGCCGTTCAAAAGGTTCCGCGCCGGAAATTCGCCGCAACATTGTCTCTTGTTCTTTGGCTCTATCCGCTTCTGACTTATAGGAAGTTCCTGTTTTACAATCAGAACAAGCACTGAGAGATATTTTTGGCTCTGTAACACGTGTATCGTGAAGCACAGCAGATATAGTCTCTCAGTCGTGCTTCGTCGTCTTTCACTTTGTTGCTAAGCTACACGCTGCATCGTGAGACGCAGTGGCTTTGATCTCCTTTACCGGCTTTTTGATCTGTTTTCTTGCATTGGCATTCGCCATGTCATCTTAAGAGAGCGCGACCATCCTTGCAAATACGCCCCAATCGGATTTCCAAACAGGCTCGACAGCACAAACACGATTGAAAGAGCAAAGCATGTCTTGCACGAGCAGAGTGAGACTCCGCGAGAAACCACTGGAGGGCAGGCAGTGCACATCGGTTCGATGCGTCTCTTGGAATTTGCCGGCAACTGGATAGAGTGCTCGAGGTCGAAGAGAGATCTATTATGCCGCCTTCTTGACGTTCTTGAAGAGCCTCAAATTGTGAAAGAGGGAGGAACAACAAAACAAAGATCTCGATGCATCGCTTGAGCTTCAAATACATTTTTTTTGCAGAATTTTTGTGCACAAAATCAGAGGAGGAAGAGGGTGAACCGTCATGGATGTCCACCTCAGTCATTCTGTCGCTTCAGTTTAGCTTGTGTAACTATAAAGGATGTCCCGAGGCAGTGCCTTCATCGTTTATAATTGCACAAGGAGTGACAGAAGAAACAAAAGAAAACAAGAGAGACTATAGAACATACAATCATCGACAGTAAGACATTTATTCGAAGCAGCCGTGGTCAGTTTGGATCCATTTTCGCGTCACACGTTCCCTTTGGTGTTAGTTTATTTCTCTCTGGGCTTGCATGCTTTGGGTTCGGAGCCTTCCACGTTACTGGGCTTTTCGGTCCTGGTACTTGGGTGTCTGAATTCATGCTCTGTCGCAGCTTAATACCGCTGTAAAGCGCAGCGCTTAAAAATGATAGGAAAAACCCAAGGACATTTTCGAAAGTCGCCTGAAAGTCATTGAAGCACATGGCACCTGCATTGTCCGCGGCATTTGATTTGCCCAGTTGTGAGCATCGATATGAAATGATTTTAACATGAAGAGAAGACCAAGAAAGAGAAAACTGTAGAGAAAACTGATTCGCCGTCCGATTTCGCACGCAGGAAGCGAGAAAAAATAAATGAAAAGACAGGACACGTTGCTTACCTATGAATGTAATCGCAAGGTCTTTGGTGTTTCCGGTGACGGCGGTTGCTAGCGGACTGTTGTACGTCGTCGACAACATCGAAGAATACGTCAGCACGGGACCTAGCATGCAAGAAACCGAAAGACACATCCAAAAAGTTACCGTTGTGGCTTCGGGTAAAGTAAGCAGCCCCGCGACTTCCCAACAGATATGGCAAGAAAAATTCCCCGGGGTGCCTTGTATTTGTACCTTACAGTTTTTCGTAGTGCAAGGCACTTTTTCATCTAGTTAAGCCAAGCATTGGCAGAAGAAAATGCATACTTTCTGCAGATTCGCGCTATTTTATTATCACCGATCAAATGCAAACGAGGAGTAAAATTAACGATACTTTTGTTCAGATCCGTGGAAGCTGGTTGGCCGAAAGGCTTAGAAGTTGCTTGGCGCCATCATCTTTCGTGGCACTGTGCGAAGGCTAGCTTCCCATGGATATTCAGTTGAAGATGAAGCCGTTGGCTTCATCAGCAGCTTCGGGCTACCGCAATACTCTCTGCGACCATAAAGCGTTGTTGTCATTCCTTGTCCTTATTTCTCTGCAAACCATGGTGGGGATCCTCTACAAAGTATCCCAGGTTGGTTCTCGTTACGCTTTTTCGACATTTGCAGCGTTTACGATGTCGGAGTTTGTGAAGCTTGGCATCAGCGCCAGCTTGTATGCGAAAGATAGGAAGGAACAGCAAGGACTTGCAGCTGCTTTTCGTGAGACGTACTCATCATTGACCCCGAGACATGTCTCCAAAATAGCGATTTTGTCTGCGATGTACTTCTCGAACAATCAGCTTACCTTCTTCTTGTTTCTTCGCGCCGATCCTGCGTCTATTAACCTACTAAAAGCCGGCTCAAGCGCGATCACGGCAATGATTTGGACAGTTTTCATGGGCCGAGCTGTGTCCCAACAGCAGTGGTTGGCGATTGGTCTGCAGGTCTGCGGCCTCGTCGTCGTTCAATACAACCCGTGCACGCAGCAGGCACTACTTGCTTTATCCGCTTACCTTTGGATTCTTTTTTCAGTCTTTTTGACATCGTTTAGCGGTGTTTGGAACGAGAAACAGATCAAGACGATGCCTCTCAGCCTGCATGAACAAAATATGATTATGTACACGTTCGGTGCCCTGTTCAATGGCCTGGGGCACGCAAGCATGGCAAATATCGACCACGGATTTCCTCGGTTCTTTGAAGGATTGACATTTCTATCCTTTGGCGTTATCGCGGTGAACTCCTGCTTTGGAGTCGTCGTTACTGCTGTGTTCAAGTACTCCAATGCGATTGTGAAGACACTGGCGAGTGCTGTGACGACGGTTCTTTTGACGGCGATTTCATTTATGTTTTTCGGATTTCCACTGACAATTGTCAGTGCCGCCGGTTGTACTAGTACAATCTTAGCAGTGTTTTTGTATGCTTCTGCAACAGATTAGAAAGGAGACAAAAGTGAGCAGTGCAAAAAGAGTTTTCTTCGCCCAACGCACTGATTGTAAACTAAAGAACACCGTCAAGGCGCTGCTTGCAGGCTTCTTTTCTGACTTGAATTCATAGGGTTTGTTAAGACACGGGATTCTTTGACTCAGGAAAGCGTCAGCGTACTCTCTGAAACTCCCCTGACCGGCTTCCCTGATTAAGTTACCTGCGTCAGCATACATACCATATATATGTAAAGAATATTGGCTCTGCCCTCTCCTAAATGGCATTTTCTCACGTGGCAAATACGTTTTTTATCAAAAGACAATAACGGCTTTCGCCTTGTTGCCTACCTCACTCTCTTCGCAGCTTTTGCAGCCGTCCTTCGTCACTCTTAGCCTTCAAGCTAATCACAGTCAGATCACTTAAAAGAAGAGCATGTACGTTTTCATTCCCCTTGGAGGGGCGGGACAGCGTTTCAAGAATGATGGCTACTTATTCCCAAAACCCTTGGTGCGGGCTGCTGGCGAAAAAATTATCAACCACGTCGTCCGATCGCTGAAACTGAACAACAATGAAGATACTCTTATTATTGGGTACGGCTCCGAGCTCGCCACACATGACTTCGAGTCTGTATTCCTCAAAGAGAATCCTCATCTTGACGGTTCCGTGAAATTTAAGCTTCTCGAAATGCAAACCCGCGGAGCGGCAGAGACGCTTCTCCTCATGATAAACTCGTTTGATTTGGACCCTCTCGAGGCCGTGCTTTCTATCGACTGCGACACCGCTTTCGTCGATGACGTAGTAGGAATGTTCCGGGCACGCCCTGGAAACGTTATCTTCTACTTTGAGGATGAAAATGACAAGCCTATCTATTCATACATAAAAGTTGACCACGAGAACAAGGTCACCGCCATTCAAGAGAAGCTCAAGATCAGCACCAAAGCATGCGCTGGCGCTTATGGGTTTAGCTCAGTGGCGAGTTGCCGAGCTGCAATTGAGAAGACCATAAACGAAAACAAAACGTTCAAGGGCGAGTTCTACGTTTCTTGCATTTATGCGACGATGCTCGCGGACTCGGCTACTGTACGACCGGTGTCTGTGCACTCCCGATTCTGCATGGGAACGCCGGACGAGCTCAAGCAACATGTCACAAGCGGGCTTTTGCCTTGCTTCCCCAAGAGGTACTGCTTTGATCTCGACGGAACGCTGGTAACGCATCCAGTCGAACCTGGCGACTATGCGACAGTGAAAGCGATAGACGAAAAGATCATGCTGGTGCGGGAACTGCATCGCACTGGGCATTACATCATCATTTGCACCGCACGAGGAATGAGAACATTTAAAGGCGATGTTGAAGCCGTCAAAGCAGCGCACCTGAGTGCCATCACCGAGACTCTCCGGCGCTTCGACGTTCCCTATCACGAGCTTATTCTGGGCAAGCCACACGCAGACTTTTACGTGGATGATCTCGCGGTAAATGCGCACGCGGATTTGGCCAAGGAGACGGGGCACTACTTTGACTACATTCCAGCTCGCCACTTTAACGAAGTCTCGATAACGCCGAACGAGGTCATAAAGCAGACCTCAAACATCGGAGAGATGTACTGGTACACCCACATGCCCAAGCGTCTGGCCCATCTATTGCCTCGGGCGCAGGTTTTTCCACCTGACCGCATCGTCATGCAGAAAATCCATGGCATATCTGCAAGCATGCTCTATGTGAACAAGAGTCTTACTCTCAACCACTTGAAAGCCATTCTAGAATCCCTGGACTGCATCCATGCCTGCCCAGTTCCAGAGCATGAAGCCAGTGCAACCATCGATCTGCGAGACTTATACCTGACGAAATTGGGAGTCAGACACGGAGCAATGGGTCCCGAACACAGTGACGAACATGTTTTCCAGACACTTTCGTGCAAATTGCGGGACTACTGTTCTTCCAGGATGAACAAAGCAGTCATTATGCACGGTGACCCTGTACTAACAAATATAATGTTTGATAGACACGGATGCATTAAACTGTTTGATATGCGTGGTAAGGTTGGCGAGGCGTGCACCCTGCTAGGGGACCGCCTCTACGACTATGCCAAAGTGTATCAGTCGCTCCTCGGATACGACCACGTTTTGCGAGGATGCAACGAGCATGAGTACGCCCATCTTGTCGGCACTGAAATTGTACAGCATTTCCGAAAGAGCGTAATCAGCATGTTTGGGACCGAGGGGATGGCTGATATCGCCACAATCACATCGTTTCTGTTTTACACGCTCATCCCCTTGCACCAGACAAAGCAAAGCCTCTTCTTGCGTCAGTGCCGTCGAATGCTGAGTTTGGAAGAGGAAGAAACTGGGATGCCCTTGGGTCCTCGCAAGGTCAGTATCAACGAAGAGTCGCCGGTGCTCTTTGGCGAGAATAAGATCGTTATTCGTGATGTCCTTAGCTCCACTTCAAAAATTAAAGCTCATCATCAGCAAGCTCCTTCTCCGTGAATTGAGATTGGAATTGTTTTTGAAGTACGCAAAACGAAGAAAAAAAGAGAATCAAGATGTAAGCAAGTAATAGTTGCGTGTGATCTTTCCCAAAGATATTATTCGGGCACAGGTCCTCCGGCACAGGTCATGGTACCACTTCCCATGACCAGGGGCGTTACCCCAGGCGCGACAAAAACCTGGGATCAATCTAATGACCAACTCTTCCACATCATCGAGATGATCAGATATGAAAGGAAAACTCTGTTGCGCTTTCCTTTCCTCGCGGTTCCCTACTGCCACTTCTGCATGCTGTTAGATCCAGGATTTACTCAAGCCAGCCAACAGTTCCGCCAGCAATCGAGGCACGAGAGAATTTAATCGCAATGATAAATAAACGTTGCAAGCGCATGTGTTGTGTCGAACAAGCTTCCGAGATCGACACCAGGATAAATCCCTTACATTGCCCCGCAAAGCCTCTACAATTCGATAAAACGAAATCAATTATGTTTCTTCACAACAGTATCGCTTCTTTTTTATTTTTAAAAGACGCTTACAAGTTCAACATCACGTATTCCAGTCCGAGAAAGACCCAGCAATATCGCTGAACGACGCTTTCTGCTTACCGATCTTGGGGTGGAAGGCGAACCAGTTGTCGTCGGGTTGCAGTTCCTGCCCGTGCACGTCGAGCACGATCGGGTTGACCCCAGCCGCGACCGTGCAATTGTTGTTTAACATGTACGCAGACTCCATGAAATTTCCTAACAACTTCGGCGCATATCTTCCGTTGATGAGGTATCCGGACGTGTGGAATGCTTGGCGGACTCTTTGTAAATAAGGATACGGCGATTTCTCCGTATTTGTCAAGGAACCGCTCAAGAGAACGACGTCCCAATCAGCTGGGCCCGAGAGGAAAAACTTGTCCATCGCCTTGTTGGCGGACTGAGCGTCACCTTGCAAGCTGAAGTCGTCCTCGAACACAGCACATGTCGCGTATTTGCGGTGGATGCACTCAGCCACGGCCATTGCGTGCGAAAGGCTGGATCCGATGTACCCACACTCGGTGGGAACAGCGGTCACAAATTTGTGCTTTGTGACTCCGAGAGAGTGAAACATGGCATCAATGTCTCTCCGCCTGTCCTCGCGGCGTTTCAAGCTGACCACGAACAGGGCATCGATGTTGTTGAACCCCTGATCGTCTTTGGGAGCCTTGACGCGCGTGCCGCTAGGGTGCGCGAAATGATCCCTTTGAGTCGACACCTCGTGAGCGGTCTGGACGTGTAAACTTGATGCATGTTGCTGAAGGACCTCGTCAATGAAGCGGCTGGACGCTGCTCCGTGAGCCTCCTTTAATGCCGAACAAGACAAGAGCAGGAGCAATGCGAGAGAAATCATTAAGTGCTGCATTGCTGCTGTTTTGGCGCAGCGCTGAAAATGCTTCCAGGGAATCCCCGCCCCCTGAAATGTGTTGCCTTGTTTTTTCTAAAGAAGAACGTCTTCATTGAAGAACAAAAAGTACGCATTCCGCAATTATAGGTTTTACGATGCGATATTCTATTTATGCCCTGTTCGCTTTCGGAGGCTCCTGCTCCCGATCGCCCTTATACACTCTCTTTTCCGTTTTTGCTCTTGCTCCAGAGGACGTTCTCTCATAATTATTTTTCCTTGTGAACGAATTGCAGTCGAGGTGCATAGCGACCTGGTGCATTCTTGAACGCATGTCTCATTGCTGAACAAGTTTTTGATCTGGAAAGAGGCAGATCAAAGCGGTTCTCAGCACCTATAAAAAACCATCACTCCATGAACGAAACGTCACGCGGCCGTGCAGGATCTCTTGCTCGCGTCTTCAAAACATCTGAGCTCTCGCTTCTGTGTTTTGCCCTTGCAAACTTACGAGTCAGCCCTCTGACTTCAGCATCGTCTCACTTTGATATCGGGAGCGCTGGCAGATCTTTGGGATCATCGAAACTATTCCGGGACAAGGCATTCCACGTTCCGTATCTTGGACCCCACTACTTCCTCGACCGGAAGGAGCATGTTTCAAAGTTACGGATGATCTGCAACGAAAGCAGCAAGTCTCGCCATCACTTTGTCGTGGAAGATTGCAGAGTTGTTCACGTGAGCAACGAAGAGAGCTACGAGTCGCGTTATCGATCGATTCGCACGCTCATCGACAGGGCTCTTTCGCTGGCATGTCCTGCGAGACTGCGAAAAGGCCGCTTCGAGTTTTGCGTGCTGACGGGTGACATTGAAGAGGACGCAACGTCGATGCTCAATGACGTCCCCGTGTTTGCGCCGGCTGCAACAAAGACACGAATCGGATCTCTCATTCCGGCTCCGGATCACGTTTTTGCTGGCTGGCCGGAAGCCCACAGCGGCATAGAAAACTATACAGACTTCTACGAACGATGCCGAGGTGATGTCAGTACTGCGAGCCACTCGACTGCCGGCAAGGTCGGCGGCGCAAGAAGACCTTGTCAGACGCCATGGTCGTCGCGCCGCCAGCAGCTTGTTTGGGCCGGCATGCCGACGCACGAGCAGCGCGTGAAATACATAAATGCGCTGCAGCAACACGGGGACTTTGCCAACGTGACAATCGGCCTCGGTCGAACGCAATTTATTGATCAGGCCGCGACACAGCACGTTCTTGACGTTCGAGGAAATGGTTACAGTGGTCGGACCCCGCTCTTATTTCTTCTGGGGTCGACGGTTTGGCTGGATGTAGACTCGCCCTACATCCGACATTTCACGCCGATGTTTGTTCCATGGGTGCATTACGTCCCCGTTCGACTCGCAACGCTGAACAAAACAATAGAATGGGCGAGGGCCAACCCTCGCAAGTGCGAAGAGATTTCGAGAAACGGCCAGGAGCTCGCGTTCCGTGTTTTTCATCCCGATAATGTCGCTCGAACCTGGTCTCTCCTATTGCAGAGATTGGCTCTCTTTGTAAAACCAGATTTTGAAGCGCCTTGAGTTGTTTTGAAACATTTTCCAAATCATTCGTTGATTCTTGGGTGTTTCCTTTTCTGAAGACACCTCACTCGCTTCACGTGCGTTGATACAGATGCGCGGAAATAATCTCTCTCAAGCCGCACGAGCATCAACCGCTATCGTCTTTGCATTACCCCCAGCGATCTCTTTGGCGCGACTAGCACCGACAGCCTCCGCTATCGTCTCTGTCTCTTTAGCTTCATGACCCTCCTTCTCTTCCCCGCCTTTTTCCCGCATACTCCTCTCGGAAAACCGGAGCTCCTCGTTCTTCTTCGCGTTGACGATGTTCGGGTGCCTCAGAGTCAGCTCCGGTGTCCCGAACAGAATGTTGTCCGCGGCCTCGACGCCGAGCATCAGCGAGTGGTCCTGGTTACCCACCTCGTACTTCCAGCTCCCAAACCTCCCTCGGGACCAGATGGAGCGCTCGCGGAGCCAAGGCAGGGCCTTGGAGACGGCCGCGTCTCTTTCCAGGGAAGGCGTCGGGTATCCGTAGTCGAGCCTGCGGTGGTAGAAGGAGACGACCTCGTCGCTCGAAGAAATGAGCCCCGTCGCCACGGCACCGGCCAGGGTCTCGCGCACGATGGATGGCCACTCTCGGCCTCCCAATTCCGTTGGCGTCATGTCCACGGGCTTGAGCGTCGACTCGGAGACCTCGAACATGAGCGACCAGTACGGACCTGATGTTTTGGCAGCGTTTTCGTTCGACACGTTCTCGCCCGAACCCAGGCAGAGCGTCGGCAGCCTCGTGTCATCCTTCGGACAGTTTCCCTCGGCGTAATTGGAGAAAACAGTCGTGCGGTAGAATGGACAGTCGTCTTCCGGGAAATAAAGCCAGCACTTGGTCCCGTGCGGGCACTTCCCACGCAAGCCGATGCCGATGATGTGCGACGACGACTTGAGCAGGCCCTCGGAGAGCTCTTTGGGTGCTTTGGCTGCTGCGAGCGTCACGTCGAGGGGCATGGTCGTGAGCAGAGACTCGTACTCGACGACGTCTCCCGAAGCGAGCGTCGCTCTTTTGGATTCTGCATCAAGAGCGACGACGGCACATCCAGGCCCATATTTCTGGTTTTCCTTTGGAAGAAGCTCTGCGACGCCCTTCCAGATGGCGCCCGTCCCTCCCCTTTTAGGGAAACGAAACACGGCGTTCGGGCCCCACCCAGCGTCTTCCTTGTTGCGGATCACGTTTGTTATGGCTCGCTTGACGTCCGGTG
>Ga0315283_10000925_pt1 | contig 22627 bp, 17 predicted proteins | sample YL17G09_0_MG_FD_204541 | JGI IMG/M metagenome (GOLD analysis project Ga0315283, IMG submission 204541) | Sediment microbial communities from Yellowstone Lake, YNP, Wyoming, USA - YL17G09_0 | ecosystem: Environmental > Aquatic > Freshwater > Lake > Sediment | place: USA: Wyoming | collected...
GGGGTTTAAGCAGGTGGGGAGGAGAGGGAGGGGTGGGATGGGGGCCGGCGGCTCGCGCGCCGGCCAGGCCCGACGCCGCCCCGCCCTCTTCTCTCTCTTCTTCAGTTTCTCGCCACCTGCTGCCCCGCGCCCGGCACCCGCTGCGCCGGCATCGCGGCGCCGCCGCCGGCGGTGCTGTCGGACGCGGCGGCGTCGGCGGAGCCCGACCTCTGCGCGGCGCGTGGAGTGCTTTGTGCCCGGTGAGTCGGTTGCGGTTGTTTCCTTCTTTTCATGCTCCCTCTTTTACCATCGCCGTCCCGCCCTCACGCCCGCCTCGGGCGATGACGAAACGCGTTCAATCATTTTGCCGAACTGACGGGCGGGGCTCACCCCCCGCCCACCACTCCGGATGACAAAACACCAATTCCCTAATCCTACACCGAGCCCTCTGACGTGGCCGGCGTCGGGGCGGGGCGGCGATCGACAAACAAGAAGGAACAAACGGAGTGAAGAGAAAAGAGGACCCCCCGCGCCGACGCTCACCCGTCTCCCCTCCCGCCTCCCTCCCCTCTTCCAGCAACGGCACCCTGCTCGAGCTCGATCTGGCGCGCACCGGCCTGGCCTGCGACCTGGGCGCCGCGCTGCCGCCGCTTGTCGAGGCCGCGCCGCGGCTGCGCGCGCTCGACGCGAGCGGCAACGCGGTCACTGGCACGCCCGCCGCCCTGGCCGCCGCCCTGGCCTGCGCCACTTCCCTCCAAGCGCTCGACATCTCCCAAACCGCGCTTGCCGGCCCCCTCGCCGACGCGTGCGGGCTGGCGGCCGGCGGCGCGCTGCGGTCGCTGACCGCGCTCGCGGCGGGGCTCACAGGGGCGCTGCCCGCCTGCCTCGCCGCGGCCCCGGGCCTCCAGGCGCTGCATCTGGACTGGAACGAGCTGGATGGCCCCCTGCCCGAGCTGGCGCCGACGCTGGCCCGCTTCACGGCGGCGCGCACGCCGCCCGGCGGCGGCGCGGCGCCCGCTCGCGGCGGCTTTTCCGGGCCGCTGCCCGCGCTCCCGCCGTCCCTCGCCCTCCTCGACCTGACCGGGCACTCGCTCGAGGGCCCACTTCCCGACACGCTGCCCGCCGGCCTGGCCGAGGTGCGCCTGGCCGGCAACGCGGTCTCGGGCGCGCTGCCGCCCGCGTGGGCGGCGCGCGCGCTGACCGTCGTCGACCTCTCGCTCAACCCCCTCTCCGGCGGCCTCCCCCCCTCCTGGGCCAACTCCAGTTCGATCGTGCGCCTCGCCCTGCGCGGCGCGGGCCTGGGTGGCGACCTGCCGGCCGACTGGCTCGGCGCGGCGTCGCTCGCGGCGGCCGACCTCGCCGCCAACGCGTTCACCGGCGCCCTCCCCCCCGCCCTCGCCCGCCTGCCCGCCCTGCGCGCGCTCGACGTGTCGGACAACCAGCTGAGTGAAGGGCTGGTCCAGTTTGCGGACGCGGTGCCGACGGGCGGGTCGAGGCTCGCGTTTTTCGACGCGTCGCGCAACGCGCTCGCGGGCGCGCCCCTCGCGGCCGCCGCCGGCCTGGCCCGCCTCGCCATCTTTGCGCCGGCCGCCCCCCAAACCGCCTCCGACGCGCCGCCCGCGCGCGCGCTCGCGCTGGGGGGGAACGCGGGCTTGCGCGGCCCGTTTCCCGCGTGGCTCGTCGACGCGCTGACCCGCCTTGGCGAGCCGGCGCCGGCGGGCCCGACCGTCGCCCTTGCCGACATCAAGCTGACGTGCCCTTCCGGCGGCTTTGCGTCGCCTGTCGCGCGCCCCACGGCGACCGTCGCCCTCGCCCGCGCCGAGTGCGCCGCGGCCGACGGCCACCCCACCCCCGTCGCCACCCTCCTCCACGCCGCGCCCGGCGGCGGCGGCGCGTACAGCGTGGCGCGCCCGGTGGCGGCCGCGCTGGGCGGGGCCGCGCTCGTGGCGGCGGCCGCGTGCGCGCTGGCGACCGCGCGCCGGCGCGGCGCGTGCGCCGCGCGGCCGCCGCCGCCGCGCGCGTTTGCCCGCTTTGGCGACGCCGCGTCGCCCACCGCCGGCGCATGCGCCGCGCTGCGCGTGGGCGCGCCGGGCAGCGACGACAAGCCGACGCCGCGCGGTGGCCAAGGCGTCGGCGTTTGACGGGTCGCGTGCCGCGGCCCGCCACCTGTCTCCTTGCTCCCGGTACCCATAACCCGTGCCCCTGGTTTCCCCTAGCGAACGAGAGACGCACCTACCACACCCGCACCATGCAACCACTGCGCGCACTCAGGGGAGAGGGGGAGGGGAGAGGGGGGCGCGGGGTGTCGGCCGCGCGCGCGCCTTTCACACGCTCACTCCGACTCCGAGTCCGAGTCCGACCCGCCCTCCTTGGCCCTCAAGCTCGGGTGGTCGGCCGGCATCGGCCGCTTGTTGGCCTCGGAGGCGGGCGCGTACCGGTCCCACCCTTCGGCCGCGATCCGCGCCTCACGCTCCTCCTCGCGCCGCCGCCGCACCAGCGCCAGCCGCTCCATGTTGGCCGCCGCCTCGGCCTCCGCCGCCTTGCGCTCCTTGGCCGACATTGCCGGGGCGGGGGCGGCGCCGTCGGCGGGTGGGAGCGGGGCCGCTTTCTCGGCCTTGCCCTCGCCGCCTACTTCTTCTTCGTCCGACGAGCTGCTCGGCAGCATGCCCGCGCGGGGGTTCTGACCGGCGGGCGCGTCCGAGTCCGAGTCGGAGGGCGGCAGCAGGCCGGCGTTGGGGTTTTGGCCGGCTGAGAGGAGAGGAGGGCGGCGGTCGGCGGCAGCAGCCTGGTCGCCCATCGCCGCCGCGCCCCCTCCTCCCACCACCAACCGCGCACCCGGCGCATCGTCGCCGCCGCCGCTGTCGTCGGACGAGGACGAGCCCGATGCCGCGTCACGCTCGCCGCGTGGGGGGCCGCCCCGGCCGCGCCCGCGGCCGCGCCCGCGTGCCATGGATGAGAGAGGTGGGAGGCGGGTCGAGTGGGAGGCGGAGCGGGGTCGCTGCGCCGGCTGAAAAGTGGCGGAGAGCGTCCGCGCGCGCCTCCCGCTGCCACTCCCGCCCCGCGCCGCCCCCCGGCGGTCCGCGGGCGGCCGCCGTGACTGAAGCAGCGCCAACCGCCGCATCGAGCGCGCGTCGCCCGCCCGGCCCGCCCGCGCGCGCGCGCCGTGATGGACGCGCCATCCGCCGGCCGCGTCCTGCGCAAGCGGCGCCGCGCCAGGTGGGTGGTGTGAGAGTCGCGCCGTGATGAGCGGCCGTCCGACGAAAGGCGCCGCCGACGAAAAAAACCGTTTCCCCACTCCCCAGCCCCCCTCCCGACGCCCTGTCCGCCCTCCTCGCCGCCGCCCCGTCCCTGCGCCGCGTCGTCGTCGTCTCCGGGTCGGGCCTGTCGGCGACGGCGGGCATGTCGACCTTCTCCACGCCGGGCGGGTTGTACGCGCGCGCGGCAAAAGCGGCCCGCTTGCCCGACGGCAAGGCCCTCTTCACGTACGCCTTTTTCGAGCGGCGCCGAGCGGACGCGCTCGCCTTTCTGGCCGACGTGCACGCCGAGGCGGTGGCGGCCGCGCCGACGGCGGGGCACGCCGCTTTGGCGCGGCTTGCCGCCTCCGGGCGCCTCGTGCGCCACTACACGCTCAACGTCGACGGCTTGGCAGGGGTGGCGGGTATGAGCACGTGGCACCGCGAGCTGAATCCCGAAGGTGGGGGGAGAGGAGAGCGGGTGGGGGTCGAGCGGGTTGGGACGCTGCGGCCGCGCCCACGCCCCCCCTCCCGCCCTCCCTCCCCCCACAGGCACCACCGTCGAACTGCACGGCAACGTGCGCGACCTGGTCTGCCCCGGGTGCGAGGCCGTGACGGCCGCCACCCCCGCCGCGGTCGCCGCCCTGCGCGCGCGCCGCCCCCTCCCCTGCCACGCCTGCGGCCCGGCCCACCCCCTGCGCCTGCGCGTCATGCTCTACGAAGACGCGCAGGGCGACGCCATCACGCCGGGCGACGCGCTGGACGCGCTGGAGGAGGACGTGGCGGCCGCCGACGCGGTCCTCTGGGTCGGCCTCTCCTTTGAGCAGTCGGCCACGACCGCCTACTTTAGGCGGGCCCGGGCCGCCATCGCGGGCGCGGGGCGGGCGGAGGGCGTGCTGCAGGCGGTGGTCAACCCCGCGGACGACGCGGTGTTCAACCTCCTGTCCGCCGTCGCCAACGCGTCCTCCCTTGCCCTGCTCGACGTGCGGGGCGCGGCGGACGACATCCTTCCGGCGCTGGTGGCGGCCATGGGGGTCCAGGCGGAGGAGAGGGAGGAGGGCGGGCAAGCGGTGGAGGAGGCGGAGGCCGCGCCCTTGCTCTTCCCCGCGGCCGTCGCCGACTTTCGGCCGGCGCCGGCGCCGCCCATGACGCTGTCCGCGTCGCCCGCGCCGCCGGTGACGCTGGCCGCGTCGCCGGCGGCGGCGGCTCCGTCGGCGGCGGCGGCGCCGTCGGCGAGCGCGTGAGGGGGAGAGAGGCGCTCTCTCGCACGCCGCCGTTTAACACGCACTGCAGTCACTCACGCACCATTGCCTTCTTTCGCCGCCTCGCGCGCCGCGTCCACGCGCCGGCGCCGGTCGCGCCGCGCGTCGGCCGCGTCGCGTGAGTCGACCGACGACGCCTCGGACTCGGATGACGACGTGGCGGCGTCGCCGTCGCTTTCAGATGACGACGACGACGATGACGACGACGACGAGGGCCCGCTGCCGGCCGCGGAGCCGCCGTCGCCGCCCGCCGTGCCCGCCGCGCGCGCGGCCGCCGCGGCCTCCGGCCTCGCCTCCTCCAGCGCCGCCAACCACGCCGCCGCCATCTTGGGCCGCCCCACCATCGCGCGCGGCCAGACGCGGGGCAGGTCGGCGGGGGAGCAGAAGTTGTGCGTGACGGCGACGGTCGTCTCCAAATTCAGCACCCCGTGCCACCACTGCCCCGGCACGTACATGGTTTCACCCGCACGCTGCAGTGCGGTCAAGGGGCGTGGGCCAGGCCAGGCGGGGTCGGCCAGGGCGTGCGGGAGTGTGTCGCCAAACCAGGAGACCGCTTCCCGCGCTCCGCCGCCCCGCGGTGCCACGCACGCTTTGGGCGTGCCGGGCGGGAACAGGGCCCACAGCTTGGCGCCGGCCAGGAGCGCGTTCCAGGCCGAGGTGGCGAGGGGGTCGAGGTGCGGCGCCGAGCCGGACCGCGCGGGGCCGGCGACGAGCCAGCGAAAGGGGGGGCGGCGGGACCGGGGGGCGTGGGCGAGCAGGTCATCGGAGAAAGGTGCCGGCGGCTCATAGTCGCTGCCCAGGCCGGCGGCGCGGCCGCGGGCGGCAAACGCGGAGTCAAAAATGTACAGAGGAGAGTCGTCGACGCTCCCGTGGGCCGGATCTGTTGCATACCGCCAAAAGTCCTTCATGCGCATGCGCACCGGGCGGCCGTCGTCGTCGGTGCCCACCTTGAAGCGGCGGCGGCCGACGCGCGCGGTCAGGCGCGCGGGGGCCCACTCGGTCGCCGCGGTCCACGTGTCGGTCGCGTGCGTGAGGATGCAGGGCAGGCGGGGAGTTTCAAAGCGGGCGGCAAACTCGCCGGGCGCGAGCGACTGAAGGAGGGAGAAGGGTCGGCGTCGGCGGCGCGTCTTTGCCCCTTACTCTCCATACCCCCTCTCCCATCGTCTCACCCGGACGTCCACGCGGGGCAAATCATCTCTCAGACTCTCGGCCCAGGCCACCAAATCGCCTGCCGCCACCGCGCGCCCAGCCGCCCACTCGCCGCGCGAGACCGACAGCTCCGCCCGCGCGCCCCGCTTGGCGCGGCGCACCGCCCGCTCGTAGCGCGCGTCCTTGTCGATGGATGGTGGGACGGTAGGGGCGGCGGGAGGCGGCGGTGGCGCCGCCATCGCGCGGGCGCCGCGCGCCGGCGCGCGGCGGGCGGCGAGAGTGAGGACGAGAGCAAGTCGCCCACCGCTCCCCCGTCCCCGCCACACTCGACAGCCGCGAGCCCGCCCCAGTCTGCATGCCGCCGCGCCCGCCAAAAGAATGGAGAACCCCCGCCACCCCCCCCGCTCACGCGGCCAGCGCGTCCTGCACCAGTTTGACGCCCGTCACCATGCACAGCGTCTGCCACACCCCCAGAAACGCCCTAGGCACGATGCCTTTGAACAGCCCCGCCGGCCCTTGTTCCGCGACGATCGCGCGCCAGATGCCCGCGATCGAGCGGTGCGCCTCGCCCGCGTTGGCGCGCGCCTGGGCCTCGATGCGGGCGACCTCGATCGGGTGGTTCCAGCAAGCGAGCGTGCCGCCGACGATGCCGGCCGCGATTTCCTGGGCGGGCGTGAGGCGCGCGGCGGCGGCGTCGGGGCCGGTGCCATGAAACGCGGCACGCACCTTTGCCCGCGCAAACTCGGTGAACCCCTGCCGCGACGCCCAGTTGGACATCTGGCGCAGCGCGATGGCCGACCCGCCGGGGTAGAAGCCCTTGACCCCCTTGGCCGCGTACGTGCGGCGGATGAGCGCGGAGGCGGATTCGCGCGACCCGTCGGGCAGGCGCGCGCCGGTCACGGCCGCCGTGACGACGTAGGTGAGGGGCGCGATGACGACCGTCTGGGCGGCGCCGCCGCCCGCGCCGGCGAGGGCGCCGGCCAAGCCTATTAGAGAGGTGGGGGCGCGGGTCGGCGCGAGCCTCTCCTCCCCTCTCTCTCGCCCGTCTCTGGAGGGATTGGACAGCTGGTGAAATCAGGGCGGGCGCGCGAACGCGCCCGCCGTCAGCTTCAACGAGGAATAGCTGGTTTGTTGTCTCGTCATATCCCCTTGGTCGGGTTCCTCCCTTGTCCTACTCCCTCGCCTCTTACCGGGGCTCACGCCCGCCGCGTTGAGCCCGCCCAGCAGCGACTCTTTGGCGACGACGAGGATGAGGCCCTTGGACGCCGACTCTGCCATTTTGGCCCCCGTCCCCGCCCAAAAGGCCGACGCGCCGCCGCCCGCATAGATGTCGCGCACGGCTTGCAGGGTGCTCACGCCCCGGTTGCGGCCGAGGTAGGTCTTCCAGACCTGGAGAGAAGAGGAGAGGGGTCGTGGGGGCGGCCGGCCTAGGGCGGCGGCGGCGCGCTCGGCCGCCGCCCGCTCCTTGCACGCCCCACAATCTCCTACCTCCAGCGGCATGCCCAGCGTGGCCGCCTCGAAGCACTGCAGGCTCGGGCCGAGGAGCGCACTCTGCAGGCTGCCGCCGCCCTCGATGGCGGCCGCCGCCACGGCGCCGCCCATGGGGCCCCGGCGGACGAGTGGCGGCGGTGGGAGCAGGCACGCCGCGTCCATGGGGAGTAGCGTCGGCGCGCCGCAGCGGCGCGTCGATTGTGGCGCCGACTCTTCTTCACTCTCGCGCTCCGGGGGGCCTCCGACCCCCGGCCCATCGCCCATGGCGCCGCCATCAGCGCCAGGCCCGCTCCCGGGCCTGGTCCGCCCCCTCGCCGCCTCTTTAGCGCTGTCCGGCGTCGTTTGGGTTGGTCTCCTGCTCGCGACCCTGCTCGCGGGCGCCGTGGTGGGTGGTGGGATGAGTGGGAGGGCGGCTGTGACGAGTGGCGGGGAAGGCGGCTGTGACGAGTGGCGGGGAAGGCGGCACGCGGCGGGGCAGGCGCTCGCGCGTGCGCCGACGCACATTCTCCCTCTCTGCAGACGACCGACCCCGCGGCCGCCCCTGTCCCTCCCTGCGCCGCGTGCGGCGGCGCCTTGTTCACCCCTCCCCCAGGTGTCACGGTCCCGTTCGACAGCCGCTGGCCGGACGGCTCGGACGACCTCCCTCTGAACGAGCCGCCCCTCGCGCGCGCGCCCGGCGCGTCCGCCACGTCGCCCGACCAAGTGGCCCTCACCCTCGTAGCCAACGGTAGCCTTGTCGTGCGCTGGGCGACGGGCCCGGGCGAGGTGGGAGCCGCGGCGGCGTCGCCGCGCGCGCGGCCGCCGCCGTCGACCGTCGAGCTCGGCGCGGCGGCCGACGCCCTGACCACGACCGCCACGTCTGCATCTCCTGCCACGCGCTACGTGCAGCGGTACCCCGGCGGCACCTACACCTCTCCCTGGCTCCACGCGGTGCGCCTGCCGGCCAGCGCGCTCGTGTCCGGTTCCCCATTTTTCTACCGCGTCGGCTCCGACGAGGGCGGCTGGTCGCCCGTCACCCAATTCATGGCGCCACCCACCCCGGGCCCCTCCTATCCTCTCACTCTGGCCTTCGTCGGCGACACGGGCGGCACGCACAACACCTCCTCCACCCTCGCCCACGTCGCCTCCTCCCGCCCCGACGCCCTGGTCCACGTCGGCGACTACACCTACGCCGACCTGTACGCCCCCGACGGCGGAAAGGCGGGCGCTGGCGCCGGGCCGACCACGTTTCAGCCGCGGTGGGACGGGTGGGGGCGCCTCACATCGCCGCTGCTGGCCACCCTGCCCCTCGCCGGCGTGCCGGGGAATCATGAGCAGGAGCGGGACGCGGCGGGGGCGGAATGGCAAGCCTACACACACAGGTGGGCGCCGCGTGACCCAGCGGGGGACTCGGCGACGCCGTCCGATTCCCCGCTCTACTATTCGACCACCATTGGACCCGTGCACCTGGTCATGATCAACTCGTACGCGCCCGCGGGGACGGGTTCGGCGCAGCGCGCGTGGCTGGAAAAAGACCTCGCCGCCGTCGACCGCTTCCTCACCCCCTGGCTCGTCGCCGCCTTCCACGCGCCCTGGTACACCACCTCCGTCGCGCACTACCGCGAAGTCGAGTGCACGCGGGCGGCGCTGGAGCCGGTGCTGAGCGCGGCGGGCGTCGACGCGGTCTTCGCCGGCCACGTTCACGCGTATGAGCGCACGCACCGCGTCCTCGCCCACGCCCCCTCCCTGTGCGGCCCGCCCCACGTGTGCATCGGGGACGGCGGGAACGCCGAGCGCCTGTACAAGCGGTACGTCGATGGAGCAGGGGGTGGACGCGGAGGGGGCGGCGACGCCCCGTTTTGCGGCGCGCTCGCACGCCGCGACGGCGACTCCTGCGCGGCCTCCGCCCCGGGCCCCTACTGCTCGCACACCCAGGCGCCGTGGTCGGCGTTCCGGGAGCCGAGCTACGGGCACGGCGTGCTGACGGTCGAGTCGCCGACGCGCGCGGCGTGGACGTGGCACCGCAACCAGGACGGCGTCAAGGTGGCGGCCGACAGCGTCGTGTTTAATCGCGGGGGCGGCGAGTGTGCGGGGACGCGCCCCGCGCCCGCCGCGGCGGCCGCGCCGGCGCCGCCGCGGCGGGCGGGGAGCGCGCAAGGGTAGAGGAATTTCATTCTCATTTCATTCTTTTGGGGCCCCAACCGCGCTGCGCCGCGGGTGCGGTGGACTGGGTGGGCTGGACCTGTCAACTAACGCATTCTTTCGGGCGGACGGCTGAACCGAAGCGGCGACGAACGCTGCGGCGCGCCACTACGCCGCGCCGGGCGCGATGCCGCCCCCACCGCCGCGCGCCGGCGCCCCCCGCGACGCGGCCTGGTGGGCCGCCCGCGGATACGCCCGCGCCATGGGCCTGGATGCCGCCAGCATCCTGCAGCGCGTCACATTCGGGTGGGCGAGCGCGCTCGTCGCCCGCGGCGCGGCGGGCTCCCTCGACGACGCGACCGCGGAAGCCTTCACCGCCGCCGCCGACGACGCGGCGACGTGCGAGGCCGCGTTCGACGCCGCGTTTGCGCGGCACAAGGTCGGGTTTGAGAAGAGAGAGGGGTGGTGCCTTTTTTCGTGCGCTGCGCCCACCTCGCCCTTCTTGTCCTCGCGCGCCCGCCACGCGCGCCCCGCGGCCTTGATGCACTCGTCAACGTCCCACATCCGCCCTCCCTTTCTCCTTCAGGCCCTGGGCCGGTCCCACCTCTTGCAACGCACCCTGTTCACCCTCCACTGGCCCGCCATGGCCGGCCAAGCCTTCTGGGTGTCCGTCGAAATCGCGTCGCGGATCGGCGGCGCGTTGATCGTCCGCACGTTTGTGGCGTGGCTCTCGCTGCCACCGTCCGCCCCTTCTGGCGCTGCCTGGCGCGGCTGGGCGCTCGCCGCGGGGCTCGTGTGCACAACGGGGGCCTATTGCGTCATCCATCACCAGGCAAGAGAGACGGAGGGAGGGAGAGAGAGAGAGAGAGAGGCGGTCGAGGTCCGGGCCGGACCCTCCGGCGCAGACCGACCAGTCCCCCGCCCTCGTTCCTCAGCTCTTCTGGCTCGGCATGCACGGCGGCTACGTCGCCCGACAGCGCGTGACGACCGCGGTCCACTCCAAGCTGTTGCGGCTGTCGGGCGCGGCGGCGGCGCGCGTCGGCCCGGGGTCGATCGTCAACCTCGCCTCGTCCGACGTCCGCCGCCTCGAGGACGTCGGCCCCTTTTGGCCGTTCCTCTTTGCGGCGCCGCTCGAAACCGTCATCATCGCGGTGTTGCTCGCGGCGCGGCTGGGCGCCGTCCCCGCGCTCGCGGGGGTCGCCCCCGTCCTCGCGTTCGTCCCCCTCCAGGGCGCGCTCTCGCGCCGCATCGGAGGCCTGCGGCGCGCCACCGCTGCGTGCACGGACAAGCGGGCTCGCGTGCTGGCGGAAGCGGTGCACGGCGCGCTTGCGGTCAAAATGCTCGGCCTCGAGCCCGCGACGCGCGCGCGCGTCGACGCCGCGCGCGCAGCGGAAGCCGTTCCCACCCTCCACTCGGCCCGCATCCGCGCGCTCAACATGGCCCTCTTCTTCCTCGTCTTCCCTCTTTCCTGCTTTTTCATGTTTGCCGCCGTCGCCGCCGGGGGGGCGTCGCGGCGCCTGTCCGTCGCCGACGTGTTTTTCGCCCTCTCCCTCCTCCGCCTCCCGCAACTCTACGTCGCCATCTTCTTCCTGCGCGCGGTGGAGACGACCTCGGAACTGGTGGCCAGCCTGGCAAGGCTCGACGCGTTTCTGGCGACGCCGGAACCGCCGCCCCCGCCGCACGCTGCGGGCGGCGACGCGCCGCCGCCGGGCGTCGCGATCGCGTTTCGGGGGTGCGACTTTGAGTGGCCGCCGGGCGCGCTCGCGGGCGACGGCAGCGTGCGGGCCAAGACGGGGGAGGGGGGCGGCGCGGTCGTGGCGCCGCCGCCTCCGTCCTCGCCCAGCGCCCGCGCCTCGATCGACGCCGGCCCGCCCGGCCCCGCGCTCTCAAGCGTGAGCCTGGACATCGCTCAGGGCGAGCTGGTCGGCATCGCGGGCGCGGTCGGGTCGGGGAAGAGCGCGCTCCTCCTGTCTCTTCTCGCCGAACTGGACGCTGCCGGCCCGCCGTCCACCCACCCCCTTGTGCGCGGTACGGTGTCCTACTGTGCCCAAACGCCGTGGATTATGTCGGGCACGGTGAGGGCCAACGTGGTCGACTTTGGGGTGGACGACGGTGGCGTCGACGAGACGCGCTACGCCGCGGCCCTGGCCGCCGCTGCCCTGACACCCGACATTGCGCGCATGCCCGGCGGCGACGGCGCCGAAATCGGGGAGCGCGGCGTCAACATGTCGGGTGGGCAGCGCGCGCGCGTCGCGCTCGCGCGCGCCGCGTTCGCGCGCGCGGACGTCGCCCTGCTCGACGACCCCCTCTCCGCCCTCGACTCGCGCGTCGCGGAGACCGTGTTTGCCGAGTGCATCGGGCCGGGGTCGATGCTGGACGGCACGACGCGCCTGCTCGCCACGCATGCGGTCCGCTTCCTTCCGCGCTGCGACCGCGTGATCATCCTGCGCCGCGGCGCCGTCGCCGCGGTCGGCCGCCCCGCCGACCTCGCGGCTTGGCCCGAGCTCGCGGTCGGCGCGGGCGCGGGGGTGAGCGTGGACGCGGCGGCGGCGGTGGCCGAGGCCGGCGTCGCGGTCGACGCCGAGCCCGCGCCGCGGCTGCGGCCGCCGCCGTCGGCCTTTGACTCGGGCGCGTCGCCCGCGCCCGCGCGCCCACCCCCTCCGAACGACGCTGCGCGCCGCCTGCGGCGCGATCTGTCGGGCTGGATGGCGCGCGGCGGCGTGGGCGGCGGCGGCGAACCGCGCGTGCGGGGCCCCGCGCGCGCGCTCTCCCGCTTTGCGTCCGCGCTCTCGTCCCTGATGTCTCGCCGCCGCAGCGGCGTGGCGGGTGGCGACGACCGGACCGCCGCCAACGGCGACGCGGACAAAACCGCCCGCCGCGAGGGCGCGCTCACGACCGACGAGTTGCGCTCGTCCGGCTCGGTCTCGCTCCGTGTCTACATCGACTGGGCCCGCCGCCTCGGCGTCTGGCCATGCGCCGCAGTGGCTAGCTTTATGGTAGTAGGCCAGTGCGCATACCTCTTTGTCGAGTACTGGGCGTCGACGCTCGGCTCGACCCCCGGCTCCTCGGCCGTCCTCGGCTCCCGCGCGCTCGGGCGCGACATCCCGCCCGGCACCTGGCTCACTGTATACGGCGGCCTCACGGCGGCCATTGTGGTCGTCGCTCTGGCGCGCGCCGCCATTTTCTTTGAAGCCGCCGTCCGCGCGGCGACTGCTGTGCACGCCGACGCCGCCGCCGCCGTCATGCGCGCGCCGCTGTCCTTCTTTCACACGACGCCCGCGGGGCGCATCCTCAACCGGTTTACAAAGGACCAAGTGCGTGCGAAGGGAGGGGAGAGGGGAGCAGGGGGTTTGGCGCGGGGCCGACCCGTGCCGCGCCCCCGCCGCCGCAACCCCTCCCCACCCTCCCCACCCCTCTCCACTTCAGGGCATCATGGATGACTACCTGCCCTCGGTCGCCTTTGACGCCCTCCAATCCATCGCGCTCGTCGCCGGCGCGCTCGCGCTCATGTGCGCAGCGGTCCCGTTTGTCCTCCCCGCGTTGGTGCCGCTGGCCTTCCTGTTTGCCCATTTCCGTGGCAAGTACCTGGCCGCCACGCGCGACGTCAAGCGGTTTGACGGCACGACCCGCTCCCCGGTCTTTGCCGCGCTCGGCGAGGTGCCGCGCGGCCTCCCCACCCTCCGCGCGTACGGGGCTCAACCCCGGTTCAGGGCCGCGTTTGCCGGGCTCGCCGGACGCAACCTGAGCTGGTGGGCCGCGTTCGTCGCGTGCGCGCGCTGGCTCGGCTTCCGGCTCGACGGCGTCGCCACCCTGGCGCTCGCCGCGGAAGCCGCCCTCATCGCCGGCCTGCGGCACCGGGTGCAGCCCCGGCTGGCGGGGCTGGCGCTTGTGCACGGTGAGGGAGAGAAGAGAAGGAATGGGCGAGGAGAGGTGGGCGTGCGCAGTCTCAAACGCCGACCCTCCTTTCTCTCATTAGCCGTCAACCTGGCGGGCGCCATGCAGTGGGCGGTGCGTCAAACGGCGGAATGGGAGGTGTCGATGACGAGCGTGGAGCGCGCGCTGGAGCTGACACGCCTGCCGCGCGAGCCGCCGACGCGCGCCGAGGGCGGGCCGCCGCCGCCGCCCGGCTGGCCGCCCCACGGGGGCGTCGAGTTTGAGGGCGTGTCGGCCGCCTACCGCCCGGGGCTGCCGTTGGTGCTCGAGGAGGTGTCGTTCTCCATCCCGCCCGGGTCGACCGCCGGCGTCGTCGGCCGCACAGGCTCCGGCAAGTCGTCCCTGCTCCTCACCCTGTTTCGCCTTATTCCCGTTACATCGGGGGTTGTGCGCGTGGGGGGCGTCGACGCAGCGTCGCTCGCCCTGGACGCGCTGCGCGGCGCGATCGCCGTCATTCCCCAAACCCCGACGCTCTTCTCCGGCACGCTGCGCTCCAACCTGGACCCCATTGGCGCCCACGACGATGCCGCGCTCTGGAGCGCGCTCGAGGCCGCCAACATGAAGGCGGCAGTCAAGCGGGCGGGGGGTTTGAGGGCGGCGGTCACGGAAGACGCCGCCAACTTTTCCGTCGGCGAGCGCCAACTGCTCTGCCTCGCGCGCGCGCTCGTCGCCGATGCCGCGGTGCTCGCGCTGGATGAAGCGACCGCCAACGTGGACGCGGGGACGGACGCCGCGATCGGCGGCGCGCTCGCCGCGGCGCGCAAAGGCGGGCGCACCCTGATCGTCATTGCGCACCGCCTGGACACCGTGCTGGGGTGCGACCAAGTGCTGGTGCTCGATGACGGGCGCCTGGTCGAGGCGGGGCCGCCTCGAGAGCTGACGACGCGCGCCGGACCGTTTGCGCGGCTCGCGGCCGCGGCGGCGGCGGCGGGTGGCGGCACTTGAGAGAGAGCGGGCCTTGTGCCTCCCCCGGGGTTGTTCTGTCATCGCACCGCCCTCCGCACGCGGCGGGGCCGGCTGCGAGTGAGTGGGTGCGCCCCTCCCGGGATTGATCTGTCATCGCACTGCCTCTTTCGCACGCGGCGCGCAGCCCGCCCCGCCCGCCTCTTGCCTCTCCCGCCTCTCTCTCACGCGTCGACCTCCACCATGCCGTCGACGACGCGCGATTTGAACACCGGCAGCGGCGCCTCTTTCGGCCCCTTGCCGATGATGGGCAGGTTGGGCAATTTTGGGCACCACTCGCCTTCGACCGCCCCCGTCTCGAGAGAGAACACGGTGCCGTGGGCGGGGCACGTGATGCACCCCCCTTTGACCTCGCCCTGGAACAGGGCCGTCTTGCCCACGAGCGGGAGGCCCAAGTGGGGGCACCGGTTCGACACCGCGCAGTAGCCGCCCCCGTTCTTGACGACCAAGACCTTGCCCGCGGGCAGCGGGACAACGGCTTTGCCGCCCTGGCGAGTGCAGCGGGAGGCGGGGTCGGCGTCGGGGCGGCGGGGTTGGGCGCGGTTCGGCGCTCGGCGTCGGGGCGGCGGTTGGGCCCGTCGGCGCCGCCCGCCCATTCCGCCCGGCCGGACGATCGCGCATGCGAGTATCCTCCACCCGCCCCCATCGGGCGCACCGCGGCGTCGACGTCGGCGGTCGAGATCGCGGGTGTCCACGCGGCGACCGCCACCGACCGCGGCGCACGGCGGCCGCGGGCGGCGGGGGCGGCGGGGGCGGCGGGGCGGATGGTGCGCGCGGCGAGCATGGTGGCGGGCGCGATGGGTGTGTGTGGGCGGCCTGGCGCCGCGCTCCGGACAGAGACCCCCTTCACACACCCCCTCCTCCCTCCCTCCGCACCCCCAGCAGCTTCAGAAAGAGCGCCGGCGCCGTGACCCGCACCGCCATCTCGGCGGCGTCCACGTCGTGCCCTCCCTCCACGACCCCCCACTCGGCCGCTTGCGCGTCTTCCTCGAACCTTGCCGCCGCGATGGCCTCCCCCGCCCCCATCGCCCCGCCTTCCACCGCGAGCGCGACCAGGACCGAGCCAGCGGCGCCGGCCAGGTGGGCGACGGGGGTGAGGCGCCAGGGGGTCAGGGAGGCGAGGTGGGCGCGCACGGCGGCGGCCGCGGCCGGCGGTTGGGGCGCGCCGCGGATGTCGGACCCGGGCACAAACGCGTGGCCGAACCGGGCCTCGGCCCAGGCGAGCACGGGGTCGAAGAGGGCGGCCTGGGGCGCGGCGAGCGGCGCGCCGGGCGGCGCGCGCACCGCGGCGCCGTCGGTGTCGAGGTAGCGCATCAGGCCGTCCACCACGAGGCCCGCCGGCTTGGGCTCATCGAGAGCGGTGGCCGCAAGCGCCGTGAGGGGCATGGTAAAGGGCCGCACGCGCCCCTGCTGCGCCGCCCACTCGGCCGCGACAGCGAGCGCGAGCGCGCGGGACGGGGTGGCCAGCGGCTTGCGGGCGGGGGTGCGCATGGGGCGGCCGTCGAGCAGGACGGCGTGCGTGCCGTCGGGCTGGGGACGGGGGGGGGGGAAGAAAGGGGGGGCGGGGGTCGACGAGTCGGCCGGCGCCGCGGCGCTGCCACCCACATCTTCCTCTGACACCCGCCGCCACCCCTTTGTTACCTGCTCCTCGGCGTGGGCCACCTCGTACCAGCGCCGGGGCGCGCCGTGGAACGCGCACGCCGGCGCGGCCGCGGACGCGGCGGCCAGCGCGGCTGCCCGTCGGCGGGCGGCCGCGGCGGCACCGGCCAGCATCGGGCCGAGCGGCGGCGGCGGCCGGGGACGGCGGCCGGCCGCAGAGTGAGCTGGCTTGACGCGACGCGCCACAAAACAGCGCGGCGCGCCCGCCGCGGCGACCGCGCGCCTCCCCGCCGCGGCGCACGGCGGCTGGAGCGCATCGCAGGGGATCGGCCGGGCCCCCGATGGCCCCCACCCTTCCAATTCCGATGGCGGCCCCGCCCCGCCCGTCCCGGGCCGCCCCCGCGGTGGCCATGGACGACGATTTCGTGGTGGACGAAACAGAGCTGGACGCCATCGTGGCGCAGCACCTGTCGCGGTCGCAGGCACCGCCCGCGCCGTCGCGCGAAGCCGCGGCGGCGTCCGAGCCGGTGGCGCCGCCGCGGGGGCGCCCGCCCAAGACTCTGCGTGCGTGTTGGAGGATGGTGGAGGTGGCGGGCCGAGCACGGACTCCCCTTCCCGTTCAACCTCCCTCTTTTCTTTTCAGTCGAGGCCCAGTTGGCCGACGCCGGCCTCCCCCTGTCCCCGCCCACCATCCGTGACGACGGCGCCGAACTTGCCTCTCTGCGGCGAGAGCTGGCGGCCGCCACCGCGCGCGCCGCGGCGGCCGAGCGCGCCGCCACCGACCTCTCCCACCGCCTCGCCGCCGCCCCCCCACCCCCAGCCCCACGCTCCGGCGGAGCCATCGCGGCCGCGGCCGGCATCGCGGCTTACGCCGACGCGGCCGCGGCGCGGGCGGCGAGCGAGGCGGGGCACCGGGCGGCTTTCGCGGCGGCCGACGCGGCGGCCGCGCGCGCTGACGCGGCGGCCGCGGTGCACGCCCAGAAAGAGGCGGCCAGGAGGGTGGATGAGGCGCTGGCTGCGGCGCGGGCGGCCGAGGCGCGGGCGACGGCGGCCGAGGCGGCGCTCGCGGCGGCGGCGCCGGGGCCGGGAAGCGGCGGCCCGTCGGCCCTCGCGCCCGCCTCCGCCGCCGCCTGGGCGGCCGCCGTCCAAGCGTCCGGCCTGGACGGCGACCCGTGCGCTGGGTGGGAGCGCCGCCTGGCCGACGGCGCGGCGGCCGACCTGGCCGCGCTTGCCCGCGCCGCGCCGCCGTCGTCGCGCCTCGCGGCCGCGCTCGCCGCACCGCCCGCGGCCGCCGCCCAGGGCGTGCCCCTGCTGCTGGCCCTGGCGGACGCGCTGGCGGGCGAGGGCGGCGAGGCGCTGGCCGCGCCCGCGCTCGGCGCGCTCGCGTCCCTGCTCCGCGCGTCGCCCGCCGCGGCGCGGGTTGCGGCCGCGGCTGCGGCGCCGCCCGAGGGCGACGTTGCCGCGACGTCGCTGGCGGCGTCGGCGGCCGCGGCGGGCGGCGGCGGGCCGCCCGTCGCGGCGCTCGCGCTCGCGCACGCGCGCCGCGGCGGCGCCGCGGCCGGCGCCGCCTGGCGCCTGCTCATAGAGGGGTCGACCCTGTTTTCGGGTGCGCTGTGCCCGCTGGCGGCCGCCATCGACGCGGGCGCGCCGGTCGCGTTGGCGCGGGAGCGCGCCTCCGCGGCGTCGGTCGCGGCGGCGGCGCTCGACTCGACCGCCGCGACCGCCGCGCTCGCCCGCGCTCTGGCCGACGGCGCGCCCGCGGTCGGCAGGGCGGGCGCCATCGTGCTGCTGGCGGCGCTGCTGGCGGCGGTGTGGTCGGGCGAGGGAGAGGGCGGCAAGGCTGCCGACCGCAGCGCTCTCGCCGCCCTCGCCGTCGCCGCCGAGGCCGCGCCCGACGCCGTCATCCTGGCCCTGTTGTCGACCGCGCCTGATTCACCCGCGGCCGCCGCGGCCGGCGGCGCGGCCGCGGGCGGCGCGGCCGCGCGCGCGCTCGCTGCCGCCGACGCGGCTGCCCCAGCCCGCCCCGGCCCGCTCGCCCGCCTGCTTCCGCCCGCGGGCCCGCTGACGCCGGCAGAGGGCGTGGCCGTGGGGGAGGCTCTGGGAGTCGTGCGGTTGCTGACCGCGCGCTCCGGCGCCGGCGGCCGCGCCGCGCTCGCCGACCTGTCGACGCCGCCCGCGCGCCTCCGCTCCTCCCTGGTGGCCGCCGCCCGCCTGGCGGACGCGCCGCCGGCGGCCGCACCAGCCCCGGGCGCGCCCGTGGCCCTGGCGGCGTGGGCTGCGGCCGCGGGCGGCGGCGCGCCGGCCGACGCGGCCGCGAGTGTGCGGCGGCGGTTGCTCCGGAGGCTCGGGGGGGGAGGGGGGGGGTAGATTTTTGGGGTGGGCGACCCCTGCAACTGCGCGCAGGGCGGCGGTGGCAGCGACGCCCTCGCTCTCGAAAGCTTTTTCCCCCACCCCCACCTGCTGCCCAGCGGCCGGCCACCGCGGCGGGCGATGAGTTGCGACCCGAGCGACGCGCGCTCCGCGCGGCCGCCGGTCCTTCAGCCTCCCCGCCGCGCGCGGCCGCCGCTGCGTGGGATATTTATTGCTCCGCCCTCCTCCACCCTCTTGCCGGCCGCGCGGAACTCGCCGCGGCCTCCATCTACCCCCGACTACGCCTCGCTGCGACCCGGGAGCTCCCGACGCCGCCGGCGGCAGGCGCAGCCGCGCCGCTGCCGGCGGCGCGGGCGGCAGCGCTTCCGCCCCAAAACCTACGCCCGCGACCCCCATGAAACCCATTTGACTACATGGACGATGGGAGGGGCAGCGGGAGCGGCAACGGGAGGAGCAGGAGGGACCGCAACGACACACGCCCCCCAAGACACCAGACGCTCACCCACCCCCACCACCCCCACCCCCTCCACCGTCCGCCGCCGACGTGAACGACTCGCCGCACCCGCACGCGCCCGCCTGGTTGGGGTTGGAGAAGGTAAAGGCCGCGGTCACATCGTCGTCGACCCAGTCGACGGTCGACCCCACGACGTGCATCAGGGCCCCCGGATCCACAAGCACGGTGACGCCGCGCGCGGTGACGACCTCGTCCAGGCGGGCCGGGGCGTCTGCGGGAGGGGAGGGAGGGGTTGGCCGGCGCCCGCCGCGCTCCAGTCCTGTCTCTCCACCGTCTCCCCTCCCCCCTCCTCTCCCGCACACCTGCGTAGTTGAGGGTGTACGCCAGGCCGTTGCAGCCTCGCCGCTTGACGCCGAGGCGGAGGTAGGGCTGAGGAGGGAGAGAAGGGCGTGGACGGAGGTTTTCGCGGTGCGTAGCTCCCGCGCGCCGGCCGCCGCGGCTCGCGCCCGCCGCGGTCGCGCCAGCGCCAATGCAGGCGCCCTCGTGCCTCGGCGGCGCCCGCGGCGGGCGCTGCCAGCGCGGCGCGCCACGCGCCGCATCCCTCTCTCCCCTCTCTCTCCCTCGCACCTTGTCCCTCAGCGCCAGCAGCTCCTTGACGCGGGCGGCGGCCGCCTCGGTGAGCTCCACCGCGGCGCGGCGCGCGCGCGGTGGAGCGGCGCGCCCCGAAGTGGAAGCCGCCGCGGCGCCGGAGGCGTCAGGCACCGCGAGCGAGGCCAGGCGGCGCAGACAGCGCAGCGCGGCGGCGCCGCGGCCGGCCATGGCGGCCAGCAGGGCAAGAGTGTGTGAGCGAGTGTTGGCCAGCGCCGCGCCCTCGCCTCCTCACAACCCTCTCCCCCGCGCACGAACAGTGCATGCGTGGCCAGCGGCAACTGACAGGCATCATGAAGTTGGTGCTCCGCCTCCCGTCCCCCTCCGCGCTCGCGCGCGCGCCTGCCCCCAGCGCCCTGCGCCGCGGCCCGCCCTCGGCCCCCCTCGCGCCGCGCGTCTTGGTCGGCTGGCGCTCGTGGCGCGGCACGGCGCACGCGGCGACGGTGTGATGAGGGGAGAGGGAGGGCGGCGGCGCGGCGGCGTGGGTGGCATGCCGGGCCGGGAGGCGCCCAGCGCCCGCGCTGCTCCTCCCTGGAGTGTCGCCGACCCGAGATTGGATCGTGGGCGGGGGTGCGGCCGGCGAGCGCGGGCGTGGACCGCGTCCGCGGCACGGCGGCTGACGCCGGCGGCGCGCTGGCGCCCGCCCGCCCGCCCCGCGCCGCCGCCCGCCGGCGTGCCCCGCGCCGCCGCGCCCGCCGCACGATGGCCGCAGCCGCGTTGAGCGCGGGCGGCGGCGGCGGGGCGACCCCGGGCGTGGCTAGCGGCGCGCGCCGCATCGTGGCGGCGCTGGCCGACGCTTCCCTTTCGTTCCTCCCCTCAGCTCGACGACGCCGCCGCCGTCGCCGCCGCGGGCGGCCCCGCTCCCTCGTCCGACGCCCCGCCCACCCTGCTCTTCGCCGCGGGAGACTCGCTCGACTCGCTCGAGGAGGACGGCCCGCGCGACGCCGACAGCGCCGGCTCCGACGCGGACGAGGCCCCGCTGCCGTACGCGACCCGGCGCGCCTCCCTCGCCTCGATCTTCGAGTCAGATGACGAATCCGTCATCGAGGTGGACGCCAACCTGGCGGACGAGACCCTGGTCGCCACCAACTGCGGCCTGTCGGACGCGACGGTCGCCGCGCTCCACGCGCGTGGCATCCACGCCCTGTTCGCGATCCAGAAGCACGTGCTCGAGCCGGCGGCGGCGGGCAGAGACTTGATCGCGCGCGCGCGCACGGGGTCGGGGAAGACGCTCGCGTTTGCGCTGCCGGTCATCGAGGCGCTATTGACCGCCGGCCGCGGCTCGCGCTCGGGCGCCACCCCCGGCCGCGCCCCGCTCGCGATCGTGCTCGCGCCCACGCGCGAGCTGGCCAAGCAGGTGGAGCGGGAAATGGCGGAGACGGCGCCGGGGCTGACGCTCGGGTGAGGCGGGGAGGGGGCGAGGGGCGGGGGGCGGCGACCGCGAGCGCCCGCGCCCCGCCTCGACCATCCACCCCACCCCTCCCTCCCCCCACCCCAGCTGCTTCTACGGCGGCGTCGACATCGGCGCCCAGGCCCGCCTGCTGCGCCGCGGCGTCGACGTCGTCGTCGGCACGCCCGGCCGCGTGATCGACCTCATCGAGCGCCGCGCGCTCGACCTCTCCCAGATCACCCACGTCGTCCTGGACGAGGCGGATGCCATGCTCAACGTCGGCTTTGAGGAGGACGTGGAGACGATCCTGGAGGCGGTCCCCACCCAGCGCCAGACGCTCCTCTTTTCGGCGACGATGCCCGCGTGGGTCAAAAAGCTCACGCGCAAGCACCTGACCAACCCCGCGCTCGTCGACCTCGTGGGCGACGAACAAGCCGGCAAGCTGGCCGAGACGATCACCGCGCTTGCGGTGCAGGTGACGCCCGAGTCGCGGCGGTCGGTCCTCGTCGACCTGCTGACCGTCTACTGCGCGGGCGGCAAGGGCATCGTGTTCACCCAGACCAAGCGCGAGGCGGACGAAGTCGCGGCCGCGCTGGCCCTCACGCTCCCGTGCGAGGCGCTGCACGGCGACATCGCGCAGAAGGGGCGGGAAGCGGTGTTGAAGCATTTCCGCGACGGCAAGTTCAACGCGCTCGTCGCCACCGACGTCGCCGCGCGCGGCCTGGACATCCCCGACGTCGACGTCGTCATCCACTACGACCTGCCGAGCGACGCCGAATCCTTCCTGCACCGCTCCGGGCGCACGGGGCGCGCGGGCAAGACGGGGACGGCGATCGCGATGTTCACCGCGCGCGAAGCTTTCTCGTTCCGCCGCATGCTGCGCGACGTCAAGGTGACCAACGTGGAGCTCATTTCTCCTCCCGGCCCCGAGCAGGTGATGGCCGCGTCCGCGCGGCAGGTGTTGCGCCGCCTCGACAAGGTCGACGCTGACGTCCAACGCTTTTTCGAGCCCGCCGCCGACGCCGTCCTCGCGTCCGGCGCGGACGCGCGCGACGCGCTGGCGGCCGCGCTGGCCGCCATGTCGGGCCTGCTCGAGGTGCCGCAGGAGCGGTCCCTGCTCTCGCTCGAGGTCGGGTCGACGACGCTCCGCGTCCTGTCGCGCGCCGGCCGCATCGCGGCCCCCGGCCACGTCATGACCATCGTGCGCAACCTGCTCGGCCCCCAAGCCGCCGACGATGTGGGCCGCGTGCGCATGCTGACCGAGTCGGGCGACTCGGGCGAGACGGGCGCCGCGTTCGACGTGCCGACCGCGCGCGCGGCCGAGCTCCTGGCGTGCACGCCCGAGCTGGAGCAGCGCGGGTTCAAGCTGGACAAGCCGACGTCGCTGCCCATGACCGACATGCAGGACGACGGGCGGTCGGGTGAGGGGCAGAGGTGGAGAGGGGGTGGGGGCGGTTGCTTGCTCGCCGCCACCCTCTCACCGCCTCCCTCCCCTCCCCTCCTCCTCCTTCAGGCGGCGGCTACGGCGGCGGCCGCGGCTACCGCGGGCGCGGCGGCGGGCGCGGCTACGGCGGCCGCGGCGGCGGCTACGGCGGCCGCGGCGGCGGCGGCGGCGGCTACCGCGGCGGCGGCGAGCGGTCGTCTTACGGCGGCGGCGAGCGCACCTCGTACGGCGGCGGCGACCGCGCGGGCGGGTACTCCGGCGGCGGCGGCCGCGGCTCGTACGGCGGCGGCGGCGGCGGCAGCCGCGGTGGCTCCCGGGACCGCTACCCCGGCGCGCGCGCGCCCTACACGGGCGGCGGCGGCTCGGGCGGGCCGTCGTGGGAGTGAGAGAGAGGGGGTTGAAGGGGCGACACACGGCATTTTAGGGTGCGGCCGCCGCGCCGCGCCCCTTGATTTGACTTGGGTTGAAGGAGGTGGATGGGGGGGCGATGCATAGGGAGGAAGGGTGATGGGCGTTTGGCGCGTCGCTGGCGGGCGGGGTGAAGCCGTGTGAGCCCCGACCGCCGGCGAAAGAAAGAAGAGAAACGCGTCG
>Ga0315283_10000926_pt1 | contig 22621 bp, 31 predicted proteins | sample YL17G09_0_MG_FD_204541 | JGI IMG/M metagenome (GOLD analysis project Ga0315283, IMG submission 204541) | Sediment microbial communities from Yellowstone Lake, YNP, Wyoming, USA - YL17G09_0 | ecosystem: Environmental > Aquatic > Freshwater > Lake > Sediment | place: USA: Wyoming | collected...
TCCTTTAATGTCCGAGGGGAGCGGCTGGTATGCAGCCCTGAAGATGCCTTTAAATGTTTTATGCGCACGGAAATGGATTTTTTGATTATGGGTAGCTTTCTCCTGGATAAATTAGAGCAGAAGCCGCTTAAGAAGGATATCCATTGGAAAGAAGTTTTTGAGTTGGATTAAGAGAAATGGAAAAACTAAAGCTGGATAAGATTACTCTCAAGAAATTCGGCATAACTATGGGGATAGCTTTTCTGGTGATAACCCTGCTTATCCTAGTTAAGCATAAATCTTTGAACTTAACCGTACCTATAATTTCCGCCCTATTTTTTACTTTAGCTTTTAGCTTCCCTGTATTATTAAAGCCGGTGTATATCTTCTGGATGAAATTAGCCTTTGTCTTAGGCTGGATTAATACCCGTTTAATTTTATGGATTATATTCTACCTGATTTTTGCTCCCGTAGGTTTAATGATGATGGCATTTGGCGTGGATCTATTAGCGAGAAAGATCGAGAAGAATAAAGAAACCTATTGGCTCAAGAGAGAGAAGAAAGGCTTTGAAGCCCGAAATTACGAAAGACAATTTTAGGAGGGAATATGTCTAAGCTTTCTATTTTAAAGGAATTCTGGGATTTCTTAAGAGTAAGAAAGAAATGGTGGTTAGCGCCGATTATCGTCATACTTTTATTGTTAGGCCTCTTAATATTCTTCACCCAAAGTAGCGCAGTCGCGCCTTTTATTTATACCTTGTTCTAAATCTCGCCTTTCTCGCATTCCCAATCAAATCAAACCGTTAGGCAGCCAGGATAAAAAAATACTTGACAAACGATATAAAATAACCTAAAATACCATCAAATACCATCAAATATACTCAGATGACAAATAAGGCTATTTTTAGAAGTGAGCAAGCAGCAGGAAAATTGGGGATATCCAAACAAACCCTTTTTCGCTATGAGAAAAAAGGAATCTTCCCCAAAGCTAAGCGCCATTTAATTAATCATTGGCGGGTATATACGCAAGAGGATATTAATAAGTTAGCCCAGATCTTAGGCAGGTTTAGTGAATAAGAAAATATTTCTCTTAGCAGTTGTTAATTTAATTCTCTTGTTGATTTTTGGTTGCGCAAAGGAAGAAGAAGTTAAGGTTATTAAGAATCCCGAGAAAAAGCCCGTGAAGACAGAGATGACAGCCCCAAAAGAAGCGCCCAAGGAAGCTGCTAAGCCTGAAGAAGCGGTGACTACTAATCCTTTTCTCACTCCTTATGAAGAAGAACTTTTTAAAAATACCACTAACCGCGTAAGCATTGATTACTTAAACCTATCCGCGATATTTTATTCCCCTTCAGGAAGCCAGGCAGTGATTGACGGCCATATCTATAAAGCAGGGGACATTGTGGATAACAAAAAAATCATTGAGATTAAGCCGGAGGAAATTATCTTAAGGGATGAGCAGGGCGAATATACCCTTAAGATGAAAGGCGTTTTAGAAAAGTAATTTTAAGATGAAGAAGAGCTTTTCAATCCCGAAAATAATTTTACCCGCTATACTCGTTTTCTTGCCTTTTATGCTGGGGTGGGAAAAGGTAGAGTTCAAGGATTATCTAAAATCCAAAAGGCAACAAATGACCCCCGTTCATCAAGACCCTAAAAATACAGCAGAAGCCCTGGCAGCCTTTCCCGGCCTAACCCCTTATAAAATTCTCGAGAAATCGGCTTCTTCTTTTCATAAAGTAAAATTCCTGCATATTGATATGGAGGCCTGGTTTGAGAACCCCGTTTTCCATATCAAGTCAACCTTTGATAGCGACATCCAGGACGTGGATAACTATAAGACTAACGGAAGAATAGGGGCATCCTTGTTAATCCCCGGGGGTATTTCTACTTCACAGTGGGTTCAGGCTTACGAAATTAGAGGGGTTCCTTTTACCTGGGATTTAGAAAAAAGGGAATGGGTGGAAAAGGTGTTTAAGATTTCCAGCAAGAATGTGGATGAGGTATTAGAGTACAGCATCCTCAAGAGCTTATTTAGCATCAATGAAGGAGCAGCGGATCCCGAGAGCATAAATTTTTTAGGCCTTGAAAAGAGGAAAGGCCAGGACTGCTTTATCCTTCAATACAAACTTGACCCGAAAGTTTTTGAGCGTTGGGGCACGATAGGAGATATTTCCGTAAAGGTCTGGATAGATACGCAAGAGTTTCTTCCGCGGCTATTACGCTCTGAAGGCCAGATCGGCGATGCCTATATACTGCAAATAGTTGATTATAGTAATTTTAATGCTCCCCTTGAGCTTTCGCTGCCTTCTTTTATCACGCAGAAGGTTACAGAAAAGAAGGATGGGCTGCAAGCCAAAGTAGATTCTTTGACCGATGCGGTATCTAACATCAGAGGATGGGAGCCGCTGGCAGATAAGGTTAAGATCGAGTTTAAGAACAGGATTGCCTTCGGAGATTTCATCAGGCAGGAGGTTGAGAAGGATTATACCGAGCTAAGCCTTAAGAATGAAGGTTTTCTTTTCAAGTGGCTTGGCCTTTTGCCTAAAGATGCGGATTATAAAGAGAACATGATTAATTTTGAAGTCTCTTCTATCGCAGGGCTGTATGACCCTAAACAAAAGGTAATTTTAGTGGGAGATTGGGTTAATCCTTCAATTGCGGAGTTAGTTTTTGTGCACGAGATTGCCCACGCCTTCCAGGATAAATACCTTGATTTAGAGAAATTTCTCAATAGGCAAGAGGTAAAGGATAATCTGGATTTCGCTTTTGCCCATCAGTCTCTTCTGGAGGGAGAGGCTACGGCAGTAATGCTTGAATACCTTTTAAAAAAAGATAGAAGGAGTTTCAAGGACTTAGGCGACATACCCGCCTTGATTGAGGAAAAAATATTTAAAGACTCGCAATATGTGAGGCAAAATATCACTTATAATGTTTATGGATACGGAGCGAATTTTATTCAGGCTCATTTGAAGCCTTTTGCTTGGGTCGAACTGAATAAATTTTATAAAACCCCGCCTTCCTCCACGAAAGAGATAATCCACCCTTATAAATACACAGAGGAGGCAGCGGCTGTTTCAGCGCCCGCGAAACAAGAAGGGAAGACTAAACTCGCTGGGGGGTGGAATAGGGTTTACGAAACTAATCTCGGAGAATTCTTGCTCCTTCTTTCTTTAAGGCAATCTTTGGATAGAGAGGTTGCCGAGAAAGCGGTTGAGGGCTGGAAAACAGATAAGATCGCGATTTATGAAAAAAATAATAACCAGAGGCTTATTGTTTTTCGCGCTGAATGGGATACTCCCGGTGACGCCTCTGAATTCTTTAAGGCCTATAAGGAAGCGATAAAAAAGAGATACCCGGGAACAAGTTTGCAGGAAGGCAAGGGTTATGTTTTCTTAAAGACTAAAGGCAAAGAAATATTTACCTGTAAGTCCGAAAATGATAAAATAGAGATTCTGTGGATAAAGGGATTGAATTTAGGGGAGTTTCAATCCTTAGTCAAGGCGATTATGCCAATTCAGAATCCAATACTAAAATGAAAATCTGGCGAATAGTCATAATTTATATTTTCATCTTATTATTAAGCCCTAATTATAAATTAGGTTTACTCTTGGCCCAGAAAGAGCCCCCTAAACAAGAAGAGGCGGCTAAAGGCGAAGATGAGCTTAAAAAAGAGAAAGAAGCAGCGGGGGCAGCAGGAAACAAAGAAGAAACCAAGGAAGGCAAGGGTGAGGAGAAAAAAGAGGTAAAAAAGACCTTGACCGAGCCCGCCCGGGTTTTAGAAATAAAAAGGTTGGAGGCAGAAGAGCCGGCATATTCTATCGAATTAAGAAATGTGGAATTAGTCGACCTTTTCCGGGTCATTGCCCACGATTACAATTTTAATATCCTTGTGGATAAGGACGTGAGCGGAAAAATAACCGCCAGCTTTACTAATATTTCTTTAGAAGAAGCCATGGCAGGGATTGCTGAGATGAGCAATTTAGTCCTTCAGAAAAAAGGAAATATGATTAAGCTAAGCCCGAATTTGATTACTAAAATCTTTACCCTTAAATATCTGGAGGCGAAGAAAATACTGGAATCCTCAACAGCTGCAACCGGAACCACGGGGACAACAAGTGCAACCGGGACAACAGCTACTGCCGGGCAAAGCGGGGGAACTGTTTCGACCGAAGAATCAACGGCAAAACAGGCAAATACAATCTACGACCTTATTTCGGATAGAGGCAAGATTCTTTTAGGAAAGCAGCCGAATTCGCTGATTGTGATTGATTATCCTTCCAATATTGAAAAGGTCGAGGATTATCTGAAGGCGATTGACCTAAGGATGGCCAGCCGTGTTTTTAAGTTAAAATTTTTAAAGGCTAACGAGGTTGTTGGCGCAACAACTACTACCAGCGGGACATCTACGGCGACTGCGGCAACTACGGGGACTACCTCAAGCGGGGTAAGTAGCACAGGATCCAGTTCAACCGGAATGAGTAGCGGGTCTGGAGGATAGATGAAAAAAATTATCTGGTTTTTATTAGGCCTTATTTTTATTTCTTCCCCTCTTTGTGCCCAGCAAGCAAGTAGCGATATCAAGGGTTTATTATCGAGCGAAGGGAAAGTCCTTTATGGAAATGAGCCGAATTCCATAGTGGTTATTGATTACCCTGAAAATATAGAGCGCATTGCCGAATACTTGGATGTAATAGATATCCCTGCGCAACAGGTGCTCATTGAAGCCAGGGTAGTAGAAGTCAAATTACAAAAGGAACACGCCCTGGGAATCAACTGGCAGGCCTTTGCCGATAAAGGATATATGCCGTTGGGTCGATTTAAAACTGGTACGTCTGCCTTGGGTCTACGGCCAGGGCAATTAGAGGAAAATATTGGTTACAAAAATACAAAATGGCCTCCGGCAAGCTCCTCAGGCACAGCAGAGTCGCCTTTTACCTTCGCCATATTTGATGATAATATCAGTATTGTTTTGAAAACTTTAGCAAATTCTTTAGATACCAATATTCTTTCTGCGCCCCGCGTAACCACGGTAAATAATCGGGAGGCAGAGATAAAGATAATTCAAAGTTATCCCTGGGCAGAGCCATCATCAACTACCAGCGATTCCGGGTCGACTACCATAAGCTGGACAATACATTTTGAAGAGATAGGGATAAAGCTTAAAGTTACGCCTACGATTAATGAGGATGGCAGGATAACTATGGAGCTTAACCCTGAGGTAAGCGAAAAGACCAGCGATTTACCCCTTACTGCCTCCGGCGTTACTTATAACGTGCCTATAATTGATAAGCGCACTGCCACTACCAAAGTAATAATCGGCAATGGCCAGACCCTGATTATCGGAGGGTTGATTAAAGATAAGACAACAAAGGAAAGTACCAAAATTCCTGTTTTGGGAGATTTGCCCGGATTAGGATATTTATTTAAGAGCAAAAGGGATATCGTAGATAAAACTGAACTGCTTATCTTTGTTTCTCCTACCGTAATTACGCCCGATGAATATGTGCGTATGGCAAAACAGGAGCGATACGGGCTTGCCCGGGATTTTGTGGAGAATAAAGAAAGACAGTCCCGGATGCAACAAATAATGGAATTCCAGGAAAAAGCCAGGAAAGATAAACTTGCGGCTAAATTGGATTTACTCGTTGCCAGACAAAAGGCGCTGGTAGAAGAGAGGGAAAAGTTAGAAGACAAGGTTAGAGCGCAGGAAACCGGCTTAGGCGGATTAGAGGATACCAAGAAAGCACTTATACAAAAAAGAAGGGATTTAGAAAGCGCAGAAAATAAGTAATGAACAGGTATTTATTAATAAGTATCCTTAGCCTGAACTTTATGGGTTTTTTTTATTTAGGTACAACTTTTACTTATGCCCAAGTCGGAGAAACTGGCGATTTAGATTCCCGGGTTAAGATTCTTGAGGAACAGATAAAAAATGAAAATCAACTTATCAATGAGCTAAAAAAGAAAGAAGATTCTATATCAAAAAAGAAAACTGGCCTGCAAAATATTATTGAAGAGGAAAAACAGAGATTAATAGAGATAGATAAAAGAAAGATGGGAAAAGAGTTCCGGAAACAACAAGAACAAAAACGTCTTCAGGGCCTTGAAAAGGCAAAACAGCAGCAACTGTTCGTTCAAAAGGAGAAAGAAGCATTAGGGGAGCAAAAGTCAAGGCAGGTTATTCAGCATGAGATGAAGGATTCTGAAAAGAATATAGCCCAGTGGCTGGCGAGGGAAAAACAACAAATGTTAAGCCGCCAGGAAACGCCGGAAGAGAAAAGGGTATCCTGCATAAATGCCTGGTTAGATAAATTAGACACTAAATTCCGTAAAGTTGTTTGGTGAAAATTAAAGACTAAGATGGCCGAAGCGATTAATATAAGAATAGGGGAGATTCTTATTGAGCGGGGTTTGATTACCCCCTCTCAGCTTGAGGAGGCGTTGCAGGAACAAAAACTCACCGGGGAAAAGCTGGGTGAGATTTTAGTGCGCAAGGCCTGGGTTGAGCGGGCGGACCTGGAGCGTTGCTTAACCGTCCAGAGCGGTATCTCTACCTTTAACCTTTCCAGTTATATCGTAGAGCCGGAGGTAGCCAAGCTGATTCCTGAAGATTTTGCGCACAAGCATAAACTTATGCCGGTGTTTGTAGTAGAAAATACCTTGACCGTGGCCATGGTTGACCCAAAAAATGTTTTTGTCATTGATGAAATTCAGCGGATGACCGGGCTCAATGTTGAGGCGGTCTTAACAGAAGAGATGGATATCCACAAGGCCCAGGACCAATATTACGGGGTCACAGGCAGCCTTGCGGAGATCATCGCCACTATAGATAAGGACAAGCTTGCCGAAGGAGAAAAACTCGGGGAAGAAGCCCCGATTATTAAAATAGTTAATTACTTAATCATCCAGGCAGTCCAGCTTAAGGCCTCGGATATTCACATGGAACCGGAGGAAAAATTATTAGACGTGCGTTATCGTATTGATGGGGTGCTATACCGCCAACATTCATTACCCAGAGATTTACAACCCGCCGTTCTCTCGCGCATTAAAATCATGGCCGGCCTGGATATCGCAGAGAAACGCCTTCCCCAGGATGGCCGTATCCTGATGAAGGTGGGTAATAAAGAAATAGATTTTCGAGTCTCGACCTGTCCGACTGTTCACGGAGAAAATGTAGTTTTAAGGATTTTAGACAAAAGCAACCTGGTAATGGGGCTAGAATTCTTGGGTTTTACGCAGCAGGAGTTAGAGGGATTTAAAAATATGATTATTTCGTCTTACGGCATAGTCTTGGTTACCGGCCCTACGGGCAGCGGAAAGACTACTACTTTGTATTCTGCTCTGCAGATACGCAATAAAGACGATGTCAATATTATGACGATAGAGGATCCCGTAGAATATCAATTTCCCCGCCTGCGCCAGGTTCACGTTAATCCTAAGATTGGGTTAACCTTTTCTTCAGCCTTGCGTTCTTTTTTAAGGCAAGACCCTAATATAATTATGGTGGGCGAGATAAGGGATTTGGAGACTGCGGAAATCGCAGTGCAGGCAGCCTTAACCGGACATTTGGTTTTGTCCACGCTTCATACCAATGACGCTGCCAGCGCCTTTACCCGGCTTATTGATATGGGGGTTGAGCCGTTTTTAGTTTCTTCATCTTTGTTAGGGGTGCTTGCCCAAAGGTTAGTGCGCAAGGTTTGCGAGAAATGCCGGGATTTTTATAAGCCTGACAGGGGAGTCTTAAAAAGTTTTGGTTTAGAAGGTAAAATAAAAGAGGATATAAAATTCGCTAAAGGCAGGGGGTGCCGGCTCTGCAATCAAACGGGCTATAAAGGCAGGATCGGAATTTACGAGTTGCTCAGGGCTTCTTCCGAGATTGAGAAGCTGGTTTTAGCCCGGGCCTCCGCAGATGCAATAAGAGAAGTGGCAAAAAAACAAGGCATGCGCACATTAAGAGAAGCAGCGATTGAGAAGGCATTAGCAGGCATAACTTCGGTGGAAGAAATAGCCAGGGTTACGCAGCAGGTGACATTGGAATAGCCTTTTAGAATTCTAATCTATTGACAAATATACAGATGTGTTTTATAATCCGTGTATGTATAGAGAGTGAGCGACAGGCTGAATAATTTATAATTTGAAGTAGCGTAGATAAGAAAGGAGGAGGATAAATAGTTTCAAGGTCAGAAAAAGTTAAAACTTTTATTTTTATTTAATGCAAGGAGGCAAAAATGAAAAAAAGTTTTACTCTAATTGAGTTAATCGTCGTTATCGCCATTATTGCTATTTTAGGCGCTATAATCGCACCCAATGCCTTTAAGGCCATTGACAAAGCCAAGGTTGCCGCAACGGTGGCCGATTTTAGATCCATTAAGACTGCAGTCATGGCTTATTTTACGGATACTGCAGCTTGGCCTGCCACCACTGCGGGCTCGGCGTATTTTCTTGCTAATACGGGTAGTGTAGCCAACTGGGATGGTCCTTATTTAGATAAATGGCCGCAGTCAAGATGGGGAACAGGAGTCTATTCTTTTCAGAATGATAGTACCGTGGATTGGACCGGTGCTGCACCTGGAGATGCTGCTAAGTATGCGCAGATAACTTTAGTTCCTCAGGCTTCTGCTCAGAAAATTGACCTGGCAGTTGACGGCGCTGTAAACAGTGGTGCTGGCAGCTTTCGTTATACTGCAGCAGACCCCACCACAGTGTATTATTTAGTCTCTACTGATGTAACTGTTAATTAGGCAAAAAAGGGGAGCGGCTAAAATGCTCAAAAAAAGTTTTACTCTAATTGAGTTAATCGTCGTTATCGCCATTATTGCTATTTTAGGCGCTGTAATCGCACCTAATGCCTTTAAGGCCATTAGCAAAGCCAAGGTTGCCGCAACGGTGGCCGATTTTAGATCCATTAAGACTGCAGTCATGACTTATCTTACGGATACTGCAGCTTGGCCTCTCACCACTGCGGGCTCGGCGTATTTTCTTGCTAATACGGGTAGTGTAGCCAACTGGGATGGTCCTTATTTAGATAAATGGCCGCAGTCAAGATGGGGAACAGGAGTCTATTCTTTTCAGAATGATAGTACCGTGGATTGGACCGGTGCTGCACCTGGAGATGCTGCTAAGTATGCGCAGATAACTTTAGTTCCTCAGGCTTCTGCTCAGAAAATTGACCTGGCAGTTGACGGCGCTGTAAACAGTGGTGCTGGCAGCTTTCGTTATACTGCAGCAGACCCCACCACAGTGTATTATTTAGTCTCTACTGATGTAACTGTTAATTAGGCAGAACTAGCGTGTGAGTTTTTAAACTTGGTTAACTAGCCAGGGAAAACCGCTTACCTGCCAGGACATCCATAAAAAATTTGGTTACCTTCCTGAAAATTTCATCCCGCCCAGAGGATTAAACGCAAAAGAATTCTTGATGAAAAAGTTCATGTGCCTTAAAAATGGCGATTAGAAAAATGAAGGCAGGTTTTAGCTTAATTGAACTTATGGTAGTAATTTCAATTATTGCTATATTGGGCTCTATTATTGCCCTTAATGTTTTCCGGGCAATAGAGAAGGCAAAGATTGCCAGGGCAGTGGCGGATATGAAAGCCATAAAAACTGCTTCTTTAGCTTTCTATATCGACGTAGGAACTTTCCCACTGACATCTCTTAATCAGACGGCATACCTTCAAAGCAGTGGTCTCGTTAGTAATACTACGGGTTCTCCAAGCTGGAATGGGCCATATTTGGAAAAGGTTCCGATAATACACCCATGGAATTCAATGTACCTCTTGGGAGCTTGGAATATGGGCAGGGGGGCTGCTGGCGATTATACCCTAAAATTACTTAATAGTTGTTATCCTGGCGGCGCCGAGCAGTCTTGTGAAATACCCCTTGCTTCGATAGTCAAAATTGACCAGTTTATAGATGATGGAAATTTAGGCGGGGGCGATTTATTGGGTGCCGTCGGTGGAGGTGGGGGAAATATATGGTGGATGATGAGCTGGGATTGTTGCTCTTAAAGAAGAAATATAAAAACAGCAACCATTAAAATGGAAGTATAGCATCAGATGGAAACCAAGGGTTTTACCTTAGTTGAGCTTATTGTGGTAATAGCTGTTCTGGGTATCTTAGCTGCAGTCATTACTCCTAGTGCCTTCAGGGCCATAGAAAAGGCAAAGATTGCCAGGGCAATCTCAGATTTTAGGGTCATAAAACAGGCGGGTTTGACTATTTATATTGACTTAGGACTTTTTCCTTCAGAAGGAGCGTGGTGCGCTGGTCCGGGATTTATGAATATCTCTGATGTGCCCGCAACATACCAGAGCCAATGGAAAGGACCATATCTGGAAAAATGGCCGACAAGTTTTCCCTGGGGCACTTGCGTAACTTATTTAAGGGGTGAATGGGGCACGTGCTTTGATTTTGACGGCACCTTAAATAACGATTCTTACGCGCATTACTTTAATACTGCAAGTTTTACTACAGCGATTAAACAAAAGATAGATACTATTTTGGATGACGGTAATCTTGCTACGGGAGTTGTGAGGGATTGCCGCGGCGGCCTGTCTTATTTAATTGGCGAAGGGCCGCATTGGTAATATTGTAGTAAGAAAACTTATGTGCTAGATTATAAATAGAGGGATAATATAATAAAGGAGGCATCTGGATGATAAATTGGCGGGATAATAAAACAATAGGAATTATCGCCGGAGTAGTTTTTTTGCTCTCTATTGTTCTCATCTTTATAGTTTCGCAGCCCAAAAAAATAGAAACAACGCTTATGTCCGAATCTACGGGCGATGTTTTCAGTATGAAGGTTGCTAAAGGCACAAATTTTCCGCTTAATAATCCTAAAACCGGAATCAAAGATTTGTATCCTGCCTCAAAAGTAAAATGCGCGAAATGCGGCTGGGAAGGATATGTAATAAAAAAACCTCAGAAGATACTTACTAATGAAGAAGTTAGAGCAGGTAAGGAGGGGGGAGAAGTAAAGCCTCGTTGCCCTAAATGCGGTAGCCCTATTTAGATTTGTTTTAAGAAAAACAACAGATGAAAAGTAAAGGTTTTACCTTAATTGAATTGATGGTGGTGGTGGCAATAATCGGTATTTTGGCAGCATCTACTGCACCCACTGTAACAGGTCTTATTGATAAAGCCAAAAGGGCAAAGGCAGTATCGGAAATCCGCTCCATTGCTACCGCTGCTTTGGCTTATAAGGATGATAACGGCGTTTGGCCTGATCCAACAGCGCAGGGATGGAGTGCACACCATGGTATCAGGCATCCGCTTAATTACCTTATGCCTACAGGTGCCGGTAAAATATATCTCACTAAATATCCCTGGCCAGATCCCTGGGGAAATAATTGTGGTTATAGGATGCATTTAGGAATAGGGCCGCCTACCTACGGCTATTATCATTCTTTTGTAGTATCGAGAGGAGCAAATAGGGCCTGTGATTGCACTGGCTATCATGCTCAAAACAAGGCTTGCGGCGATGATGATATTTTTTATTTACAGTAAATATTATCTTAAGGAGGTATTGGTATGATAGACTGGCGAGAGAATAAAACCATAGGCATCATTGCCGGGGTAGTCTTTTTGCTCTCCATTATTTTTATAGTCATAATTTTACAACCGAAAAAGATACCTATGCTACTCAAGTGTGAGCGGTGCGAGACTGAATTTGAGACTAAGATAGGCGTGGGAACTAAATTTCCTATTGCCTGCCCAAAGTGCAATGCCAAAGCAGCTTATCCGGCAAGGCAAGTTCAGTGTTTAAAATGCGGCTGGACAGGAACGATAATAGACATAGGGACAGAGCTTAAGCCATTAAAAAAAGAAGAACTGGCAGCGTTGACCGAGGAGCAGAAATTAGCCCGACAGAAAGCAGGCCAAGCAGTAGTATGTCCCAAATGCGGTTCGCAAGAATTAAAGGCCTTGAAGTAGCTATCTTAAAAATAATTCCTAAGGGGGCGATAGGGATGAAAAGTAAAGGTTTTACCTTAATTGAATTGATGGTGGTGGTGGCAATAATCGGTATCTTGGCAAGTGCAACCTTACCTACGTTGGGTGGCCTTGCCGATAAGGCGAAGCTGGTTAAGGCACAATCAGAATTAGAGAGTATTGGCACAGCGATTTTAGCCTATCGTAATGACCGTAGTCAGTGGCCGATGGATTCTAATAATGATGGTTGGAACGATGCTTGCTATATTGGACGAACAGTCAGGGGTGGTTGTGGCTATGATGCTTATTGCCTTATGCCTGTGGCTTATGGTCAAACCAGATATTTAAACAGAGATGTGACCCAACCTCCCTGGGGCGGTGGCTGCAGCAGGTATGTCTGGAGGTCAAGGCCAGATGGCTGGTATGCCTTTGTGGGTTGTTGGGGACCGAATTTCAGCCGGGACACTTGTTTTTGTACCGTCAGGTCTCCAGCTGGCGATGATGTAGTCTTTTATTTAGAATAGTCTTTTTATTTGAATAAACTTAAGAAAAGGATTTTCGCTACCTTTGAAAAATAAGGTTTTTTATATAGTTCTTGGCCTCTCTTTTATCCTGATTTTAAATATTTTTTTTAATCCAGGGATAAGGGAGAGGATTTTTTTTGCCAGAGAAAGAACAATTGACTTCACTAATCTCTCCTTTCAAGTTCCCAATAATTGGCCTTTACCTTCTTCTGGAGGTAATAGTACAAAAGGCCAAATTCTATTCTTTAAAGAATACCATCCCCAGAAATACAACTGGTATCTGGTCATTTGTTGGGATAAAACAAATTTTGACTGGAAATCGCTTTTGCCTCCTTTAAAAAAGGACGCACCGCAAACAGTAGAACCAGAATATATCTTTAGAGAAATGTATCCTAAGAATATCAAATTTCAGAATAGGCCTTTAACCTATCAAGAGATTGCCCTTTGGATTAAACGCCCCTGTGGCAGCGAAGAGAGAAACTGGTTTTTTTTATTTGAAACCCAACTTAAAAAGAAGTTCTTTAAGATTTTACTTCTTAGTGACAAGAAAGATGAAGAAAAGATATTCCGTAGGGTAATTTCTACGCTTAATATAAAGGATTGATATGCAGGGCGTGATTGTTTGCCAAGGGTTAAAAAAGAGTTTTGGCAAAGTAATTGCCTTAGAGGATATTAATTTAGAAGTCAAATCCGGTGAAATATTCGGCCTTTTAGGGCCAAACGGCTCAGGAAAGACCACGTTGCTTAAAATTCTCTTAGGGCTCTTGCTTCCTACGCAAGGCGAGGTCAGGATTTTAGGAGAAAAACCGGATGACATTTCCGTGAAAAATCGGATTGGATTTCTACCTGAAATTCCCCGGTATTATCCTTTTTTAAACCCCATAGAAACCCTGGATTTTTATGCCCGGCTTTTCAATCTCAGTAAGAGGACGAGAAGAGACAGAATAGGGGAATTATTAAATTTAGTCGGGCTCTATGATTATCGCAAAAGAAGATTAGGGGTTTTTTCCAAAGGCATGCTGCAAAGGATTGGTTTAGCGGTCAGCCTAATCAATGACCCCCAACTTCTGTTATGGGATGAACCTACGCTAGGATTAGATCCCATTGGCGCATTCCAAATCCGGGATTTGCTTTTGAAATTAAAGGCAAAAGGAAAAACTATCCTTTTGTGCAGCCACCTGCTCTCGGAAGTAGAATATTCCAGCGATAGGATTGCTATTCTCTATAAGGCAAGATTGATAAAAGAGGGCAGGCTCTCTGAACTTTTAAACAAAGAGGAAGAGATTCAGATAAATTTCAAGCCTAAGGACGAGCAGGATAAAGAAAGAATCCTTCATGGGCTTAAGGAAAATATCGGCCAGCTAAACATTAGCCATCCCCGTCAGTCGCTGGAGGAGTTATTCCGCAAGATCATAGGTGAGTCAGAAAATGCTGCTTAAGGTCTGGATTTTAGCCGGTAACACATTTAAGGAGGCAATACGCAGGAGATTCCTCTATATATTTCTTTTTGCCGCGGTCGCCATAATCCTGGCCAGCCATTTTTTTAATTTTCTTGCCCCTTTGGAAGAATCCAAGATTACCGTAGATATGGGTTTAGCCAGTATTCTTTTTTTTGGCGCGCTTATTGCCATATTTTCCTGCGCAGAACTCATCCCCAGAGAAATAGAAAGGCAGACCATAGCTACAGTCTTAAGTAAGCCGGTGAAAAGATTTGAATTTGTTTTAGGAAAATTTTTCGGAGGGCTGTTAATTATATTTTTAAATTTTGTGTTGATGTCGGTTGTCTTTTTGGTTTTAGTTTACTTTAAAGATAGGGCTATTTCTTTAAATCTTATCAAGGCGCTGGTCTTGACTTTTTGGGAATTGGCGGTTTTATCTTCGATAGCCATTTGCCTTTCTACCCTGAGCACTACCACAGCTTTCATTGCCACGGTTACCTTCTCTATCTATATTATCGGGCATCTCACGGATTACTTTATCCATATTGCTCAACAAGCCGGAAATTTATTTATTTCTGTATTTGTAGGAGTGATTTATACGGTTTTGCCTAATTTCAACAACTTTAATCTGCGCGATAAAGTAGCAGAAGGATTTTTTATCCCTAACTTTGAGATCGCCAAGGTCTTGCTTTACGGTTTGATTTATATTTTGGTGATGCTGGGATTATCTTATCTTTTTTTTCAGGATAAGGAGTTTTAATGTTTCTAAGGATTAACCCCAGAGTTTCCTTAAGCTTGAGCATCATTTTACTATTTTTCTTTTTATCTTTTTTACAGTTCCAAATTCTTAGCTTTAGGGGTTTACCCGGACGGTTAGTGATAAAGCCCGGTGAGTTTGCGGTATTGGTAGCTTTGGGAGGTTTACGCGGGGTGGCAGCCGATCTTTTATACCTTAAGGCAGATGAGTTTTGGCAGGAAAAGAAATGGAAAGAAATGCTTCCTTTGTATCGGGCAATTACCGTATTGCAACCGCATTATGTGGATTTCTGGTCAAACGCAGGATTTCATCTGGCCTGGAATTTATCCTTTGCCTCCGAGACACAGCAAGAAAAAGAGAAATATATGCAGGAGGGAATTGGTTTTTTTAAGGAGGGCATATCCTATAACCCCGATGTTTATAAATTGTATTTTGATATTGCCTTTACTTATGACCATAAGTTAAAGAACTATGATGAGGCGATAAACTGGTATAGATTGGCAGTGCAATTTCCCGAACACCCTACTTATATAGAGCGCTTAATTGCCCATGCCCTAAAGAAAAAGGGGGATTTAGAGGCAGCGCGTCAGGAATGGCTAAAGTTACAAAAACTTTATCCGGATGACCCATATCATCAGGAAATTGTAGGGCGTAATTTAAAAATTGTGGAAGAGGAAATTCAAAAGGGTGGCCAAAAAAAATAGAAGATGGATATTTTTATTGCCTATGCTGATTTTAGGCCTCATTGGGCTATTTTCCTACGGAGGTAAGTTGACCAGGTTAATAGAATTACCCGACGGAATAACCATAAGCGTCCCGAGAAATTTTCCCCGGCCGGTATCCAAAGAAGAACAGGGCTTAAAAATACTCTCTTTTAATGTCCAGCCCCACCAAGACGCCAAAAGATTTATTCATTTTTTTGAAATCGTTAGTTCTCCATTAAAAATAGATTTCTTAAAAAGAATACCCCCGATAGATTTTAAGATAGGCAAGGCCAATATAGAGAAAATTTTCATCAATGGGCAAAATGTAGATTTTAATACCGTTGAACTTGAGATTATTCTTCCTTGCGGCTCGAAGGAAAAAACTAAATTGTATGCCCTGGAATACTTTTGTGGCCCGAAAAATAAACATGTTTATATCTTGACCTTTACGATGACTAAAAAAGGCTTCCTGGAGATTGTAAAGACGCTAAAATGCCATTAGATAAGATTTTTACAGCGTTAGTCTTAGGGCTATCCGCGGAAAGAATTCTACTTTGCCCTTTTTTAGCCATGAGCCTTTCTCTCTCTGACCGTTGGCAGGGTTTAAAATTTGTTTTAGGCAGGTTATTAGGAATTAGTATTTTGGGTTTGCTGGTTTCATTGGTAGGAATTCCTTTTCACATTCCTCCACGTGTCATCAATTTGATCTTTGGCTTATTTCTTTTAGGTTTAGGGGTAAGCGTGGGTTTACAATCTCAGCATAAAATCCCTCAAAGGAAATTTTCCCATGCCGGATTTGGATTAGGTTTATTCCGGGGATTTTTAAATCCCGGCAGAAAGATAATTTCTCTTTTTCCTCTTTTGTGGGGAGTAAGGGTATCCGAGGGGTTAGCTATATCCTTGGCCTATGCCTTAAGTTCATCAGTTTATCTTCTCATAGGATTCTTTTCCGCGGAAATACTGAATAAAATCTCAAAATATCAGAAGCAGATAAAGATTATAGCCGCAATAATCTTAATTCTTTTGGGTATCTTTTATGTCTTTAAAGCCTAAAATAAAAAAACATCCCTGTTTTTCCGAAAGTGCGCATGCGAAATTTGCGCGTATTCATTTACCCGTTGCCCCTTTATGTAATATTGGCTGTAAGTATTGTATTCGGGCGATCAATAAAGCCGAGGATAGGCCGGGCGTGGCCTCCAGGATTATTTCTCCCAAAGAAGCTTTTCTTAAGGTCAAAAAGGCCATGCGGATTTTGCCTTTAACCGTAGTCGGGATTGCCGGACCCGGTGACCCTTTAGCTAATCAAGAAACCTTTAAGACTTTACAGCTAATTGATAAAGAGTTCCCTAAGCTTATGAAATGTATGAGTACTAACGGATTGCTTCTTTTGGATTACGTGGATTTGCTGAAAAAATTAAGACTGGCCACGCTTACGGTTACGGTTAATGCCATTAAGCCAAAAACCGCAGCCAAAATTTATGATTTTATTATTTTAAACGGAAAAACCTATCAAGGCCTGGAAGCTGCCAAAATTTTACTCAAGCGTCAAGCCGAAGGAATAAAAGGAGCAATAAGAAGAGGTATTCCGGTTAAGATAAATACGGTATTAATCCCCCAGATTAATCGGCAAGAGATACCCCGGATTGCCAAATTATACGGGGCAATGGGCGCTAAGATTATGAATATTATACCGCTTATTCCAATACATAGATTGGCGTTAAAAAGGGCTCCTACTTGTAAAGAATTAAGAGAGGCAAGGGATAAAAGCGAAAGGTATATTCAGCAGTTCCGGCGTTGCAAGCAATGCCGGGCAGATGCCTTAGGGATTCCGGGCCTGGAAAGAAAGGATTTTTCCAGCCCTACGGAATACTTTCATTTTTAACGCTTGCAATAGAGAGGGATTGTTTGTTATAATATATAAATAAAAGGGGGGATAAATGAAAAAAGGGTTTACTTTGGTTGAACTTATGGTGGTGATAGCAATTATCGGGATTTTAACCGCTATGGTTTTGCCTAATGTTAATAATTTTACGATGAAGGCAAGAGATGCCAGAAGAAAATCAGACCTTAATGCTATTCAAATGGCTTTAGAGTCATATTTTGAGGACAACAACTTTTATCCCCCCAGTGCGTGCGGCTGGGATTGCGGCAATTGGAGATATAGCACTTCCGGCCCCCAATGGATTCCTGAAATAGCAACTTATTTAAGGGGAGGCGCAGTTCCCCGAGATCCGATAAATAATGCTGCAGGTCCATGGACTGATGGATATTATTCATATGCTTATGGTTGTGTAGGAAGAACTACTTATTCGGCTTCCTACGATTTAAACGGTCAACTTGAAAACACGCAGGATCCGGATAGATGCGCTGTTCAGTGTTACAAATATTATTTTAGTAATAACCAGTGGTGTACTGCCTGCGGAGGCCCTTATAGTAATCAGCTTTACGAAATAGGGCCCCTTACAAGGTAACAAAATTATATTTCTACCCAGGCTTCATTTTTTAGATTTAGATAAGGGGATGTTCGGATGGCAAGCTGGAAAGAAAATAAGGTGGTGGGGATCGTCGCGGCAGTAGTGTTTATTTTAGCCATAGTGTTTATGGCGGTAGGATTGAAACCCAAGGCTTATCCTACTGTAAAAGGAACTTTGAAAACTCCTGCGAATACTCCTTATATAAAGTAAAGCAGGAAGGTTAAGGTGTTATTTAGTAAAAGGCGGTGTTTAGATAATGAAAGGTAAGGGGTTTACCTTAGTGGAAATGATGGTAGCGGTGGCAGTGATTGGCGTCTTAACCGCTATGTTAGTGCCTCAAGTAGGCCAAATGCTAGAAAGGTCGAAGATCTCCAGAACAGCTGCGGAATTAGTCTCTATCGCCCATGCCATGGACCTTTATTTGACCGACACAGCCTCTTACCCGCCAAGCGTCTCGGATCTTGGTAGGGCCTGGGGGGCTGATGTAGGATTGGTTAACAGAGGTAATGTAGTTGCGACGCATCTTGCAATGTGGAACGGGCCTTATCTTAAAAGTTGGCCGATTAGGACAGCCTGGGGAGGCATAGTGGGATGTGGTGCAGTGGGCGCTTATTACGCACATCCACCCATAGGCTGGATTAATCTGGATGGGGTTGCCGGAAATGACGTTTGGATTCACATGAATCCTTATTGCGTAAGTTATCCCCCTAGCAGGGCTGTTGTAATCGATGCGCTTTTAGACGATGGTAACCCTTCGACGGGCAATATACGCCTCGGAGGTGGGGTGCCAGAATATATCTACTATTATGTAGGAGAAGGCAGAAGGGCCTGGTAGAAATATAGGAGGTTTAAAAAATGGCAAGCTGGAAAGAAAATAAGGTAGTGGGTATTATAGCCGGAATAGTTTTTGTCATGAGTTTGATATTTGTCATTCGCGGCCTGATGACTTTGGTGCCTAAAAGAGCAGAAACCGACGCAGGAAAAGTAATTCCTCCTGCAGAACAATTAGTCCCTAAGAGATAATATTCTCTAAAGGAGAAATTAGAATTAAATCTAATTTCTCGAGAAATTGTAGTGAGAGATTATCCAATATAAGGAAGGTGTGATGAAAGAGATATTTAAAAAAGAAAAGGGTTTTACTTTGATTGAGCTTATGGTCGTGGTAGCCATTATAGGAATATTATCCGCCATGCTCACCCCCCAGATTACTAATGCTGTCTATAAAGCCCGGGTTTCCTCTGCTGCAGGTAGCCTGAGAAGTTTTGGCGCAGCCCTGGATATGATGATTAATGACATAGGGTATAAACCTAATGTATACGGAGCAGCTGATACCACTAATGACCAACTCGCTTTAATGAAAAGGACTTCTTGCCCAAGTAACCTGCAAAGTGTGTGGAACGGCCCTTATATTCGTAATTATCCCACTTCCGGCGTTTCAAGTTTAATTTATTATCCGAGCACTATTTGGTTCTATTACTCTTGGCCCGGGAGCGATAGTGGCACTTGGGGTAATTACTGCGGCACAGGTTATGGTGTTATGATAGAAATTTATTTTATTAACGCTCAAGCAAACGCAGATGTACAGCGAACTTTTCTGGGAAAAGTAGACCCTAATGGGGATGCCTGGATGGAGTGGTGCGGATTTTATGATGACCGGCAGATAGCGCATTGGTAACTTAAGAGATGGATTCATTAATTATCTTAAAAGATATTAAAAAAAATTTTGGCAAAATAACTGTTTTAGAAAATATAGATTTAGAGATAAAGCCAGGAGAGGTTTTTGGGTTATTGGGTTTAAATGGCGCAGGTAAAACAACACTAATAAGATGTATGATGAAACTCTTAAATCCTACCGCCGGAGAAATATTCTTTAAAAACAGGCTTCTTTTAAATCAGGATATTCAAAAGAATTTCGGCTTCCTACCGGAGAATTTTCTTGCGCCCGCTAATCTTACCGCCAACGAATTACTGGCAATTTTTGCCTGGGGTATGAATTTAAAGGCTTCGCGTATCCAGGCTTGTCTTGAGCAAGTCGGCCTTGTAGAGCAAAAGGATAAATTGATCAAGGCATATTCGCGCGGGATGGTTCAGAGGCTGGGCTTGGCATTAGTCTTACTTAAAGAGCCGGATATCCTTATTTTAGATGAACCCACCTTAGGGCTCGATACTTTGGGCCAGGCGCAGATATTGAGCCTTTTAAGAGAATTGAACAAAGAAGGAAAGACTATTTTCTTCTCCTCGCATATCCTTGCCCAGATTGAAAAGGTATGCCATCGCATCGGAATAATCCATCAAGGTAAATTAAGATTCACGGGAAACCTGAAAGATATTATCAATAAGTATAACAGCCCTTCCTTAGAAGAGGCATTTTTAAAAGAGGTTTCTTAAAAATGAGAGAGGCTTTTGCTGTTGCTGTCCTAAATTTTAAGCAGGGATTAAGAGAAAAACTTTTTTGGGGGGTAATTTTTTTCTTTGCATTTTTCTTAAGCCTTTGCGTCTTATTAGGTAAACTTTCTCCGGGTGAAACGGAAAAGGTTTTAAGGAATGCGGGCTTATCAGGGATTGAACTGAGCGGTTTAGTTCTTGTGGTTTTTAGCCTCGTGCTTAGCTTTAAGAAAGAAGAGGAGAGTAGATTTCTTGAGATTTATCTCTCTAATTTCAGCCGCACTAATTACCTAAGCGGCAAAGTAATCGGTTATCTTTTAATCTGCCTTTTTTATCTTCTACTTTCCGGATTAGGATATATCCTTATACTATTTCTTTATAAGTCTTTTATCTGGCAGGTAGCAGCCGGCTTTTACAGCCTATTCTTAAAATTATCTATCTTAATATGCTTTAGTTTAGTTTTTTGCTGTTTATTTTCATCACCTATAATTTCTTTATTTTGCAGCCTCTCTTTATACCTGGCAAGCGAAGCGGCTTATCCGGCTTTAAAGATTGTTAGCCTGGGGCCAAATAGAGTTACGCTGCCTTTGTTTAAGTTAATTTATTATTTACTTCCGAATATGAACAAGCTGGATATTAAATCCCTGGTAGTTTATGGAGAATTGCCTTCTTTAAGTTTTTTCTTTTCCACAGGCCTTTATACCCTTGTCTATATCTTATTTTTATGGTTGATAGCAAGATTTATTTTTCTAAAAAGAGAATATTAGACCCTTTATTTTTTACGATACTAGGAGCCTGTTTGCTTGGGTTTATGTTTTTTGGCTCCCGCGTCTTAGAAAATAAGTTTTCTTTAAAAAAAGAGGAGTTTTTTTATGTTCCGCCTTTAAATTATCTTAAGGTAGCCAGCGGAAGTTTCCAGAGTTTTTGTGCGGATATTTTTTATATCCGGGGAATTTTAGCTATTACCGAGCAGTTTAAAGACCGGATGAGCTGGGTTGATTGGGTGCAAAAGAATTTCGAGGTCGCCACAGATTTAGACCCGAAGTTGACCCAAGGCTATTTTTTTGCCGGAGTGGTTATCGCGCACGGCGAAGAGGGGATAAAGAAAGGGATTCAATTTTTAGAGAGAGGATTAAAACAAAATACTAAGGAATGGCAAATCCCGTATTGGATAGGATTTAATTATTATCAATTGGGCGATTATCTTAAAGCGGTAGAGTTTTATGAGCAGGCTGCTCATCTGCCTGATGCGCCTGGTTTCTTAAAGAGCATCCAACCGATGTATTATTATAGAGCAGGAAGGCCGGATTTAGGATTGCTTTATTTACAGGGATTACGGAATTCGGTTGGAGATCCCAAGCAGCTCGAATGGATTGAGGAGAAGTTAAAGTGGATTCAGAATATAGTCTATCTTGAGGATAAGCTAAAACAGTTTAAGGCGCTTTACGGATATTGTCCCGAAAGAATAGAAGACTTAAAAGGAGCGGGATTATTAGAGGAAATTCCGGAAGATCATTTTGGCGGCGGTTATTATTTAGATACGGATAATTGCAGGATAAAAAGTAAATTTAATCTGTCCCAAGGAAATAAGGAGGCTAAATCTGGCGGTTGTAAAGGTTGCGAATAAATTAGGCTATCCTTTAATTTGGGGGGCTCCAAGATGAAGAAGGAAATGACTTTTACCGAAAAATTAGCCTTTACCTTAATCGAAATTATAGTTGTGGTAGCGGTTATTGCGGTTATTTCAGCTACGGTAATAATTTCTTTTCCCAGCCTTGTTCCGCGCCGGTTAGAGGCAGATGCAAGGAAAATAGTAGCTGATATCCGCTGGGCAAGGCAAATGGCCATTACTAGGCATATGAATTATGCGGTAAGCTTCGATCCGAACAGGAAAGAATATTCTATATACATGACTCCCTCTGGAGCGCTAGGGGAACTCACGGCAGCTAATTTAGTAAAAAAAGGGGTGTTGCAGGTTTCATTGAATTTGCTAAGCACAAATCTTTGGATTTATTCGCCTCAAGGAAGTTTTTATTTTTATGGCCGAGATAATATTCCTTTAAGCAGCCAGGGTAAATCAAAACAGATTAAAGTATTTCCTACTACCGGATATGTGAGGATTGAGTAAAATGAGAAAGGGATTTAGCCTTCTGGAAGTTATGGTGTCCGTGGTTATTTTGAGTTCAATTACTGGGGCAGCTATAGAGATTTTTCGTCTCGGATACAGGGCAGCAGCAGAATCTCAAAACCGCACCATTGCTTATAATCTGGCAAGAGAAAAACTGGAGCAATATAGCGGAATCCCTCTTAATTATAGTGGTAGTAGTGAAGGGTATGGCGCAATTGCTAATTTCCTTAATTTTAGACGCGTGGTAAATGTTAATTATTATGCATATGGCTCGTACTTAATACAGATAACTGTAAC
>Ga0315283_10000928_pt1 | contig 22587 bp, 29 predicted proteins | sample YL17G09_0_MG_FD_204541 | JGI IMG/M metagenome (GOLD analysis project Ga0315283, IMG submission 204541) | Sediment microbial communities from Yellowstone Lake, YNP, Wyoming, USA - YL17G09_0 | ecosystem: Environmental > Aquatic > Freshwater > Lake > Sediment | place: USA: Wyoming | collected...
CTGGCCATCGTGCCGCTTCTGGCCGCGACGGAACTGGCCGAGCGCCGATCCTGGTGCCGTTACCTCTGTCCCGTGGGGGCCACCCTGGGCATTGCAAGTTTGCTTCGGCTCCTCAAGATCGTCATCGGGGCCCGCAAGTGCAAGAAGTTCTCCTGCATCCAGTGCGCCGAGGTCTGTCCTGTGGGGATCATCAACGCGGATCAGCTCCGCGAAGGAAACTCCCCGAAGATCCCCATGACGGAGTGCATCATGTGCCTGCGATGCGTGGATCGCTGCCCCTACAGCGCGGCAAAGATCCGCTTCCGCTGGCAGAAGGCGACCCCCGGGGAGACAAACGCATGAATCTCTATCAGCCCTTCTATAACGGGAAAATCGGGGTTGTCGACCTGACTACGCAGTTGGCCTATACGGTCGATCTGTCCTGGGATGCGCTCCGGAACCACATCGGCGGTGCGGCGATGAACGCCCGGCTGCTTTCCGAGTACGAAAGCGACAGCCTCGTCCTGGGGACAGGGCCGCTGACGGGAAGTTTCGCCCCGGCCTCGGCCCTTCTTGTCGGGACATTCCGTTCGCCCGTTTTTGATCACCTCTGTCACGTGCCCTTCATGCTTCGCAGCGGCCCGGAGATGAAATTCTCCGGTGTGGATTACCTGATCATCCGGGGCGCGGCAAAAGAGCCCTGCGCTGTTTCCGTGGCCCGCGGTCAAGTGCATGTCTTCCCGCTCCCGGATTCGCAGGAAAAGACTGTCCCGGAATTGCTGCAAATGCTGAGGCGAAGGGTTCCCGGTTTCAGGGCATCGATCGTGACGGGCCCCGCAGCCGACGGAAAATCTCCTTATGCGGCGGCTTCCATGGGCAGCCACGGGAGCCTCGACAAGGTCGGATTTGCCGCCCGGATGGCAGTGAAAAACCTCAAGGCCGTCCTTTTCAACGGCATCGAGGGCCTGCCCTTTTGCGAGGATCACCCTGCGCTGTCCAAGGCAACGGAAAAGATGCTTCGAGATTCAGGAGCCCTTTCAGCCGAGGGCTTTGTCCCCGTTTTAAAGAAGCTCGAAGACGGTGCAGAGGCGGCAGGAGCGCTCCGGGGGAAACTCGGGAGGAACAGGGCCTGCTATCACTGCCCCAGCCCCTGCATGACCTACGCAGGTTTCAAGAAGCCCGGGGCAGGCACGGAAAAAGACGGTCTGCTGCTGATGGATCACGTCGGCTGGGCCGCACTTTCGCGCAAATCCGAGGATGCCCTTCCCCTTCTACTGAGGTGCCTCAATCTTGGCCTGGATCCCCTGGCAGCGGGATATGGCCTTCGTGAGGACCGCCCGCTGCGGGAGGCGATGAACGCCATTGAGGCACACGCAACTGCAAGGGCTTCCATCGATGAGGAAGACTACCCGTCGGCTTCCGGGATCGACTCCCGGACCTACCGGCTTTTCGGGGGCGGTATCACGCCTCTGTCTTCCGGGAAAACCTGGACGGATCGAGTGGCTACAGCCATGATCCTGGGCATCTGCCCGATCTTCATGCAGATCGCCGGCCGTCTGGAGCGCTCCGACCTGCTGCGCTTCCTGTCCTCCGACGCCGAAGAGATCAAGGCCCTCGGCGAGAGGATCGACGGCGAGATCGAAATGCTTCTGGAGGGGAAAATACCCGAGGGAAGCGTGTAGCGTGTAGAATAAAAAAGGACCATGGAACTTGATTCCACGGTCCTTTTTCTCTTTCAGCCTCTTCCCTGTACCCTTACTCTGTATTTTGACCCTGCCCCCCGGCCCCTGTCTTTTGTTCCAGGTACCCATCCCCCCTCTTCATCCCTTTTTGCTCACCCGATAACTTGCGTCCGTCTATGCAGGCACTCGGATCAGTTTCACCTGGCTCTGGTAGAAGACGGCGCTGCCGCCCACCGTGTCCACGAGCCCCGTATTCTTGAGGATGGGGTCAAGCCGCATGGCGGCGTTGGCGTGGATCCCCCCGGCCCTTCGCGGGTCTGAGGGGACGGTCTCTCCGTCGATGACCACATCGCTCGATCCGTAATCCCAGTGCCCGTGGCCAAGCGAAAAAGCCACGACGCCCGGCCGGATGCCATGTTTGACCCGGACGCGGCCGATCTATCTTTTCTTTGCTCTTTTATCCTTCCTCAGGTCCGCCGCCATCTTCCGGATCTCCGTGATGTCCGATACCATCTTGCTCCAGCCGTACCAGAGGGCGTAATCGGGGTTCGCGTGGAAGGAGCCCTGGAAGGTCCGCATCCGGTGCACCAGGAACATGAGGTAGAGCTTCTGCTCGATAGACGTCGGAGCGTCGTGGAAGGCGAGCAGGTCGGGATAGGGATACGCGTAATAAGCCGACTTGGGGATGATCTTGTCCCGGTAAAGACCCGCCACGGTCTCGATGGCCTCGGCCAGCAGCCGATCCGCTTCGCGAATCATGCCGTCACTCTTTTCGAGTTCGCCCCTGCCAAAGTTCGGCGAGTGGCACTGGCGGCAGTTGGCAAACATCCGGTCGCTCTCCTTCTGCCAGTCCTCCTGGGTCGTCCGGAAGACGTCCAGGTCCTTGAGCACGCCCAGGCGCGCCGTCTCTTTCCCTGCAGAGTCCAAGACCCCCAGGCCCTTGAGGATCGTCGTCCGGTCCGCGGCCCATTTCTTGTCGTCGGGCATCGGGAGCCGGACGGCCACGAACCCCCAGGCTGTCCGAACGGCGTGATTTCCGCCGGACATGTGGCAGCTCTGGCAGGTGGGGGCCGCCGCGGTTTCGGGCAGCACACCATTTTGCTTCAGGAGGTAGCGCACCCCGTGCTTGGAGGAGGAGTACATCTCCCACTGGGGATGGTCTATACCCATATGGCAGGTCTGGCAGGCCTGGGGCTGCAGGGCCTCCTTCTTGGAGAAGGCATGTCGGGTGTGGCAGGAATCACAGGAGGCAGTCCCAAACTGGCCTCCCTGTTTTCTGAGCTCCTTGATCTCCTCGTCCGTCTTGATGCCGACCTTGTGGCAGCCGCCGCACCCCTTCATGCCGTCCATCATGGCCATGGGCTGCATGTGGAAGGTGGGCATGGCCTTCATGGCGGCCCAGGCCTTGGCGTGCTTGCCGTCCTTGAACTGCTTCACCTCGGTGCCGTGGCATACGGCGCAACGCTCGGGTCTCGGGATTTCGGCCTTGTTCACGGTCTCGGGGGAGTAATGCTTGTCTCCGTGGCAGACGGTGCAGTCGACACCCTTCTGGCTGTGCTTGCTGAGCTTCCAATCCGCCACGACACCGGGGGTGATCGCCGCGTGGCAGTCGAGACAGTGTCTAGCCGACGTGATTTCCTTCTTCTCCGTGGGGTAATTCGCCTTGATCCATTCGTTCCACCCGCCCGTCAGGGCGTAGGCCTTGGTGTAACCTCGCTTGTAAAGCTCAACCGCCCCCCGGGCAGCCGTGTACTCCTGCGGTCAGGCTCAGTAGAGGACGTACGTCTTGTCTTTCGGGTGATCCTTGACGAATTCGTCGAAGTTTTCCGGCTGGACGAAAACAGCCCCGGGCAGCTTCCTGTCGCTCTGCTCCCATTGCTTGATGAAGCGGATGTCGACGATGACGACGTCGGGTTTCGCGAGCATGTCCTTGACGGCTTCCTTCGCCAGGCGGGGAACCTGTTCTACGGTAGTGGGCATCGCCGAGTACCCAACCGGGGCGACAAGCAGAAGAACTGCTAACAGTGACAAGATGAGGACGGGCTTGCGCTTCATGTCTGCGACCTCTCCGGTGATCGTGTGCGCCGGACCTCGGAGCCAGCGCACCTCATATACAGTTTTTCAGACAGGCTGCCAATGCTTTTCTAATCGCTGAAAGGGAAAATCGTCCGCGGTCCCGCGGGATAGACCGTCTGGTGGACGGGCGAGCTTCGCGACACGCTCGAAGGACGCGTGATCCGAGATGAGATGAACACCTGCATCCGCGAGGTTATCAACCGGTTGCCGGAAAAACTATCGCACCGTCATTATCCTGGGTGACCTGGAGGGCTTTCAGGACAAGGAAATCGCGGAGATCCACGGCCTGAGTCTGAGAAACGCAAAGGCCCGTTTGCACCGGGCTCGGGTGCAGCTCCGGAGAGCACTTGAGAAGGCCTGCATCTTCTGCCGGAGCGGAGAGAACGAACTCGCCTGTGACCGCAAGGGGCCCTTTCCCATAGTCTCTGACCGGTAAATCGGCTCATAGAAAAAGCCCCCATTTCTCCTTTTTGCCGGAGAGATGGGGGGCTTTTTGAAATCTTTTCCTGTTGACAGGCGTGCAGGTCCTGTGCGCCGTCTGCCCTAGTGCCAGTCTATGCGGAGACGCGGATCAGTTTCACCTGGCTCTGATAGAAGACGGCGCTGCCGCCCACCGTGTCCACAAGCCCTGTATTCTTGAGGACTGGATCGAGCCGCATGGCGGCATTGGCGTGGATCCCGCCGGCCCGCCGCGTATCCGAGGGAACAGTCTGCCCGTCGATGACCACTTCGCCTGCTCCGTTGGCCCAGTGCCCGTAACCGAGCGAAAATGCCACGACCCCCGGCCGGATGCCCTGCTTTACCCGGACCTTGCCGACCATGGGCTTTTTCAATCCGGGGCCCAGATCCCAGATACCGTCTTCGTTGGTGGCCGACACGACCTTTGCCAGATCCCCGTCGGAGAGTCCCAGTCTTTTTGCGTCCGCGGCTGAAATCTCCACGGCATTCTCGGGCTGCAGGGCATGGAGCCAGTAATTGCCGATGGTCCGGGACTTCGTCTGGGAGATGGCCTTGTAGGTGATGAGGGTCATATCGTACCCCTTGGCTTCGTCCTCGATCAGGCGCCCCAAGCAATCACGCGGTCCGTCGATATAGTAGGCATGGGGCACGTAAGTCTTTCCCGTCATGGAGTTCAGGGTTGTCGCGAGCCTGTCGAAATAGATTCCCACCAACTTTCCATACTTGTTGACCATCTGCCCGTCTTTGTATGCCTGGCTGTAGCCCTGGAAGCGGCCGCCGCGGTTGATCACGTAGACTACATTGGGCCATAGAGCCGGTCCCACGACGGATTTCCAGCGTTTCAGATCGAAGACGGTCGGGGGCAGGAACTGATGAGATGCTTCGAAAATCCGGATCTCCTCTTTGCTTGCTGCCGGCACCTTTTCGGAACCGTCCGGATTGTCGCCGAAGGCGATATTGGCCACCATCCGGAGATACATGTCCTCGTCGCGCTTGAAATGCAGGCCCGGACCGAAGCCGTCCTTCCCGAATCCCTGCAGCTTGAGTTTTTCCGCAAGGCCCAGGATGAGGGATTCCATGGACAGGGGCATCTTCTGGCCGTAGACCGTCACCGTGTCGGTCAGTGGCGCCACGGCCGGCTGGCGGAAAGGTGCCACCTTCGGTGTGACCGAGGGGTGAGAGCCGGAAAATTCCCAGCGCTCCAGGTAGGTCACATCCGGGAAGATGTAGTCTGCGAACATGCTCGTCTCACCGACGACGATGTCGGATACGACGATAAGAGGGATCTTCTTGGGATCCATGAGGATCTCTGCCAGCTTGTGACCGGCCGGCAGAGAGTAGACCGGGGTTCCCATGTAGAGCAGCAGCGCCTTGATCGGGTAGGGGTAGGCATCCCCCATGCTGGGGATGACTTCTTGGTAGATGTCGCTGCTGAAGGGATACCATACCCGCTTCGACGGGAAACCCTTGAAGAGGGTCGACTTGTCATAGGATGTTTCGTGGCGGATGATGGAGATGCCCCAGGGTTTTTGCTTTCCCTCCTGGGTCGTCAGGTTGAAGGGTTTGCCCTCCCTCTCACCCATCATCTCGAAAGTCGTCGCCTTTGCCAGGCCGCCCTGCCAGTCGTGATTGCCGATGAGCACATTGAGGGTCATGTACAGGACGACGTTGTAGAAGCCGGAGGTCAGCTGCGAGGCGCCGCGGTGAATATCCACGACGGCCTTTTTCCCGTGACTTGTGAATTCCCGTGCGACTTCCACGATGTCCTCTCTTGCGATCCCGGCAGTCTTGGCCCAGTCGTCGAGGGATTTGGCGTTTGCCGCATCCCGATAGACCTGCAGGACGCTCTTCGCCTTGATCCCCTTGATCTCCGTTCTGACAAAGAGATCACCCTCTGCGGGGTTCTTCTCGTCGTTGGGATGGTCGGGGGCAGTATCCCCGGGGAAACGCGGGTCGCCTCCATTGCGATCTACGAAGCCGTCCAGTCCCTGGACTACGCCGAGGCGGGCCGGATGTCCCTGATCCTTCTCGCGATCAGCTACGCCTTCATGCTGGACATGAACCGCCTGAGCAGGAGTTGAGAACGATGGCACTCGATGTGAAGGTGAAAATAAGAAGGCACGATTTCGACGTGGATGTCTCCTTCTCCTGCATGGGTCGGGAAATCCTGGTCCTCGTCGGGCCCTCCGGTGCGGGCAAGACGACCATCATCCGCCTCATCGCCGGGCTCGAGACGCCCGACGAAGGGAGGATCGCCTGCGGGGATGAAATCTGGACGGATTCTGATATCGGGATCAGCCAGCCGACGCGAAAACGACAGCTGGGCTATGTCTTCCAGGATTATCCCCTTTTCCCCCATCTGACCCTTAGGGCCAATGCCGCCTTCTCGTCGCGAAACGGGGTTGAAGTTGACCGCCTGATGAAACGGTTCGGGATTCATCACCTGAGAGATCACAAACCCGATCAGGTTTCCGGAGGCGAGCGCCAGCGCTGCGCCATCTGCCAGGCCCTGGCCCGGCAACCCCGGGTTCTCCTGCTGGATGAACCCTTCTCAGCCATCGATGTCGCCACACGGCGTCTGCTTCGTGACGACATCGTGGAGTTGAAGGGCAAGCTGGGGATTCCCATAATCTACGTGACCCACGACATCAGCGAAGCCCTCGCGATTGCCGACGTCATCGTCCCCGTTGTTTCGGGAAAGATCGACCGCAGCTGGATTGAGAGGCCTCGCAACGACCGAGAGCGCGAAGAGCAGGCCCTCCATCCGAAAGCCGCCAGAAAGCACCGCCTGAGCCTCGTCTACTGACGGGGAGGTTTAATAAAGAGTTGCAAAGTGAGAGGGGGAAGCGATGATCAAGATCGGCACCTATTCCTACGATGAATACACTCAGCTCGTGAAATCCTTCCATGGCAACATGGCCCCCGGCCTCATCATCGGCGGCTTCATGGTGGATCTGGCCATGAAGAATCTTCCCCCGGGGGAGTTCTACGACGCGATCTGCGAAACGGCCGTCTGCCTGCCGGACTCCGTCCAGCTGCTCACCCCCTGCACGATGGGAAACGGGTGGCTCAAGGTGCTCGAGTTCGGCCGCTTTGCCCTGACACTCTACGAAAAATACGGGGGCGAGGGGGTGAGGGTCTATCTGGACACGGAAAAGCTCGAAAAGTGGCCGGAGATCAAGTCCTGGTTTTTCAAGCTGAAGCCGAAAAAGGAGCAGAATCTCCAGGCGATCCTTGATCAGATTAAGGAGGCAGGCGATGCCATCATGACGCTGCAGAAAGTGAAAGTCGATCCGAAACCGCTTCACCGTCCGAAACTGGGGAAGGTGGCCGTCTGCCCGGGATGCGGCGAAGCCTACCCCGTGAGGGACGGGGAGCGCTGCAGGGCCTGCAGGGGAGAATCGCCCTACCTGTAAGGGTCTTGATCCGCGCTCCGCAATTTCCTGCCGAAGCCGAATTGCGCCGTTCGAAATGCTTCCCGGCGATCATTTGCCGGCTTTATTTGCCACCGGGCGAACAGCGGCAAGCCCCTTGAGGATCTCCCTCTCGCCCACGTACTTTCTCGTGTCGGAATCCGAATACTTGATTACGCAGGTCGGAGTGGAGTCCACCCGGTGCTCGCGCATCAGCCGGTTGAGTTCAGGCTGCACGGTGCGGAAATCGAAGGGCGTAAATGGGATTTTCTCCTTTCTAAACGCCTCCTCGATCCTCTCGTCCATCCAGAATACGTTTTCCTTCCCCGCCAATGCGAAGAGAACCTGTCTGGCCCGCATGGCTGCCCTGTAATCCGGGGTAGCCTTGGCGGCGTAGAGATAGAACTTGGCAAACAGCGGCGTTTCCTTGTGCATGGGTGTGTCCACGAAGCGGATTTTCACATTGCCCTGTTTGTAGAGTGCATCGAGAACCGGCTCGAGCTTCGGCTCCAGTGCCTGGCAGGGCGGGCAGAAGTAGTCCGAGAAGATGAGAACCTCGCGGGGGCCCTGTCCGTAAGACGGGATCGCTTCCTTTTCTGCACCGGCAGCCGGAGCGACGGAACAGATTAAGACGAGCAGGCAGAAGAAAACGACAGAAGCGGAAAAAGACCGAAGCAAGGTCAACATTTTCATCGTTTTGCGGCTAGCCACTATATGTCCTCCATTCGATGGATCTGACCGTCTTTGATCTGCAAACAGCAGGCCATGTTTGCTGACGAATGGAGACGCCAGGGGCCCCTGCCGATCATCCCTGACCAGTAACTCCACCTTGCGGGGTGGGCGCGGCAGGGGTTATTTCTTTCGAAGAGTTACTCTGAACAGCTTCTTTAAATGAATCCCCTCTTCAACCTCAGCGATGTCAAGGACCTCATATCCCTGTGCGAAATGACTGACTTGTTCACGGTCGAAGAAGTGAACGATGAATTTGTCAAATATGTACAAATCCTCAGAAATGTGTGTTGCCTTGTCGAAGAGAGCGTCTCCACTGTGCCGGACCGTGAAGATGTTCAGTCCCCCCGGTTTGAGGATTCGACGGACTTCCCGAAAGAGAAATTCGAGATCGATTCGTGTCAACGCCATGCAAAAGAGCAAGTGCGAATAACAGGCATCGAAAGCGGCATCATCAAAAAGAAATGCGTTTCTGACGTCATGGTGAACGGCTCGGATCAGGTGGGTGAGCCCGGCGGTCTCCGCACGTCGCCGGATCTCTGCCAGCCCCGATCTGCTGTAATCAACGGCTGTCACGGAGAATCCCTGGCGGGCAAAATGGAGGGTATCGCGGCCCTGACCGGCGCCCAACTCGAGAATCTGCTGAATACCCTCTCCTTTAAAGAGCGCAGCCGATCTGATGGCAGGTTCACTGGGATTTTCCCCGTAAGCACTGCGATCTTCGGAGAAGACTTGTTCCCAGAGATTCATTTGCTCATCGAGGATTTCATTCATGGACCCATTTCCATCGTGCCGGGAAGCCCCACCCTGTGGGCGGGGGGCTACACTTATTTCACAATGGCAAGACTGACCGCTTCTTTCAGGCTTGAAACTTCCTTGACTTTTATTCCTTCAAGCGGCAGTCCCTGGCCTTTCGGAACGAGGAGTAAGTCCGCCTTGCCCAGGATGATCTTCATTTTTTCTGCAAGGCTTCCAACGGGGGTTATTTTCCCCTTATTGTCGAGGCATCCGGTGGCAAATGTTCGCGGCTTGAACTTCAACCCTCTTGTACAGGCATACATCCCTAGATACAGAGGAAGTGCAAGGCTGCCGCCGCAGAGACAACAATTTTTGTTTCCCGGGACACGAACCAGCACGTCCTGCCGCTTCAGGCGAAGCAATGAAAAAGCGGTGTTCAATGCCTGCCTGATATCGTCATCGGCATAAAGCTTGGCGTCAAGAAAGAGGGCGCCCGTTCCCTGCTCTTTCAATTCGAGCTCCAGTTCCACGATGATGCCTTTTCCCTTCTTTACCGCCAGGATGGGTACTCTTATCATGTGGACAACCTCGAAACAGCCATAAAGCCTCCAATAGCGAGAGGTTGGCAATTTCCGGTATGGAAATCATTCAACGGATCCGGGCCTCGGATCATTACGCTGCCGCTTCCTCCATTTCCGGGTATTCTGCGCTTTCCATGTAAGCTTGAAACCTTTGTCAGCCTGGCGGTCCTTGCCCTCCATCCCTCGTATACGCGGAGAGATCAATATCCGGACCCAGGACGGCTTTCTCTTCCTCAGCCTCTTTCGCCCGTTCCTCTACGCCACGCATCGCACGCACTCCTTGTAGCCGCAATCCTTGATGCACTTGAAAATTTCCCGAGGATTGCTCTTGCAACTCAGTACGCCGTCATAGAGGACATGCCCCTTGTCGGCTGTCACGTAATCCAGGATGAAACCGGTGTGAGTGATGATCAGGCCCATCTTGGTCCTCTCTTTCCTCAACTGCAGAATTGGTTTTCCGGGGTCGGCCTTTAAATCTCTCTGCAGAAGCGAGCTGATGGTGTTCCCGATCAGTGAAATGTTTTCCAGGTCCACACCCGATTCCGGTTCGTCGAAAAGAAGAAGGTCGGGATTCTGGGCCATGAGCTGGAGCAGCTCCGATCGCTTGATCTCCCCTCCCGAAAAGCCCGCATTGATGTCCCGTTCGAGAAAATCGGTAAAATTCAACTGCTTTGCCAGCTTTTCGACCTCGGCTTGACCCGTTCCGCAAATCTGGACCATCTGCCGGGTCTTGAGACCGTGAATCGTCGGCGGACGCTGATATGACATCCCGATCCCGAGCTTCGCCCGTTCGTTGACCGGCAAGTAGGTGATATCCACATCCTTGAAGACTATTTTCCCGGCCGTAACCTTGTACTGGGGGTACCCCATGATGGCCATCAGGAGGGATGTCTTCCCCGACCCGTTGGGACCGAAAAGAATGTGCGTTTCACCCGGCTTGATTTCAAGGTCGATGTGACTCAAAACCTCCCGGGCACCGATCTTTACCTGCAAGCCCTCAATTCTTAACACGGGTTTTGTCTCCCGAGGTCACTTGCTGAACATGATCTCTTATTTGTCCATCTTCTACAGCGTGAAAGGGTTATGCCGTTTCTGCCGACAGTCGATCTCGACGGATCAGATTCGACGCAACTCTATAGATATCCTGAATCGGTCTTTCCCTGACCATTTTCGACAGTTCAATCGCCTCTTTGATCTCTTCCAGCGAACAGCCCTGTTTTCGTGCCTCGGTAAAGTGATGCCGGAGACATGGCAGGCAATTTCCCGCAATCGCAGCCCCAACGGCACCGAGCTCTCGTGTGCGCGCATCGAGCAGATAGAGTCTGTCCTTTCCATCCATCGAATCTGATTCCTTTGATTTCAGTCTTTTTTGCTTTCCTGTTTCTCCAGCAGAAGGCTAACCAGCTTGGTAATCACCGGTATTCTGGCCAATCTGCCGACCCCCTCTGTGCCGCAGGCGGTTTTCCCGTACTCGGGTCCCACAAAATGATAACCCGCCTTTTCCAGTCTTTCGATATTGGATTGGGTCATTTTATTCGCATACATGTTGGGATTCATGGCCGGGGCGATCACGACAGGGGCCCTGGTCGCTAGGACGGTGGCCGAGAGGAGATCGTCGGCAATGCCGTTGGCCATCTTGCCGATGATGTTGGCCGTGGCAGGCGCGATCAGGAACAGATCGGCGATCTCAGCCAGAGCGATGTGGGCAATGCCCCCGTCGTTCCGCCCGTCGTACATGTCCACGAATACGGGGTTTTGCGAGGCAACCTGCAGGGTAAGCGGCGTGATAAATTCCGTGGCGGATCTTGTCATGATGCAGTGGACATTGATCCACAGATCTTTCAACTGTCCGACAATTTCAGGAGTCTGCCAGGCCGCGATGCTGCCCGTGACGCCGAAGACGACTGTTTTGCCCAATAACATCAGGGGCTACCTCACTGCCGTGTGCCCGGGATCAGCAAGCGCCATTGGTCGATGCATTCTGTCCGAAGTCAAAACCGGCCGCCCCGGTAATGGATTCGTTTGCCTCCCGGATCATGGCCATGGCAAGCTGCTCAGCCTGCAGCCAGCTCATGATGGTGTCATTTGAACGAATTTTATCCTGGAGCTCCTGGATCGCCACATATACATCCTCCTGTCCCCGTTTTCCCTGCATCATGTCTCGCAGTTCCTGATGCTTCCTTTCCAATTCTTCCAGCAGGGATCGGGCCTCGGGATCGTTCTTTAACTTTTGCTGCAGGGTATAGTATTTTTCGAATTCCTCCGAGGACGCCAGCGTTTTCGCAAATGCTCTTGCCTTTTCAACCAGAGAAGGCGGACTTTTTGTTTCCATATCGCCTCTTCCTCTTTAGCAGCAGCCGCCGCCGGAGCGTGAATTTGCTGAAAAATCGATCCCGAGAAGGCCGGATATCTCCGTGTTCAGGTTTCTCATCGTCTGCTGAAATGCCTGGCTGTTCTCGACGAAATTCTTGATCAGAGCATTGGAGTTTACCTTTGCCTCCAGGTTTTTAAGTTCGGCCATTTCGTCATCCGGCAGCCCTTTTCCCCTCATGCGCGCCATCTGCAAAAACCTCTGCCGGGTTTGATAGGACGACAGAAGATCCCGGGCTTCCTTATTTTTTTGAAAAGCCTCCTCGGTCTGCTTAAGGGTTTTGAGCTCCTTACACTCAAACAAAGCCGCGCCAAAATCCCTGGCCGCCCTCATGACCTCATCTCTCGTTATACGTTCCATCCTGATTGTAAACTCCTTCTAGTATTTACCTCTGCAAAGAAGCATCGCTCCGCCGTATCAGCAGCAACCCGGGCCTGATGTGGGGCCGCAACCCGGTAAGCCCCCCATGGCTCCCCTGGAACCCATTACATTCACTTGCCCGAAGAACTGGACCATCTTCTTGCCGTCGCACTTCGGGCATTTTAACTTCAGCCCCTTCTCCTTCTCTGCAATGGAGGCGAACACCTCCGTTTTTTCCCTGCAATCCATGCAAATGTACTCGTAGGTCGGCATCCCTCTATCTCCTTTGTTATTGTCTCAATTTCTCGCTGATCACCGCCAATGCGACTTCCTGTGTCGAGACCCCCATTGCCACCACTTCGTCGTTCAGGCTCAGGATCGGCGTGATTGCCGGTCCGTATTCCTTCAACAACTCCCCCGCGGACGGGAACCGGGTGAAGAGTTCGCCGCCGTCCTCTTCGACATTGTGGACTTTCACGGACACTCCCAGGCCTTCCATGGCGGAAACGAGGGCCTTTACGGTTTCCTCGCTCTGCCCGATCGAGCAGCAGGTCGTCCCCGGCCCGCAGGGGAACTGCAGGGGTGCGGTAAATATCCTCACGACGTTCATGGTCTTCTCCTCCGTTCCATACGATAATCAAACTCCACCGCACACCTCCCGGCCCAGCGCTTTCAGATCCTCGAGCCCCTTCGGCTCCCGTTCGAGAAGCGGAAAGAGCATCATCGGCTTGTTGAATCTGTCTTCAATCTGCGAGATGTACTTCTCCTGCTGTTTCCTCCTGTTATGGAAGAATGGATTTTCACCGGAATGATCCGGCAGAATATAGTTTATGGCAACCGCTGCCGTTTCGATGCCGACCTGTTTCTTCAGCTCTTCGGCGGCCCTCCAGGCCTCAATCATGGGTGTATACTCGGGGTACATGACGAAGACGAAGGAGCTCTTGGCCGGGTTTTTCATCTTCTCGATGACGTCGGCATATTTGTTTGTCGTCTCCTCCGACGTCTGCTTCGTCAACGTACCCAGGTCGACGAATCCCTTCCAGTCGGAGGGCAGCTCCAGCAATCTCAGGGTGTGACCCGTCGGGGCCGTATCGAAGATGGTGATGTCGAATCCGTTTGTCTTGAAGTAGCTCATGAAGCGCTCGAAGGCGGCCATTTCTTCGGCGCAGGGCGAATTCAGATCCTCCTCAACGGATTTCTTCGTTTCCTCACTCTGGTCCTTGATGGCGTCCAGAATCCTCACTTTGTACTCTTCCAGCGCCTTCTTCTGGTCGATCCGGGCCGCGTAAAGATTGTCGATTCCCTGGATCCGGGTCGGCTCATGTTCGATGGGCTGCCCGAAGATTTCATGGAGATGGGAGGCCGGGTCGGTCGTAACGATCAAGGTCTTGAATCCGCGCTGCGCCATGCAGACGGAGGTCGTGGAGGCGACCGTGCTTTTGCCGACGCCGCCCTTTCCGGTGAAGAAGAGGTATCGCGACCCGTTGGCCGGCACAAACATGCTGGCGCACAAATCATTTCTCTGGCGGATTGGTCCTGGCGTCCAGGCGGTTTCCTCGCGGGGCCGGGCTTTCCTCTTCTCCTCTTTGCCGTCGTAGATCAAACGGCCCACGGCGTTCAAAAGATCAATGCCCGATACCTCCTGGTCTTGAAGCGGATAATATATCTTCGGCAACGAGGAAAATTCGCGATTGATTCTTTCTACGATCTTTCCCTCCTCCGCTTTCTTGTGCCGGAAAAAGTCGTCGGTGATCGCCTCCTCGGGCAGGATCCCGTTGACGATCAGGAGGCTCGTCTCAATCCCCAACTTCGACAACTCTTCGGAGCTCCGCTTCGTTTCCACGATGGATAAGTTCTCGGGCTTCAGGACGAAGACGAAGGAGGTTCTGTTCCGGTCCTGAAGATAAGAAATCGCCTTTTCGTATTTTGCCTTCGCGCTCTGAAGGGAGGCGCCCGGCCCGATGCAGGTTGCGCTGTTGCCCGCCAGGGTCTCGCGCCATCCGCTAGGCAGCTCCAGGAGCCGTATCGTGTGTCCCGTCGGGGCCGTATCGAAGATCACGACGTCGGACTGCGGGTCATCCATGAACTCGATGAACTTGTCAAAGGCCGCCACTTCCTCCACGCAGGGGCTGTTCAGTTGTTCCTTGATGACCTGCAGGTTCTTTTCATCCAGGAGCTCTCTCAGAGGGCCCACAATCCTCTCCCGGTATTCATCCGAGGCTTCGTCAGGGTCGATCTCGATGGCATGGAGATTCTCGATGCCGTGGATCGGCGTGATATGGTGTCCGATCTTCTGGCTGAATATATCCGAGAGATTCGGCGCGGGATCCGTTGTGACGAGAAGGGTCTTATAGCCCTTTTTAGCCAGCCAGACGGCCGTCGCGCAGCTCATCGTGCTCTTGCCCACTCCGCCTTTGCCGCTGAAAAAAATAAATTTGACTTCTTTTCCCTTCGGTTCAATCAACGTGTTACTCATGTTCAATCCTCTCCGCTAAGAGTATTTTTATTTCGTCGTACTTCAGATATTTCTGCCTGGCAACGATCTCGCCGTTGATGGCTGTGATGGGCAATATTTCCTGACCGTTGTCCTTGACCAGCTGAAAGACTTCCTTGTTGGTAAAAAACATGAGGCTGTTGAATGCGAGGCTTGCCCGGATGATATCCAACTGCCCGTTGTATTCGCCCTGCAATTTCTTGATGGTTTCGTTCAGGGCGATCAGTTCCTGATCCGGCTCGGGCCCGCATACGCCGGTTGAACAGCACATGGCGCCCTCGTAGATAATCAACTCATTTCGCGGCATAGACCTTCATCTCCTGCTTTGTTCTTGGTCTTTTTTCTAATGATTGATGTTTCTGGCCCTGATGAGCTTCAGAGCCCCCATCCACTTTTCGCTTTGCAGGCCATCGACGCACTTTCCGCCTTCCCGTAGAGACACTCTCAATTGCATCCTTTCGATATCGGCGGCAAATAGATCGGCCGGCATGTTGCCGACAGCCAGCAGCAGATTTTTATGAAACGGGCTGCCGGGCTCGGCCAGAAAAAAATGCACCCATCGGCCTTCTTTGTTTTCTTTCACGAATCCGGTTGATTTGAGGATCTTGAGATGCCTTGAGACGTTGCTGTGGCTGATCTCGAGGGCATCCATGATCTCGCAGACGCACAGATCTCCCATAGCCTCGCAAAGAAGCCGAATCATCTTGAGGCGGGTGACATCCCCCAATGCTTTCGCCTGTTCGACAAACTCTTTCATAGGCCTCCCTCATATTCTCATATTCAATCTTATGCATATATTAATCATGGCACCGCACTTGTCAAGGAAAAACGGATAAAAAAGGACAGGCTCCAGAAATTGCGGTCATATAAATTCCTCGCACCAAGGTGCCAGGAATTTAGTAAGGTTTCTTTTCAGCCGTTATTATGCTTACTTACCTTTCAGCAACGGTCGACACCGTTCGACAGGCTCACGGCACGCTCTCACGTGAGGCACTACTGGGGATATGGGCGCGATCGTATTTTATTGGCCACGTCATGTACTTCCCACTGCTTAAATCCCAACGCTTAACCATGCCGACCCGAGTTGCGCCCACTCTGGGTACCCTGCCCAGCCGTATCTTTTCGGGGCCGGTATTGCAATGCATGCTGAAAAGATTTGACAAATTGAATTATTATGATATGTAGCAATATAAAGATAGCAATAATAATGGAATGACCGATCGGGGAGGTCGAATCACGATGGGACTTACCGATTTGAACTATTGGAAAGCGCTGATCAATATTGGCCTTACAAAGCTCCTTGTCCTGAAGGTCTTGTCCAAAGGTCCCGGCCATGGTTACGGGATATTGAAGGAATTGGAAGCCATTACCAGCGGATGCTGCGTTCCCACGTATGGGACGATTTACCCTATCCTCAAGGAGCTGTCACTGAACGGTTATGCGACAATCCATGAGGAGCAGCAACTCAAGGGCGCGAAGAAAAGACGGGTCTATACCCTGACACCCTCGGGAATTGAGGCCTACAAGGTAGCGCTCGAGGCCTGGCGTACCACGATCCCCTACATTTATAAGGCGCTCGAAAACGATCATCTTGTTTTCATGGAAGACATGAAAATGCGTTTCTCGAAGGAATAGAATCTTCAATCAAGCGCAGAGGAGAATTGCAGATGTTCGAATTCAATAATTTCATCACTGCCGGTGAATTTTTCCTTGAGATTGCCGGTGAACTGATCCTCATCTTCGTTGCCGTTTCTTTTCTCATCGGGCTGCTGACGGAATATCTCCCCCCGTCGCGCATCAGGGATTTTCTGTCCGGCAGGCTCGCCTGGGTGCAATACCTCCTTGGTGCGGGGCTCGGCGCCATAACGCCGTTCTGTTCCTGCTCCACTGTACCGATAACGGCCGGCCTGCTCCGGGGTGGGGTGCCTTTTGGGCCGACGATGGCTTTTCTTTTTTCTTCGCCCGTTCTCAACCCGGTGATTATCGCACTGTTGCTCTCGCTTCTGGGCTACAAAGTAACAGTGGTTTATGTCGCCGTCACCTTTCTCGGTTCCATGGCGGCGGCGGCCTTGCTGTCGAAACTCGGGATGGAAGGGCAGGTCAAACCCCTGATGAATTTGCAGGCATCCTGTTGTGCGGAACCCAGCAAGCCGGCTCTTGTTTCCCTTTCTCCGCGAACTCAGTCTGCTCCAGCCAGTTCCGGGAGCGTTCAGACCTCGCCCCTCATCACCTTAACCGCTTTGCAATCTTCGGCAGCCAACCGAGGCCGAGAAGCAGAGACGGCTGCGCAGAAGCCGGCTCAAGCGATGTGTTGCACGATCAACTTCGAGGCGCCCGTCACGGTGTCCGACTCGGTGCGGGAACCTTTTCAGGAAAAGATGAAGAGGGCATCGTCGTTCGCCGTCGACACATTCAAGGGGGTGTTCTGGTATCTTCTGCTTGGGGCAGCCATAGGCGCCTTCATCTACGGGTTTTTCCCGCAGGACCTCGTAGTCACCCTCGCCGGGCCCGGTAACCCTTGGTCCATTCCGATCGCGGCGGCTGTTGGCGTACCCATGTACATCCGGGCCGAAACGGTGATCCCCATCAGTGCTGCCCTTGTCGGAAAAGGAATGGGGGTCGGGACGGTTCTGGCGCTCATCATAGGAGGAGCTGGGGCGAGCATCCCGGAGATGATTATTCTCGGGTCCATGTTCAGGAAGAAACTGATTATCGCTTTCGCGCTGAATGTTTTTGCGGTTGCTGTCGTGGCCGGGTATCTCGTGGATCTTCTGGTGTATTGAGAACGGCGGAGATTCTTTCAACGGATGGGCCTCGCATGACCCGATCTGATGGCTCGGCATTGTCCCCAACCGGACTTCGCAAGGAAGCAAACGAGGCCGACGTTGTCATGAGGCGCATCATCGACGAGCAAAGAAATCTCTGGGAAAAGACCTTTGCAGGCGATCGGAGGTTCTTCGGCAGCCGGCCGAGCCAATCCGCCCTCGCCTATTGCGCGCTTTTTCAAAAGGAGGGCATGAAGCAGATTCTCGAGCTGGGTGCGGGTCATGGCCGAGATTCTCTTCATTGTGCCGGTAAAGGCTTGAAATTGACGGCCGTCGATTACAGCGAAACGGGGCTGGCCGAGATCCGGGAGGGGGCAGAAGCGGCCGGTATCTCGAGCCTGATTCGAACGGTGCGCCATGACGTCAGAAAGGCACTCCCCTTCGCGGACGAGACCTTCGATGCCTGTTATTCCCACTCACTTCTATGCACGGCCTTGACACGCGCCGACCGCGACTTTATTTTACAGGAGATTCGAAGGGTTTTACGGCCAGGAGGGCTGAATGTCTTCACTGTTCTTCACAAGGGAGACCCTTTATTCACGAAGGCGGCGCAGCTTTCGGGTGACCTGTACATCATCGACAAGTTCATTATCCATTTCTTCGACTACGAGGAGATCCTCCATGCCTCATGCGGGTATAAACTGGTTGCGGTAGAAGAGTTTTGCGAGGTAGATGAAGAGAATCTTGACAGAAAGCTGTTGCGAGCCATTCTTCGAAAGGCATGATCCCACTCAGGCATTTGCCAGGTGCCTCCGACCCGTGGATCCCATACAGCCCGATTTGGAGTTGAGTCGGTCTGGCGATTAATGATGTAAAAGGTGAGGCGGATATGGATGAGAGTCAGAATAAAAAGACAGGAGGCAGGATTTACCTGCCCACATTACAGTCCGGAAACCTCTGTGCGGTTCCCGCTGATGCAGGCTGGAACGAGGAAATCAGGGTTCTGAACATCGAACTCGTCGTTATCGATCTCTCGGTCTGTGCCCGATGTGTTCCGACGGGGGATCAATTGGAGAATGCCGTACGGCTTCTGACCCCCGTGGCCGAGGCGATGGGGATCGAGTTGAAGTACCGGGCCATCGTCGTACAATCGGAAGACGAGGCGAAACAGCATGCACTTCTCAGTTCCCCGACGATACGAATCAACGGGCGCGACATCGCACAGGACATCCGGGAGTCGGTGTGCGAGTCTTGCGGTGACCTCACCGAAAACAATACCGTTGTTGATTGCCGCGAGTGGCACTACCGTGGGAAGGTATACTCATCCGCGCCGTTGCCCATGCTGGTGGAAGCCATTATGGGCGCCATGCTGAACATCGATAAAGAGGCGTCTGTCACCACCGCTCCTCTCGAAGCATTGCCCGCAAACCTCATAACATACTTTCAGAACAAGAAATAAAACATGAATTCATATTGTAATTAGAGTGATCCCTTCATATTGCGGCGGCCGCAGGCGTGCCCATGCTCATTCGGGCTGAAACGGTGATTCCCGTCAGTGCCGCCCCGGTCGGAAAAGGACTGAGGGTTGACACTATGCTTGGGCGCATCACAGGCGGGGCGGGGGCAAGTATCCCGGAGATGATCGTCCTCGGGGCCATGTTCAAGAAGAAGCTGATTGCCGCTTTCGTGCTGAACGTTTTGCCGGTTGCCGTCGCGGCAGGCTATCTTATTGATTCCCTGATGTATTGATGCACATCGTTTATGACCTTGGGTTTCATGAAACACGATGAATCTAAATGGTCTCAGGGTGGATTTCAGGGGCGAAGTGCGCCCCTCAGGCAAACCCTTGATGAGGTCAGGACAGGTCTATATATCGGGTTAGAGCCGCTTCGAATTCGTCCCGTCTTATGCGGCCCTTTGTCGCCGCCCCGTTCAGGCAGCGTTTCATATTGACACGGAGGACAGCGATACCGGTCTTCTTCATGGCAGAGGTGACAGCCGCAAGCTGGGTCAGGATATCCACGCAGGGTTCCGGGCGTTCGACCATACTTTGAAGCCCTCGAATCTGCCCTTCGATGCGCCGGAGCCTGTTGTAAATCTTCTTTCTTTCGGCATCCATATCAATACCTCTCTTTAAAATACGTTCCGGGATTTCCCGATCCTTTTTGGTCAATGCGAACTTCGCTTCGTGATTGGCACAAAGAGAGAGGGAATGTACCCAACTACTTCTATATTCTACCGATTCCTCCCAAGATACCTTTCTGTTTTTTAGCGGTTCCATTTTTTCAATCTTTCCAGTCCGTGACGACACGCATCGAAGGCTTACCTCGCTTGAAGAGAAACTATTAAACGTGCTTGGTTTGGTCAATAATTTCTTGATGATCAGATTCTCATTCCTCGCAATTTACTGTTTTATCAATTAGAAATATGTCCTTGTTTGTTTATAAAATAGACAAATCCGCCGCCCTGAGTTGTCGTCTCATACCATAACAAGAGATTGAGTTTCTTAATCATTCCTTCATCAAGAATGTCTATTAAGACGCTCTTTCCATCCTCCGAATATTCCAAGGATATAATTGTAACCCAGTGCCATGGCTCTAAATTTCTTTCACCACCGTTACATAAATTGAGAAATGCTACAAGAGAGTCCTGATTTAGAGCTCCTTCCAGGAAATAAACCACATCCATTAATTCAGGACGGAGAGACTTCTTTTCAGGCACATCGCAAACTCTATATTCGACGTTAAGTCCTTTTGCTTTTGTGTAAGCGATAACCGATTCAGAAAACATTTTGGTCGTAGGTATGCCCTCTGTTGTAGGTGTGACAAATTCCCAGATTTCTTCCATAAACGATACGGATTTTTCTTTACTGCTGCAATTTTGGTTTAGGCCGAAAGCAGGTTGAATATGGTTTAAGTACCAGATAATATTGCAGACTGCAGTGGGGCCGCATCCCGTCAGGCGTTGCCATTCCTTGGCATACCATTCCTGATTACAGCCATAATGTGCTTCATGAGTGTATTCATCGAAAATCTTGAGTAAATTCACCTTTGTGATTGATTTTGATTTCATAACGGACACAGCCTTGCAATGAGTGTACTCCTTTAATATATGTCATGAATCGGTATTTCCTTCACTATTTTTCGACAGTTCTATTGAAATAAATAAATTTGGTATCTCCTTCTCGGGGCTGCCATCGGCGCCTTCATCAAGCACGATAAAGAGCAGCATTCCTCTGCGGTTCATGATAGGGAGATTCTCTCAGAAGTAGTATCCCACCCGGAATTCCACCCGGTAGTCGTAGGCCTTTTCTCCGTATTCCGTGCCGGTGGCACCGACAATGAAGCCTGCCTTCAGCCTGAGTTCCAGGTTGGTAATCCGCGTGTAAACGATCTCTGGGGATAGGTTGAAACTCCCGTCATTTATATTCAGGATCATTGTCACGGCCGGGGTGAAATAAAGGATGTCGAAGGGCTCTTTCTGGGCGATGCGAAGGTAAAGATAGTCCCTCGTGGGATTGATCCGGCCATAGTTGCCTTCCGTCAGGGTGGCGGCCCGTTTAAGGGCCGTGTCATTGCCCGTACTGCGGTAGGTCTCGTAGCCGTCGTTGATGTACCAGAAGTAATCCTGCAGCTCATTCTCCGTGAACCCCGTGCCGTTGTGATAATACTCGAAAATGAAAGTCGTGTCCTGGGCGGTGAGATGTCTCGTCCCAATGAGATAACTCACGGCGTTGTATTCTTCGGTGTAGCTCTTGCCGGATCGGTCGATGAACGTCCTCTGATAATCGGGGAAATAGGCGAATTCGCCATGAACTTCCCAGTTCGTCGTGATGTTACGGGAGAAGTCCGCACCATACCGGGCCGTCTTGCTGCCGCCGGTCAGAAAAATCAGGTCGATGTCGGTGTCGTAGAGAAGAAAATAAACTTTCCCCGCCACGTTGAGATAACCTGTATTCCCGAAGCCTTTATTGACGTGCTCATAGACGGGAAACAGGGCAGGCGTGAAAGAAACCGTCTTCAGGGGGCCGCCGAAGCTCTTGATATAATCAGCCGACAGTGCAATGTAACCTTCTACATCGACGTCAGGGTCTTCCGGATCTTTTGGCCTCTCAATGAATGCCACGGGATTCCAGGCATAACCTTTGCCCCACTTGAAGTTCTTCTTCCCCGCGTCTATTTTAAAAGAATCGGATGGTTTGAGGGTCCCGTAGGCTTGGTAGAACGTGCTCTGCTCGTCATCTCCCAAATAGGAGTGCTTGTAGGCTGTGTTCGTCTTGAAGTAAAACCGGCTTATGTCCTTTTCATAACTTCCCTCCAACTGGAGCTTGAAATTATATTCCTGGAGCGTTCTCCCTACGTCCTGGTTGTAAAACTTCAGTTTGTAGAGCGCGGCATTGGCATCTGCCCAGTAGAAGACGGGTCTGGCCTCGATGTAACCACCGAAATGATAGGGCTTCTTCTCGATTTCCGAGGGGTCGAAGGTATAGGTCTCTTCCGCCCACGCGGGAAAAACCGCGATGAAAACAAGCATGACCGTGATAAAGGCCCGATTCATTTACGAAGCGACTCCATGTTGGGCATGAAGGTCAGGGTGAAGATCTCGTCCTTGAAGTCCTTTTTCTTGATCCTGGCGAAGATCATGATCGACTTGTAGCCCTTGTAAAGGGGGCTGTCGGTCTCGATCACCGAAGGCCGGGTGAGCCCGCCCCCGAAATCCTTCATGTCTTTGAAGTAGAGCGTTTTGATGAGCATGTTTGCCTCGGTCAGGCACTCGATCTTCGTGGGCAGGCTCTTGCTTTTATCTATCCACATCTTGAGTCGGTCGTAGGCCACCTCCCGGGTCTTGGCTTTCAGAAAGAGGAGGTGCTCTTTGCCGGACTCGTCGACCTTTTCCACGTTGTATTCCGCCGAGTAGTCGAGGCTGAGGATGTCGGCGTT
>Ga0315283_10000931_pt1 | contig 22529 bp, 18 predicted proteins | sample YL17G09_0_MG_FD_204541 | JGI IMG/M metagenome (GOLD analysis project Ga0315283, IMG submission 204541) | Sediment microbial communities from Yellowstone Lake, YNP, Wyoming, USA - YL17G09_0 | ecosystem: Environmental > Aquatic > Freshwater > Lake > Sediment | place: USA: Wyoming | collected...
ACGTTTGGATTCTCGACAAATCCTGAGTTGTGGTAGTAACCAGAAATGCGCGAGTTGGCGCCACTGGTTTCTCCGATCAAGAACGTCGAATTTGTGGTGTGCATGAAGTAGGCATTGGCAATGTTGCCATCGTCGCCACCAGTCACACTGACAATCGTAACATTGGTGTGTGTAGATTCTTTGCGACTGAGAACGACCAATCCATATGCAGTATTGGCGCCTCTTGCAGGGTCCCAGACGCGCACAGATTCAGCATCCTGATAGTCGTCACGGTATTGCACGGTGGTATCTGCAACCTTCACCACGTTGAGGCGGTTGCAATATGAAGTCACCGCGGTGCCGTCAAAGAACGCATAGAGGTTGGTGTTAGGTGCAAACATTTTGCCAACAAACAATACCCCGCGTGAACGAATATACGGAATGACTGAGACATCTTTGACCTTGTTGCCAATCGACTCAGTAATCACTTCGGTACCAAACTGGGTGGTCACCCCTTGACGACTGGATGATTGAGTAATTTCTGTAGTGCTACGTTTCACGACATTGCCGTAGATCGGAACATAGTGTCCTAGTGGGCCGGCCCATCCGGTCCAACCTGGAGTAATAACCTTATCCGGCTGTTTCTTTTCTCCATAGAACGTGGTCTTCCAGTCGTTCCAGACCGTACCAAATGTCGTGGTGCCAAATGTCGAATTCGCGGCCGACTTATTGATGTTGAAGGACAATGCTTCCCATGCGTCGGCATCACCTTGAAGGTTGACATTGACATCGGGTGCCTGGTCTCGGTCGACCCAATTGTCAGAGGTGGGGTCAAGCTTGATTTGCCCGATAAACGAGACGGTGTTGAATGGGTTGACGTTAATAGCCTTCGATGCAATGGATTGATCGAGGAATGTGACCACCGTATATGGCAAGGTGATGAACGCACCTTTACGACCAAAGTTGGTCGAGTTGGTGGTGCTCAGTGCCAAATCAAGATTTTGTGGAAAGTATGGTGGACGCAATTCTCGGTTCTGTGGATCGACTGAGCAGAGGTAGTCTACATTCAAGACATCCCCGATCTTGTGACCAGTGAATGGATCAACGAGGATACCGTTCTTGAATCGGTTTGCGCCTGTATCGTCTTGAATTTCCTGGTTCTTGGCAGTCTGTTCCAAGAGGTTCAATGACGTATAGTATTCCAAGTTTGAAATGCGCTTCTCCAACGTACCAATATCCCGCATGGTGTATCGGCGATTGTCGTTGTATCGTTGACGAATTTCTTTCGTGGTATTCGTATATGGCGGCAGTACCAAGGTGTACAGCGTCATAGCGTTGTCTTTATCAGCCGGGCTAACAGGGAATAGGTCAGGCACCCCAGCCAACAATTCAAACACACGATCCTTGGTCAAGACGATCTTATCGATACGAGCCAAGTAATAGGAAAAGTCGGTCTCAAAGGTCAACCCTGAGATACCAAACACCGCTTCATCGTAGATGCCATTGAAATCTGCATCCTGGCGGCGAGGACGGAAATCGATACAATCACGCAAAAGGAACACTTGCCCTGTGGTGGCCGAGGTATAGGATGGAATATTTCCATACGCAATGTTAGCCGACGCATACGAATCGACAGTCAGATATCCCAATCCCGAATGGGTCAAGTAGTCCACATAAATGACCACGTTGCCACTTGGACCTTGTGATTGAGGTTTTAGGGTGATGCTTGCATGATCGTAAGCATTGTCGCGCTGTCCATTGTCGAGGAGGTAACGGTTAGTGATGTCCGACGCAATAGCCACGTTGCCATCTTCAATCAGATTCGATCCGACATCGATGACCTTACGAAGTGCTACCACATCAGAGGTAAAGAGTGATTGCGATTTGCTTGGGTCTTTGAGATTCAACCAAGCCGCTGAGTTCGCATAGATCGTGATTTGAGCACCCAGGGTGCCTGAACCTTGTGAATACCATTGCACCAGTCCAGTAGCATCAGGAATTTGGATACCCCCTGAATTCAATCCGCTGGCTATGTTGGCAATTCGCGCAGTTTTGCTCTTGAGTAAGTTACCAAGCGCATGAGAGTAAGGCAATTTCACCTTGACGTAGACATCGGCGGCGGCCGCACTGTTCATGTTCGGAACGGTGATGACCCAAGTGGACGTATTGCTCACTGTGCTGACTACGACGGTGTTGCCATCTGGGTTGCCTGAAGAGAAGTTAATAATTTGGTTGTTCCCAAGCGAAGTCCCGGTGTTGTTCTTCACAACCACAAGGATATTATCGACGGCATCGGAACCTGACAGTGTTCCATTGACCGCGGAGGTGATACCTGCCGCACTGGTGATCGTGGTGACATTCTGGGTGAATCCCTGGCCGGTGTAAACCTTACGCCCAAAGTATTCGGTGTTTGTGAGAGGCAGTCCACCGACCACGGACTGATCCGCAATCGTTGGATATGGCAATTCCATAATGAGTCGGTTGAATCCTGTATCGGTCAAGTATGCGCCTTCGTAAGGGTCAGCTAAAACCGCATCTTTGCTGGATGAATTGACATCCATCGTGGTCGAGAAGAGATGTTGGTTGACCGTGGTGTTAGCATAGACAAGGGATTCGGTGTCCTTGAATTCATAGTCCAAACGATACCGAGTCGCGGTGGTTGGGGTTCCAAAGGCAAAGGTTTCAACCCCCTGCAAGAACGCATTGTTGGTTGGGCCATCATAACGTCCAATGGTGTGGGTTTCATTGACGGGAACGCCAGCATGAGTTGTGATTGTAAACTTCACGCCCACATACGCATTTGCAATCGGGGAGAAGTTTGCAGCCAAACGCATCATGTTGGAGTTGCCTGTGCCCGCACAGTTGGCTGTGATACTCTGTGAGACATTCGCATCGAAGGCATAGGCGCGCCATACTGAGGTGATGATTGAAGTGCCGTTCGCATCACTCTGATAATCCAGCGCACGAATACGGAGTGTTCCCATTGAGGTATTGGCGGCCACGGCGGCATTCGCTACGGCGATGTTCGCGGAGGTGACACAATGTAGGACACCAGGCTGAAGTGTCTTGAATGGGATTGGACCCACGAGTTTGGTGACTTCCAACCAGTTCTGATAATCAATGGTGCTGTTGTAGTTAGTGACGTTGGCGGCCGTGCGGGCCCGCTCCGCCTTGATCGTCGTAGGACCAATAGTTTCAAATTCATATCCCTGTACATACGCTTTACCTGCTTCGACCACAATGTTGTAAGCGTTGGCATACGTTTCATGAGGAGTCGTGGCAATTTTGAATGGACGCACGGTGAACGATCCTGATTGATCGTTGGTTCGACGTGCCAAGGTTTCTTCCAAGGCGGAATAGACGGGATATACGACCTTCTTGGTCAACGTACCATTCGTGACACGCACCAATTCGATAAACTTGGTATCATCCTCGGAAGTGAGAGATCGCTTAACAAGTGTCAAGTTGATTTGGTAACGGTCAGCCCCAGGTGCCTGGAAGTTTGTAGCGGCTTGTGCAGGGTCCAATAAAGACGCATCCATCGTGGCATCCACGAGAGCTTCTTCGATTTGCAATCCAATACGATACGTTGGGGTGTTACCAAACGCATCGAGCACCACAGTCTGTGGCGAGACTTGGACAAAGTACCCATTGACATAGAAGACACCTTCATCGATGCTGCAAATTGACGCATCACCAAACTTCAGTCCACTCGTAACATCAGTGAAGTTGGTTGGTGTGGTCAGGCTCGCAATGATCGACACAGAATACGCACCGTCTTCGGTCGTGAAAGGCTGCACAATGGTCGTATCGAACACCTGTCCTGACGTGTACTTGACAACGAGATAAGTCGGGGAGGTCAGAGTGGCGGCCGCGCCAGCAATCACATAAGCACGAATACCCCTTGGCACAGTTTCGTTATCAACAATGAATTGTCCAATGAAATTATCCACATCGACCACAGCGCCCGCAGGGTCAGTGGCTTCAATGCAGATATACCTGGTCGCGGTGGATTCGAGCATGGTTTGTCCACCGGTGACGATGGAACCCTGCTGATAGATGCTGGTGCCGAATTTGGAGATTTGATCCTGAAGGATCGTTTGAGCCTGGGTCAGTTCTCGTGCCTGAACTGCAAAGCTAGGCTTGAACAGAATCTTGTGAAAGTTCTTTGTCGGGTCAAAATCATCGTTGTAGGGGTCTTGGGTCAAATCGATAGCCATAGCATCTCCACAGGTTGTTGATCTATTTATGCGTTATAATCTAGAAGTTTAGAACTATCTTGATCCACTCAGCCTGACCGTCGGTTCGAGAGACGGCCGGGCGATTTTCGGTGTACACCAGATCGCCGGTCTCTTCCTCAAGGTCGGGGTCCGTGGTAGCCACGACAGTCCGCGAAATGCCTGATGTGCTCCCAATCAACAGCGCCCCAGGAATGACGGTACCGCGTCGATGGGTCGCTTCAATGGCATTGGTGAAAACATCGGAAACATTGGCAGAGAAGGTGGCATATGCCACGTTGCTACCTTGATAGACAATTTCATCCTTTAGATACGAGGAACCTGAAGTAAGGAGAATTTGCGTGACCATTCGAACCGCAATGTTCGCATTAGCACTAGAGACTGCGGCTGTCTCCCCATATTTATGAGGACGCATGAGGAGTCCAATTTGTCTAAAATCGTTATTGGATGTGACGGTGCCACCTTCAGAAGAATCCACATCACCCACTTTGACGGCAATCATTACCGCGTTCGCCCCCAATTCACGACCCGGATTGAATCCGTGGCCACCATACGGGGACATTACTAAGCGTACTGTCGCGTTGGCACCTGATCCTACTACTCTGGCTTGTGCGTTCTGTCTCACATACCCCGAACCCCGCCCACTGAGCGTGATCGATTGGACATTGCCTGCGGCATTCACGTTAGCGGTGACGTTTGCCCCTGTACCTGATCCTGTCACCTGAATAATCGTGTTGGTATTTGAATATCCGTTACCTCGTGTCGTCAAGATCGCTTGTGAGATTGCCCCCGCGACCAGGTTGTTAGCAAACCCAAAGTATGCCTCAGTTTGGGTCAAAGGAACAGGCATCCAAGCTGTCGTGAGGAACTTGCTCGCACTAGGCACCTTGTACATGTACTTCCAGGTATAGCCGTCACCGGGTGACGTGAATCCGTTCGCACTTGTGTAGTTATTGGCTGGCTCAATGGTGGAGTAGGCTCCGTTGGCATTGTCCAAGCACTTGTAGACGTTACCGCCACTTGCATAGACAAACATCGAATTCGTTGAAGAAAATTGCGTATTGCTTGTATCGTCGTAGGCAGTCCAAACCGTGTTGGCAACCCAATTGCGTCGGGGTATGACTAGGTAGACATCGTTCCCGGTGATTTTCTTTCCACCCAGAAAATTGTTATAGGTGTCAAACAGTGCGTTTTCGGTATCGTAGATCGCCGGAGGGGTATCGTTGGCATCCCACGGAAGACTTCTACCCAACATGACATAACCCACCGCAGCATCGTTCGCTGTGGTGACTAAACTATCATAGAACGTGAACGCTCGTTCGTAGCCGAGGCGTCTAGAGACATTTGAAAAATTGTTCGCCATAAGTTTCCTTATCCAATTGTCTATTTATGTGTTCGCGCTAGAGGCTTGGAACGTATTGGCTACGTTGGCAGAGAGGCTGCTGTCGCCAGGAATATCAGACTCCACTACATACTCACCCCACAAAGCCACACCCGCAGGATGCACGAGGTCTTTTAGGATCGTCTTGTACTTAGTCAATTCAGTCTGTGAACGTACCACATAGGAAAATGTGGTGTAATAGTCCTTATTTTGGAGTTTCTGATCGGAACTCAAGAATCCCTCAGTCGTTTGATATCGACCTGCCCCCTGGAAAAGATTGCTCAACATCACCGCCACGGCATTCGCTCGACCATTGCCACTTGAGGCAAGATTGATCGTCGGCCGTGTCTGATACCCGTAACCGTGATTGGTGATTCGAATGGTCTTGATTTTGCCTACAGGTTCCTTGGTTTGTGGTTCCAAGAGGAAGGAGGCGCCTCCTGAGAGGACCAACTCTGCACGAATATCCGCGCCTGTCGCTGCTGGATTATTCGAAATGACAAGGACTGTCGGCATACTGTCCTGCCGATAGTTCATTCCTCCAATGAAGTACCGTCCATAGATACCCATGCGACGGCCGGTAGACGTGCGCGTGAAGGCAGTATTGACGGTCAAGTGAGTCGTGTTGATGATCGTGCTCACATAACTGGATTCTGAGTTGATCTCAATATGATCGTTTGCCATCAGTTCTGTGGTAAAGAAGGTTCCGATTCCAACGACCTGGACGTTCGAGACTGCGGTATTCACTGATACCGTACCGGTCACTCGTGAGGGACGAAAGTTCGCGGTTTTGATACCTGAATTCGCACTATGGACACTGGTGACTTCGGCCGCGGCGCCAATACCAAGTCCCACGCCTGGAATATTTTCAAATGTTACTTCGTCACCTACCTGATAATTCACTCCGCCGCTGGCGACATTCATCTTCCCAATAATTCCAAAATAATTCAAAGGCACATTCGCTACGGCGACATTGCCATTGGCGGTGATGCCGGTAACTACCACGATAGGGCTATCAATATTCAATGTAGGAGCAGGATTGAAGACTGTCGTGCTACTGGTGATGGTGACCGTGGAGATTGGTCCTACTCGTTCAATCGGTTGTTTTCCTAGAATGAAATCGGTGAATGCCATCGACATGATCGTATTGACGTTCTCAGAAAGTCCTGGGGTAAAGTAGTAATTCGGGTCCGACATGACTGTGTTCGCCCAGAGGTTGAGCGTATCCTGATTGATCGGATAGGAATTCGGATGCACGGCTTCTGAGGTATCCACGGACAACACGAAGACATTCAACCCAGTATTCGGGGTCGATGTAATATAACAGGCTTGTCCTGGTTGATATCCCGCGCCGCCTTGCACCACGGTGATGTTAGAAATCAATGCTGAGTAAATGGCATCCACAATGGCAGTGGCAGTATTCGCGGGAAACCCGCCGCTGACGATAACAGGATCGCCGACATTGTACCCCAATCCCCCATCGGTCAGTGTGATCGAAGACAAATATGATTGCAAGCGCCCGTAGATATCCACGTAGGATTGAGTGTCTGTGTCATACACCCATCGTCCCTTGACAATTTCAAATTGGGTAAAGGTTCCCAAAGGAGAGGACACCGCAAGGTCCAATTGGGTGATTGTGTCTGCGATAATCTCTTGGAGCGTTTCGCTGACCACAGAGGCACCAGAAGTTTGTCCCACGAAACGCACGACGATAGTATTGGTATCAAACACATCAGTCAATTCGTTACCCGCGTAGGTCACTTTGAGTTCGACTCCCGCGGCCGGTGCGATATCGAAAATTATGTACGGCTCATTGGGGGAATGTCGGTATCCTGTAGACTGCAAGACACTGTTGAGGTACACGGCTGGAGTCGCACTCAACGAAGTGTCTAGAGCGCGGAAGCGAGTTGTGGTACCATCGCCATATTGAATCGTCCAGAGGGTCGGGTCAAGGCGCAAGGATGGGGTTGGAGTCCACCCGCTTGAGGACGCTCGCAAGACGCTGGTTTTTGGATAGAACATATCGATATTTTGATTGTACAGCAAACGAAACAGTAACTTGACGGCTTTGGCGGTACCCTTGGAACGATAAAATTCTTTCGCGTGTTGAATGAAGAACGTAGGATTGCTCAACCGATCTGGTGGAAACAGTGGCAAAAATTGTGTAGTGAAATACTGGATGAACCCATCGAGAGTTCGATCCAAGTCCATGTAGTCGGGGATACTTTTGCTTAGATCGATAGCATTACCGGTCTGATCCATCCATTCATAATAACTTTCCACAAATTCAGAAAATGTGTCAAAGTCACTTCTGATGAATTCCGGTAATTGCTGTCTGACCAACAATGATATTGTATTAGCCATAGTGGTTATCTAACAATCACAGAAATGTTAATGGCACTAGCATCGTCAGAATCAAGCAGTAACAGTTGGTTCTGCTGTGTTTCGATGATGGACGCTTCAGGCTCCACACTGATTCGGATATCCTCGCTATCCGTCAAGGATTCAATGACTGTCAAATCACGTATCACCAATTCACCCTTGAAGTAATCCACGGTGCCCACGGTTGGATTGATGTCTACCTTTTCAGAATTCGAGTTATAATAGAAAGTACGCAGCGTACCATACTTGGATTGCACGACCGCAGACGCTTCACCTGCTTGGCCACCCCCACCTGAAATGGTGATAAGGGCAGAGGTGTATGAGGTGCCACGCTTCATGACTGTGATAGTATCTATACGTCCATTCACGATGGTAGCTACTGCTTCCGACCCTGTGCCATCACCCGTCACGGTCACGACAGGAGCCTCGATATATCCGTATCCAGGGTTCGTGATGGAAATAGAATCAACCCCGGTTGACGAATTAAAGACTTCTTCGATATACGCAGTACGCAGGACATTCGACGCATCATACACGGTGAATGCGGTGGACTTCAATGCTCGTTGAATAGGTGCGTGATGTAACTCAGTCGCAAAACTGACCGTATAGGTGGTGCGTACATTGAGTGTGGGGATAATGCGCTTTTCCAAACGTACTGTAGTGTCTGATCCAATAATTGCCGTCAATGAATCGTCGATAGCACGTCCAAATTTAGAAATCACGAAGATCGCCCCAAATTGATTGAATGTCAAGTCTGTATAATTGATGATTGCGGTACGAACCGTATCGGCGACCTGTGCGGCGGTCAAGAGCGTCAACTTCCCATCCACTTCTACGGTGGTATCAAACTTGAGATACACATAATCAGGATCGACCAACTCAGGCGTGATGGTGAGGATCGAAATAGGACCCAGGATTTCTGTCGCAATTCTGACCTTCTCAGCGTCATTGATAATCACGCCTTCCTTTGGCGCAATGCTGACAAAAACTTTCCCGTAGACAGGGGGAATGTTATCTTCTCCTCCCCATACAAAGATGCTCTGAATGTCGGGGTAGAGTTGCTTCAACAACGATTCATAATCCTTCTGAGTCACCGCGCGGCCCTGTGAGGTATAGGCAAGAGGTGCATTGCGACGAATGGAGTCATCAGCTTCTCGTTCTGCACCACCAGAGGCAGAGGAGACTGAAGCCACCGTCACATTGGAGAATCCTCCAATTGATCCTGTCGCAAAGGAATTGGCTTTGTTGGCATCAATCCCTGTGGTGGACAGATAACTAGCAATCACAATGTTGCCATTCGCAAGTGCCTTAGATATCGCACCATCCCCGAAGGTCAATTGATACTTGTTACTCACGGTCGGGCTGAGATAATACACCGCGGTGTTGGCATCCGAATCCGTGATGTCTGCGGATAACGCATAGACCAGAGAGGAGGTATTGAGACTGGATTCTTGCACTGTGACTAAAAGCGTACTGGTATCGATATCATCATTAGGTAATTCAAATTGCGAAGCGGGATTGCTCAATGCGCTGTAGGTGAAGGTCACCACCTGTGGAGTGCCGGATTTGATCTCCAATAACGGAAAGGTGAACAAGCCGTTCTCTTTGTAGACTGATGCAGCCGATGTGGTGACAAAGGTATAGTTGACCCCATCGATGGCCTGGGATTGAAACTCTGTAAATCGATCCATCGTGAGCAGCGATTGGGTGTTACCACCAGGAGGGGTCACCGCCACATTGACAATGGCCGTTGCGGCCCTGCGGCTGACGGGTGTGTAATTCAAGGACTTGGAGTGTGACAACAGAGAATTGCGAACTTGTGCTGAATCGATGAACAATTCGTTTGCCATCATGTTCATATAGAACGCATTGTAATACGTATTGAACGCAAGCAAGTTGACAAGAATCGCCAATGAAGATCCTTCAAAGTTGTAGTCCAAAAAGGTGGACTGGGTATTCAAGAAGGTCTTGAGATTCTGTTTGATCGTTTCAAACTCTAAATCGGCGATAACTAATTTCTCTGCCATGTTGCGGTTCCTTTATCTGACACGTCTAAGAATAAGATCGATATTCAATGGGTTTGCAGAGGAGTTGATGAAGACTCTCAGTTTGATATCATACAGGTTATTATCTTCATCGGGCGTCACCACTACCGACTGGATCGTGCAGCGAGGTTCAAAGTTCTCAATCGTTTCGGTAATGAATCGATTGAGGTCACGCGCAGTGAAATCACTGACATTCTCAAACAACAGTTTGCGAATATTACATCCAATCTCAGGATGAAAAGGCACCTCGTAGTGATTCAGTTGCAAGAGATTCTTGATCGCTGCTACCACCGAGTCGGCATTCGTCTTCAGCACCAAGTCCTTTCGGACAGGGTGGATCGTGAAATCGAGCGAAAAGTCTTGGTAGATAGTCGGTGTTGCCATATGTTCCTATTTATGCGTTATTGTTTGGCGATTGGCTTACTCAGGACATCTAACACGCCACCAGGATTCGTATTCTTGATCGTGTCCAAGACGAAATGAGCACAGGGGTTCTGGTCTAGGGCTTCCAGAGTCAGTGCCACAGCGGCACTTTGTAATTGATTGATACAATTTTGAAGGAATTGGCTGTCTTTATCCATGATGCCTCTGATGAGGTTGGAGACACCAACGATAGTATTGGTGACATCTGCTACAGTCGCCGCCCCTCGTTCGATTCGTGAGAGCAAACCTTCTATGGTTGCCAGATGAGTATTAAACGCATCCTGAGAGAACAAGCCCGTGGCACCACCAATTACAGGCAGGCATCCACTTCCTGCCTGTAACAGAGTGGTCATTGTCTGCATTTGTGTACCGATAGCCATAATCTGTTGTAACCCTGGGGCTTGGATACCTTGACTCTTGAGTAACCCCGAAAGCCGATCCGTGTGCATCATGAAATTACCCATCGAAGTTCTGACATCCTGAAGAGGATCAGCCGAGAGGTAGGCAGCCGCATCGGCCTGGGTGATACTGGGACTGAATTCAACCCCTGTGGAAATCCCCGTCATTTTGGTTTCCAACTTCGTGACGCTATCACCAAGAAAGTTGACTGAATTTATCATCGGATTTGAAAAGAGACTTCCTGGGTCCGTAGTCATCTTATCGACCAGCGTTTTCGAGACATTTGAAATGCCTGTCGTAGACGCAGGAAGTGTGGGCAAGGACAGTCCTGAAGGAATATGCGAAAAATCTAGATCAAATGCCATAATCGCTCCTTAGCCAGCAAAGACGGTTGACGACCCCATCGCACAGATTGACCCACAGGCTATTGGGTCGCCGATACGCATAACGGGTTGTCCTTCGACAAACACGGTGGGGGACCCGCCGGCGCCAGGACTCGGATGCACGTCGATAAGATTTGTGTGCGGGCCCCAGACATCATTGATCCGCACTGCTGGAATCCCTTCGACAAACACCGTAGCTGCTCCCGTAAGGGTGGGACGTGGGGTATAATACGTCGGTCCTGCTGGATGCCCGCTACACATATCGATTCCCAATCGTACCACAGGCAATGCGACAGGCATATTAGGCTCCCACCACAGGCAAGGGAGGAGGCAATATGACCACAGGAGGTCCATTCAAGTTCATGGGAATGCCATTGAGTGACATTGGACCTATGGTACTACCAAATATACCCAACGCCGCTTGTGTCGTGACTTTGCCTAGTGAATTCAACACGATATCGAGTCCTGCTTCGATGTTGACATTCATGCCTGCCTTAAGGTTGATGCTCCCCACCGTGGTGATATTCAGGTCGCCTTTGACATAGATGTTTTTGTCCGACAGCACAATTTCAAACGCATCCTTATTGATTCGTGTGACTTTGGTGCCATCGGGGTGCGTTTCATCAGACGTGCCTGATCGATGATAGATATGGATTCGTTCGGCTCCTGGGGTATCATCGAATTCGAGAATATGTCCCGATTCAGTTTCCATGACACGATTATAGGGATACTCTGCGGCATAGGGGGTCGCCGGTTCACTCCACGTACCCGGAGCCGCAGTCGGTACAGCCACAGCGATGCTGGTCTTCTTCCCTTGAATCGGCGTCTGACTGATCTTCTCATTGCGAGCAAGCCTCGAAAATGTGGGTTCATTCAAGTGTTCGGGATACCGCGAAGGGATGCCTTCGGTAATCACCGCCCCACCAATCACCGCGGTGACGGCCGTGGGTTTCTTCGGTGCCGAGAAGAGGTCCGACCCGCTGCGAGGATCGGAAAATCCGCTTGAGGCACTAGGACGTTCAACAGGAATACCTGGGATAATACCCATGATAATAGGCACCTGGCATTCCGAACCGTCCAGATAAAAACCCATCACCATGTCACCTTCTTTGATTTGCAATGATGAATTATCATTGAGCGGAATCAGAGGTTGGGCCCACGGCAAATGATCAGTTGGAATCGTGGATTTCATCTCGGTATGCGAACCCGCAATACGGACTCGGCATCGCCCAACCTGTTTAGGGTCTTTGCGATCTTCGACCACGCCTATCCACCAAATAAACTGATCTCCGATATCGGTTTCCATTATGCTAACCTCAGATTAGTGAGAACAGAACTATCGAGCGCGGTTGGCAATTCTTCCACCACCGAGTCCTTCGAGAGTTCAAGAATACAGATATACTTATTGCGGTCAATTTTGTGTTGAATAGCCGTAATCAAATAATTGCCCGAATAGAGTTTGTCGAGTCGCTTAGTTTCTGCAAGACCAATCGCGGCTGTAGGTAGATTGAGTGTGACCACTTGACCCACGCGGAGTGACATATTTCCAGGCAAGGATACCTTCAATTGAAATCCGTGGATACCTGACAGATACGCATTGCGTTGGAGCATCCAGGTTTCCACTTTATTATTGTCGACCGCGACACGATAATAGGAGTCGTTACGTTCTGTTTGAGTAATCCCCATACGATCTGGGCGAGCCTGCAAGAAGGTGTTCTTGTTGGAGTGCTTCGTCTGGCGGAAAAACTCGATGCCGTTTTGTTTTGAGAACTTGATTTGTTGATCAAGAATGTTGATCCGCATTAACTTGCTCGAATAGGTACCCGCTGCCACGGCTCGCATGAGGTCAGGGGCGTTGGTCAATTCATAGTCTTCCGCAGACTCCATTCGTTGCTGGGTATCTGATCGGTCGCTTTTTTCTCGTGTCTGTCCCGCGAGATTCAATGGCATAAAATTCACCACCTGAATGGGGTCTTGCTGGCACAGCAATTCGATAGAGTTGAAATGAAATCCCTCGCTGCTTTCAAAGAAGACAAAGGATGCACCTGTTGCTTGGCTCGTTCGCGCCATACGTGCCAACCAATTGATCGAATAGAACGGGGACCAAAACGGGAGGGTCACGTCAAAATTCCCTGTGGTAGAGGTCAATTCTGATAGAGGAAATTTCGTGGGACTGATCTTGAGTTGATTGTAGGCAATATCCTTGACGATGCTGGAAATGGTTGCTTGGTTGTAGACATCAGAAATCAAAATAGACTCATTGAGCAACACTTCCTCGGAACAAAAGTGTAGGATGTAATCTTCTGAACTGGGGGAGGCTTTCCTACGATTTGTGATTTTATAGATACGGAACGTCTTTTGTATCTTCAGTGTTGTTGAAGGCTTAATCAAGGTCACCGACAAATGCTCGCCGCCCACGATAGGAAGCACATTGATGATGTCCTGGGTATCACTGATGAAGACACTGCCGGTCATCGCATTGGCAAACAGGTCTTCATAGAGGACCAATTCACGCATGACAAGGCGAATGTCCACCTGTTGTCCACTGGAACTGGTGATGGTCAGTTCATCAAGTTGAAAATCTGTTGCAAAACCCAAACCATCAAAAGTAGGCATTAGGACAATAGGCTTTCAAGTTCAGACACCACTTGTGACAAATGTGTATCTTGGAGGAGCACAATACTGCGCTTATCTTCATTGAGGTTGACTTCATATGTGTAGTTATCGACCACCGCACGGGTCGTGGTTTTTGTGACAGTGACACCACTACTAAAGGTGGTCACCACAGGCACAGGACTAGCGAGAGTCGCATACTTCTCGGCATCGATGATGAAGGTAGCGGTGCTACTATTACCCAACGAATCCGCTTTCGATTCGGTCATGGTGTAATGGTGCGTCCCACCTGATGCCGTCGCAATGGACCCATACTTATTCACGATGTAGCGTACCAAGTTCTGATAATCCTTCGGCCAATCAAGGAGAGGGTCGGTGATGTTATTGAACATGGTGACGACCCAGTGATACTTAGTCGACCCGTAAATCCTGTCAGCAATGGCTTCTGGAGTCTCGCCTTCAATTATCTGATAAGGATAGAACATGCGGGTGTTTCTCGTCAAATTGACAATAGGGGCCGCGCGCCGGAAAATATCAGTGACCCATTCAGTTTCCCCAGGTTGCCCCGAAGGATTCAGCGAGTAACTGATATACGGAAAATTTGAAAAATATGAAGCCGGCATTTAGAACCCCCTGTCGATCAATTCTTTGGTCATAAATTCCAATTCGCGGAATTGGAGTGTCATGCGCGTATTGACTGGCTGATTGTTGTCATAAAAGGCAGTACCCGATGGAGTGTAGTCCAAGGTGATGTTTTGCAAGACACAGGTGGAGATTTTTCCCATCGTATTCACGGAAAACTCAATATCAAACTCGGCTGGCGGCACGTAGTATCGTCCTATGCCAATCCCACCCCCCAACATCTCTGGTGCGGAATGAAATTTGAATTCCCTGATAATGTCTGCGACCTTCCCTGCCTCCTGGGAGGTCTGAGGAGAGAACATGAAATCAAATGTAAATTGGCGTAATTCAGGAGAAACATAGATCACGTCCACTTGTGGATTGATCGCAATACCCAGGACAGAGGCACCAAACTCTTTGTCCATCCCGAAGGTCTCCCCCAATATCTCAGCCGCCACACCACCAGCATTGCGGGCTTGGGGGGTTTGAAGACTTGCCAAGATACCAGCGGTCCCCCCCTTCTTTGCGGCTTCCGTGGATGACTGATACAACGGCGAGATCGCAGCCAGAGAGGACACTAACCCCATACCAGTAATCGCTGAGAGGTTGGAATCGTTAAATTTATTCGAGTAACTCCAATTCAAACCATCAGGCATGAATAAGCGAATGGCGGTCGCGGTGCGTTTCGTCTTACGTCCGAACCCAACATTGCTATTCCCAAAATTCTTCTGGAGGTTGTTGCCCAGGCTAGCGTTTATTTGTGCAGTGGAGCGAATGGATTGTTTGGTTTTCTTGTCAAAGATGCCATCGCTACTTTTGTTTGTAAAGGTTGAAAGTTCTTGTTTGTTGATATAGAACGTCATCCAGTAGGGATGGCGGGAACTCTTCGAGTCGAGATCACTGGGATATTGGAGAAACGTATAGCTGAACTTGTTCTCAGCCTTTCTCCTATGCTCGCCTTGTGGGCGAGACTCCGGTTGGTAGATAGACTCGGTGACACTCACGACTTGTTTGCCTGCGTCTAGCACGGCCTGCCCCGCATTTGAAACTGTTTCGAATACCCCTGGGTCTGCCATAAATAGCCTCCGTGAATGTTCAATCTATTTATGTCACCTCTTGGAACCCCATGAAAAAATACTACCAAGGCAAGTATACACCAGAAAATCCCCTCAAGTATGCCGGAAATGTTCATGAAATTGTCTATCGGTCCGGATGGGAACGCCAATTGATGATAAAATTCGACCGAGATAGGAATGTGGTCCTTTGGAATTCGGAAGGACTGGCCATACCCTATCGCTCCCCACTAGACGGCGCCCTTCATCGTTACTTTGTGGATTTTGTCATCCAGGTGCGTGGCAAAAACGGCAAGGACAAAACCTGGATCATCGAAGTCAAACCTCACAGCCAAACGCTCATGCCCAAGCAAGGCAAGAAAACCCGTAGGTTTCTGTCTGAAGTCGCCACGTTCGCGGTGAACCAATCGAAATGGACCGCGGCGGCCGCCTTTGCCAAAGAACAAGGATGGGAATTCCAAGTCCTCACCGAGAAACACCACCCCTTTGTATAGCGCATAAATAGAGTCATGACTACAATCGTTTCCCGCATCAAAGAACAAGTCGATCAAAAACAACTCGATCCATCCACGGCGTTTGGACGATCCTGGCTCCTTCAGAAGATGGCCAAGCTCAATCCCACCGCCAAAGATCGTCTGGAGATTATCAAGGACCGTGACGCCCAGCGCAGCCGAGCCATGATGGGTCGTTTCTATTTCTTTGTGTATAATCCCAAAACGAAAGAGCAATTACCCTACTGGGATCGATTTCCTATGACGATAGTGTTACAGCGATATGCTGATGGATTCCTGGGATTGAATCTGCATTATGTGTACCCCAAGGATCGATTGATTCTCCTGAACCAATTGAAACGCTTTGCCAACGGACCTCTTGATGACGAACGCACACGATTGAAACTCAGTTATCCGATCCTCGCAGCCATGCACCAACTCTATCGAGCGACACCGTGTATCAAGCGGTACCTGGCGAATCATGTACAGTCAAGGTTTATTGAAGTGCCCCCGATGGAATGGGACATTGCTGTATCCCTTCCTGTGCAAGATTTCAGGGTCCAGATGGCAAAAACACAACAGGTCGCGTTGGATGAGGAGTCGAAGGCTCGCAAGGCACGGCAGTCCCATGTTCGAAAAGAAGAAGTCTGGAAAGATAGCAAGGAGAAATACTAAATGGCTGGCAAAAATACAGAATTCCTTGCCTTTATCAATCGCTATGGAGTTGCCAAGACTTCCCATTTCCGATTGCATATCCCCTTGACCTTCAAAGGTGATACGTTTGGGGAATCGGCTCGTTTATTGGGACTGCGTTGTGAAGCCACTGAATTGCCAGGGCGTCAATTAGTCTCGAACGATTCTCGCACCTATGGTCCGACCTATAAGACACCATATCAATCTCTCTATCAGGAGATCACGCTGAACTTCATCGAAACTGCCAACTTCGTGATTCGCGGTTTCTTTGAAACCTGGATGAGCAGCATCTACAACCCTAGCACCAACAAATTATCGTATCCCAACACCTATCGAAGCGATGTCTCGCTCACGCAATACGATGTGACTGACGGGTCCCGACCCCATTCAGTGACGGAACCCGAAACCCTCAGAGCATCCCTCAAGGAATCGGCGGTGTGGGTATTGCACCATTCCTTCCCTACTGCTATCAACCAGATGCCTGTGTCCTGGGCGGAAGATGGATTGCATCGCGTGACGGTGACGCTCGCCTACGAATGGTATACCCTCTCGACTGGAAATGCCGCGCAAACAAAACCTCAACCGAAGATTGATTCATCTTCCGTACCCCCAAAGGGAAGTGCCAGAAACTAACATTCACAATGGAGTATAATTATGTCGTTGCCTAAACTTGCCACACCTCTGTATGAAGTGACCTGTCCTTCTGGTTTGAAAGTGTCCTTTCGACCATTCCTTGTGAAGGAAGAAAAGCTGCTCATGGTGGCCATGCAATCGGATGAAACCCAGACCATTCTCAATTCTGCCAAGATGGTATTACAGAATTGCGTTGGTGATATTTCGGGCATTGACATCGATAAGTTGCCTCTGTTTGATGTAGAATTTCTGTTCCTGAATCTCAGGGCCCGTAGCATTGGCGAAGTGGTCACACTCAAATATCGCTGCAACCAGCCGGTCCTCGATGCCAATACCGGTAACACGGTCGTCTGCGGTACGGTGTCAGAGTATGACGTGGACCTGTTGGGCATCAAGCCAACATTCGGCACAGGACACTCCAAGTATATCCAACTGAACGAAGGTGTTGGAATCACTATGCGGTATCCCACCTTCAAGTCGTTCCGTGGTATCGTCAAAAAGGACTTGCCTGCGGAGGAAGCCTTTGCCTTTTTGGTTGAATGTATTGAGTCTATCAACGATGCTAACCAAGTGGTGCTGACCAAGGACGTAACCACTGAAGAGGTCGTGGCATTTGTGGAGGATATGTCCAGGCAGCAAGTCGAGAAGATGGATACATTTTTTGATACCATGCCGAAGATTGAAAAAGCCATCCTGTTCAAGTGTCCGAAGTGTGAGTACACAGAAGAGATCGTGGTGAAGGGGTTGGATAATTTTTTCGTCTAATCCTGGGCCATGATAATTTAGCGAATTACTATACAACCACCTTCGCTTTGGTTCAGGATCATAAATTTACGATTTCCGAATTGGAGAACCTGATGCCTTGGGAGCGATTGATTTATCTGACCCTCGTAGATCAACGTGTCCAACGCGAGAACGAACGTATCAAGCAACTCAATGCACAAAGGAATAGGCGATAATGGCTGACCAAGACTTCAAAGATTTTGCCGATCAATTCAAGCAGATGCACGACGACCTGGACAAACTTGCCAAGGCGACCGCGGTACAGACTGAGGAAACCAAGGAACAGTCCAAGGAAACCAAGGAGCAAACTGAGGTCTTCAAAAAGGAAACCAAGGAACGAGCCAAAGAAACCAAAACACAAAACAAAGAAACTAAAACGCAAACCGAGACTTTCAAAAAGGAAACCAAGGTACAGAACCAAACCACCAAGGATAATTCGAAAGATCGTAAGAGCATTCTCAAAGCGATGCAGTTGCAACTTCGCAAGACGCAGATGGAACAAGGTGCGTCAATGTCCGATGTGGCAGCCGAGCATCTCGCTGGCGGCGGTGGATTACTAGGGGCAGGCAAAGCTGCGGTCGGTCTCAAAGTAGCCAAGGTCAAACACAAGTTCGACCCGCTCAACATCGTCAAAAAGATCACTGGAGGTTCCAGGCTCGCGGTGGCACTCGCGGGTAAAGTCATGGGTCGTTCAGAAAAGTCTATTCGCTCGTTTGCTGACCTGGCACCCGGCATGGATTTACCCACACCATTCTTCGGGAAAGGAAAAGGTTCGGGTATGCCCACTTTGATGGGCGAAGGTAAGGGCGGTCGACACGGAGGGGATTCGCAAAGTGTCCTCACCAAAATGGCCGTCACATTATCCTTGATCCTTGCACGACTCACTTCTATCGAAACGATCCAACGTCTAACGGCCAAACTCACTCAACAGCAAGTTGATGGCGCGAAGGATGATGCAGCCGTCGCAGGAGCCAAAAAGACACCGAGCCGTATGGGTAAAGTGAAGGAGCAAATTAAAGAAAGCGGCGGCGCGGCCTGGGACTTCATCAAGGGTCTCATTGGCAATTTCAAACTGGGTCTCCTGGCCGCCTTTGCCTTGCTGACCGTCGCAGGGAAGATGCTCTACGACCAATGGAACAATCTTAAACTCTCATTCGGACTTCTCAAGGACTCTGCGGTCGATATGTGGGAAGGTGTGAAGAATGCGTTCACGGAAGCGGGTAGTTGGATTTCTCAAAAAGCCATTCAGTTTGTTGATATTGTCATGGATATGTTCGACAGCATCATACAGGGTGCCCAGGAACTTTTAGAAAAAGTTTCGTTTGGTGCCTATAAAGCTCCAACCAAAGAAGCACGACAGTTGGACCTTGAAGCCAAAGCCAAATCAGGCGATGCGCGTTCGATCAGAAAACTTGAAGCACAGAATACAGAAAAGGTCGCGGCGCCAGGCGAAAGCGCGGCCGCCGTGGCAAAGAATGCGGCGTCTTTTGGGGCAAAGGTTCCGGCTGAAGCCAAGCAAACAGCCGCCGAAGGATTGCAGCGAGGTGACTATGATGCGGCCGCCACGGATTCGCTATTAGGCAAAGCGGCTCCATCTGGCAGTCCGGAACAGAAAGCCACGACTAGCGCAGTGACTCAATTAGTCGCCAAGTCCTATGGAGAAGTCTACAAGGATAAACAGGGGAATCCTCTTACCCCAAGAACGGACACGAAGGCACCGGAACGTGTACCAGAAATGGTACGGGAAGCCACCAAAGCCCTCAGTAAAACCTTATCCGTGGCCGCACCTCCAACGGAACTAACACAAACGCAACCTGAGACAGGACTGAGATTGATCCAAGCGGCTGAGAATCAGAGGAATGCGGAAATGGTGGGAAGCACCGGGGGTAGCGGTTCTGCAACGGTTATCAATAACGTGAAAAACAATAATTCCAGTGTCACGAATCTACAGCAAACCATGCCTGATCCGCGAAGTGGGGAAACCAGCTATCTCCGCTCACTTGACAGGCATTTTGCCCCTTCCTAGCACTAGCCTCTATCCTACCAAGAATAACCCGTCCTGGGCCGTTTATGGCGGTTTTAAGGCATAAAAAAGGGCGCCGTAGAGGTGTAAAAACCCCCACGGCGCCCTAAGTGTTCAATTTTGAACGCTTTTAGTCGTTATCGACTAACTTTTCGAAAAACTTCATATCGTCCGGGTCACTATCGTCTGTAAAGATCGGCGACAACTCCCCAAGGGTCGGGGTTCCACCTGGGGTTTCGGTCGACACGATCCCTGCATCAGGGTCTTCAAACGACTGGGAACCTGCCTGGTCTGCACTGGCGGTCATCACCGCAGTACCCAATACCTTACCCAAACGGCTCTTGGTCTGTTCGTAAGTCTTGAAATTCTTCAAGGCAACGATCTCTGCCAACGAATGTTCAGACTTCCAAATTTCCTCCAACTTCGCCTCATCGGCACTCACGGCACTCTGAACGGCGAATTCACTGGAATCGTAGTTCCGATAATCTGCAACCTTGCGGGCCCTGAGCTTGAAGTTCGCACCTTCCCACAAATCGAATGGGTTGAGAGGAGCTTCCCCGAACGCTGGGTCTGGGTGCATCTTCTCAAACACCTTATCGAAAATCTTCTTGCCAAACTTGAACAGCTTGACTTTGCCTTCGTTCTCAGGCTTGGAAGGATCGGCGACAATCAAGATATTGGCAGTGTAGGACAACTTGCGCTTGCGGTCTCGTGCGACACCTTTGTTCGCCTCGATCCCTGAATTCCACAACAGCGTATTGGATTCACACACTGGGCATTTCTGGTCCAGGGTGGTTGAACACAAATCAATCAACCAGCCACCGGTTCCCTTGAATGCGTGTGAGAATGTTCTGACCCAGGGAAGTCCGTCCTCCCCATCTACGGAAGGCGCAGGAAGAAAACGAATCACGGCGTGACCGTTTCCGGCTTTGTCCACCGACAATTCCCAGAAGCGTTCATCTTCTTTCTTGGCTTGGGTGGATTGCTGAATGGCTTTGGTCAACTGCTCAACAGAGCCGCGTGACCGCTTGAGGGCAGAAAATGAAGTAGGTGTAACGGGCATATGAAACCTCCTATGGTTGGGATAATGTGTTATGATTGGGAACCAATATAACGGCTCCATTGTATCACTTATTTAGGCATTTGTCAATCTCTGTTTGAGCGTTGCACGAAGGTTCTTTTTGTTGATACCGAGAAAGGGTTCATACGCCAAACAGCGGTGTTTGAAGGAGGGGAAAAGAATCGTATCAGTGATTTTCTTCTCCCACATCGGTAGGAACCCAATGGCAGAATTCAGAGCCACAATGGTTTCTTTTTCTACCTCGCCTTGATATGCCATATTGAGTAGCATAGGATTTTCACCATTGCTCACGGTGAGATAGTCCTTGATATTAGGCAGCATAGCATCCACGTCCTGCATGACTAGATATTCCAGCGATTCTTTGATTCTCAGTTTTTCGAGATAGATCGTCTTAGCTTCCTCCCCTAGGAGGTCGCGCACCCAGGTAATTTGCCCGTCAAAGAAATTGGCAGCGAGGAAAAACAGGCAGGTCGTGTTGTCGGAGTAGAGCTTAGAGAGTTTATGGAAAAACCAACGGTCAGTTCGACGATCAAACTTCTCAGGGGTGAGCCACTTGATTCGTCCCTCGTAGTGAAAGAAATCGTATTTTGAGGCAGGGTCGAAATGAAGTTTGAGGGCCATGTACATCTTACATGCTTCATGGCCCGTCATGGTATCAAGGTAACGCATATTAGATTGGGAGTCGGCCTGCCTTTTTCCCGCGCACTTTCAAAAGGTTCATATCCTGCACTTCCAGGGTAATGTCAGCCAAGACCGCTCTCGTGAGAAGACTGGCTGCGACTTCTGACTCCATGTTGGTGGTGTCGCAGTACAAGCACAGAGCTTCCCATAATCCCATCTTCTTGTGCGCGGCATATTCACGAAGCATCAGGGAAAAATTCTGAATTTCCTCACGAGTGGGCATTATTTCTTCTCCTCAATTCTCTTGAGGTCTGCCTTGAGAAGGGTGAGCATGGCAATCAATTGGTCCATCGCTGCCACCACAGCTTTGATAGGCATGACATGAGGAGCCACTACTTCGTCACCGTCTTGTAGAGCTTTTCAAACTGCTCATGCTCGGCGACCACTTCATCGAAATTCTGCTTGTGGTAGACCTTCGCTAAGGCATTGACCAGCTTCTTAGGAATCTTCAAGTCTTCAGAAATCTTCTTGATCACCTCACGAAGATACTCAGACTCCGCTTCCTGGCGAATGTGGCTGTCCGAGGCATCTTTGAGTGCCTTGGTCAATCTTCCCCGTTGTTCCTCGGTCAAATTCTCTGCATGTGATACTTGTACTGCCATGTTAT
>Ga0315283_10000932_pt1 | contig 22528 bp, 17 predicted proteins | sample YL17G09_0_MG_FD_204541 | JGI IMG/M metagenome (GOLD analysis project Ga0315283, IMG submission 204541) | Sediment microbial communities from Yellowstone Lake, YNP, Wyoming, USA - YL17G09_0 | ecosystem: Environmental > Aquatic > Freshwater > Lake > Sediment | place: USA: Wyoming | collected...
TAGAAGTGAAATTGTTGCTGTAGTGGAAAAGGCTACAGGAGATGGCCAGGTTATTCTATTATCAGTACAATACAAGTTAACATTATCTACATTTACAAGTTGCATTTGAGTTGCATTGATACCTGCGTTCATATGTATGGTAACTCCGCTATGTGTGGTGTTACAGGCTGGGAGATTGTTGGAATAGCTCGAATTTGGAGTGCAATTATCTATATAGAAATCGGTCCAAGAAATGCAGTTTGGAGGAGCTGCCGCCATGGTTTTATTAAAGAATAGTTTAGATTTATTGGATGTAACAGAAACCCCAACAACAATAGAAAGAATAATAATTGAGAGAACAAGAATTTGATAGAAGAATTTATGTTTAAAAGTATTTAAAGATACTTTTACCATATATATTCATATTTACTTATTATGTGCGATATGTCAAATAAATTCCTCAAATCATACTTCCCTTTTATACAAAGTAATTATTTATTAGTTCTTTAGACTTCTGATAAACCAACTCGGGATACTCCCATTGAAAAGTTCGGAAATCATCAACAACTCCCAGCAATTCCCATTAAACCATTTTCTGAATCTGATGAGAAAAACCTGGTAATAAACTAACTTTTAAAAAAATTGCTGTCTATAAATCCCTGTAAAATTATTGCCGCCGAAAAAGCATCCTCCATTTCCCTCCTCTTTCTCCTTTTGATATTTGCATTAATTGACAACTCCTGGGCGGACTTTGTGGAAAGCGTTTCATCCTGAAAGAGAACCGGGATCTTTATTCTATTTTCCAAACTCTTTCCAAACTCTTTGGACTCTTGCGCTATCACTCCTTCTGAAATTCCCAACACCACTTTTGTAATATTTAGTTCTTTAATTACATTTGATACTTTTCGTATACCTTCTTCCCCGTTCTTTATTCTCATTACAGCCATCGGTTCTGCTATCTTTCCGTCGGACACGGCAAGTCCGATCTTACTTCTTCCATAATCAATTCCTAATAGTTTCATATTTCTGTCAGCCTTGCCCTTACAACCAGCCTTCTCGGTTTTAAAGGATGTCCCGGAGGGACACAGGTTACAAGAGTCAGATACGAGTCATTAAGTTTTTGATCCAAAATATCCAAACTATCCGGTTCAACTTCAAACATTTCGCTAATTTTGTATTTATACAATACATCTTTAATGTTTACAAATATTTCATCCCCGTTCTTTAATTTTGGAATCGTTGAGAAAATTGACATATAGTTTTTGGGGTTGAAAAAAACCGGTAACACAGAGTGTCCAAAAATTACAGTATTTCCATACTGTCCCGGACGTGCAGTCCCCGGATATTGGATAAGACTTTTGGATAAATCTTCTCCGCCAACATAGACCTCTGCATCTTTTATTCTCAAAACCGGAATTGATAGAAAATACTTTTCAATACCTCCTTCAGTCAACGGAACGATCTTGTATTCTGATGACCAATTACTCAAATTTTTATAATTCCCTAAAGGTTTTGAATAAATTGCACTCCTTCCCTGTTCTCCTAAAGGACTTACCAACCTAGGAAATCGTTTTCTTGAGGCATATTCATAGTCGATTATCGGATAAACGGTAAATAATATTAAAAATATTCCCAATGCCGCCAAACCCCCCGAGAGAAGCCTCAGTTTAGTCTTTACATTTATTGATAATTTATTCTTCAGCACTTATAGTAATTTCAATATTATTGGAAACTCTTGGCAAGCTACCAAGCCTCCCCGGAAGCTTAATATTTTTGAAGCTTATTACTGCACGCTCAAAACCAGGAACATTCTTATTTAAATATTCTTCTGCAACATCCGGAAATTTTCCTGTAATGTTTTTCTTTATATCGTCAATATTAAATTGAGGGAGAAGATCGGCTCCGGCTATCAGCTGCATTTCGTATAGTCCGTCTTTTTTACCCATATACGAGAAACTACCTACCACCTGTTCGTTTTTCAAAACATAACCCGAGGGAACTTTTTGACCTAAATATTTATAACCCATTTCCTCTACATCATTTTTTCTTACAGTCACACCTTCAGCAGATAGTTTTAAAATTAGTTTTAAACTAGTACTCTCATCGCCTACTTTTTTGTCAAAATCACTACTTACCACCGAGAAATCAAGTGAGTCGTCAATAAGTTGCATATCAGATTCCAACTCCTGGGCTATTAGTCCTTTCAAGTCATTTTCCAACTCTCCCTGAAGTTCTGCTAAAAGTTTATCCTGATCACTTTCTGAAACAGCACTTACTTCACGACTAGTTCCGCCGGAAAATGCCGATTCGTTTGTAGCTTCCATGTCGGCACTGGAATAATTCGATAATGTAAATGTCGCTCCAGAAGCGAGGTTATATTGAGCTCCAATCTCTTTTGCGGAAACTGTTGCTTTCGTAATTCCACGGGTCAATACACTCCCGCTTGCAACTACCACATCGTTATCTAAAGAAAAAGTCAGTCCCTGAGGTCCTTTAACCAAGGTGTCCTTGGCTAAATTGATTATAGATCCTGCCCTATATATTGTTATTTCCCCGGTAGCTTTTTCTCCGACAATTTTTATACCTGTTGTTTGGTCGGTTTTCTCCCCTTCCGTACTATTATTAACAATTTGTCCCGACAATTTTTTATTATCAAAATCACTTGTACTAACTGATGTATCCACGGTAATTTCAATATCATCTTCAATCTTTCTGGGAGAAACGTAGATTGTCACATCCGCCTTAGGAAAATACCACCAAAAAGCAAAAAGTATTATGCAAAGCAATATTAAAAAAATTATTCCAAAAACTATCAATTTCAAGCCACTAAATTTCATCTTAACGGGAAGTGTAGGTGGTTTGATCTTCGGAGATAAAAATCTCTTAAGAAACAATAAAGGATTAAGTCTCCAAACCCTCTTCTGCTTTTCCCCATTTGGCGTTTCATAAGGATTAAAATCGGCCTCATTTTTTTTCAAATCCGTTTCCGAATCGCTTCCAAACTTTGTATTCTCATAAGTATTATTTTTCGTTTCATTTTCCTTTTCCACCGTAAAACCAAAATCTTCGGGTGAAATATCCTCCGCCGGTTCTACTAAATTCGACTCTTTATCCAAGGAATTTTGGAGCTCATCATTTAATTCTCCAACCTCTTTCTTATCCTCCTCTCCTAAAGCAGAAGAGGCAGCTACGGGAATAACCTTCTCAACACTACCCATTTCCGCTCCCCCTGCCAAACAGACCGCGTACAACTTTACATCAGAAGTAACTATTTCAATCTTTGGAGTATGGAGAAATTTAATTTCCTTATAGTTCTCCCAATCTGCTTTAATCAATTCCTGCCTTATTTCATCAAGCTCTTCTTCTTTGGTATTATAAAGAATAATCCTCGAAGGATATGCTTCACCTGAATAAAAACGGGATAAACCTTCTGTTACATCCTCAACAACAGATACACTTCTGGCTATTTGGGAGGTCCCAACCAGCTTTCCAAGCCTGAAAATTGAAAGTTCCAGACTCCCTCCGGAAATTCCCAGGAATATTGCATTAACATTACCTCCCTCTTCCGACTTAAAATAATTCGATAAAGCCTCAGACAAAACAACAAATCCGACAGGGGTAAGAAACAGCTTCGAACAAACCTTTTTAATTTTTTCCAAAAAATCATTTTTTATCTCTCCTCCGTCAACCCATGAAGATACAACTCCGAAAACTGTTTTTTTTGGCGGATCTACATCATCAGGAAAATTCTGGATAATATATGAACATGAAGTGTCACAAGCAGAAACCAGCTCTTCGTCAAGGCTCCACGGTGATGGAGGGCTAACCGACATCACCTGCACTCTATTATCTCTAATTTTCCAAACTCCCGCAGAGACCCATTCAGGTTCAATTATTAGGGACCAGAATAATTCTTCTTCATCCTTTTTATTCGGCAAGATACTTTTCAAATCCATAAATTCGCATTATTCGTTTTCCAATATCAAATACACCCTCATTAACCCGCTTCCAATTTTTTCCTGTTTTTTAATTCTAACACGCCCAATCTCTCCGGTGTGGGTAACGTGCGGTCCTCCACAAACTTCCTTGGAAAACCAATCTCCTTTTGGATCTCCAATTGAATAAACTTTAACTATATCTCCATATTTCTCAGCAAAAAAATGGAGTGCCCCATCCTTAATAGCTTCATCTAAACTTTTTGTTTCAAAGGTTACCGGTAAATCATTTTTTATCTGCTCATTAATCAAATCCCCAACTTTTTTCATTTCTTCATCAGTCAGTTTTTGACGATGTGAAAAATCAAAACGGAGTCTTTCGGAAGTTATATTTGAACCTTTTTGTGAAACATGCTCACCCAATATCTTTCTTAATGAAGCATGTAATAGGTGGGTGGTCGTATGAAATTTAGTCACCTCTTCCGAATTATCCGCCAATCCCCCTTTAAATAATTTTTCTCCTGCCTCTCTGGAAATTTTCTTATGTTGTTCAAGATAGTCATTAAAAGATTTATAAAATTCTTCTTTGTTAAATTTATTTGAAAGAGAATCTCTAGCATCTATCTCGACTGATAATACTGGACGTCCCTCTGTGGTTTTCGCCTCAAAAGCCAAGGATCCCGCATATACAGAGGAGAGGGAATCGGAACCAATATTCTTAATATACTCTTCGACCTTACCACCAAATAACTTCTGATACGGTTCTCTCATCTTATTAATTATGTCATCATCACTCATGTTTGGAAGGTTTGCAATTTCTTCCGGTGGAGCCTCTCGAGAAGGAGTAGTCAAAATTTCCTCTACTCTGGACTCTACTGAAGAAATGGCATTTAATATTTCTGGACTTCTTTTGTCTAATATGGAATACCTATCTTTATAATTTGTAATTACAACTGAAGCCAACTGCGGTAAAAACTTTGTGCTAATACCCAAACTTCTACTTTCGGTTAATGCTCTATCAATTAATTTTCTAACGATTGAACCATACTTATCACTACTTGCAATTTGAATATCTTCTGTAAGTAGAAAGGTTGCAGCACGAATATGATCTGCAATTATTCTAAAGGCTCTTTCATTTCCTTCATATTTTTTACCAGAAATTTCTTCTATCTTCTCAATAATATCTCCCCACAAATCAGAGACCTTATAATCGTCGTCCAATCCTTGAAGCACGGCTGTGGTTCTGTCCACTCCCATGCCTGTATCTACATTTTTGTTCTTAAGAGGAATAAATTTCCCATCTTTTGTTTTGTTATATTGCATAAAAACATCATTCCAAATTTCCACAAACCTTCCACAATTGTCGCCAGGATGACAGTCTGACCCATGTGGTTTAAATACAACTTCGTAATACATTTCACTGTCCGGACCACAAGGCCCCGTTTCTCCTGCCGGTCCCCACCAGTTATCTTTTTTTGGAAGAAAAATTATCCTCTCTTTTGGAATTCCAACCTTTTCCCAAATCTCTGATGATTCTGTGTCTTTAGGTGCATCAGCATCTCCTTCAAAACAGGATACCCAAATCCTTTTCGGATCGAGACCCAGCTCTTTAGTTAAAAACTCGTACGACCAATTTATAGCATCTTCTTTCCAATAATCTCCCAAGCTCCAATTTCCAAGCATTTCAAAAAAGGTGTGATGAAAAGCATCTCCCACTTCGTCAATGTCATCAGTTCTTAAACAAAGCTGGTTATCAACTAATCTTTTACCGGCCGGATGCTCTTCTCCTAAAAGATATGGTACCAAGGGGTGCATTCCCGCCGTGGTAAAAAGAACTGAAGGGTCATTTTCCGGAATTAATGGCGCAGAAGGAATAATAATGTGACCTTTATCTTTGAAGAACTGAAAGTATTTTTCAATTAAATCTCTTGATGTCATGGTTAAAATTATAACTCAAATTAGGCTCTATCCATAGAGAAGGTGGTTTGAAGTAATTTTAAGATCCCCTTTCAATTTCTTCCAACATCATTTTTTCTTCCTGAAAAGTTCAAGAATCCCTGCTAACTTTTCGGTCCGAATCAAACCTCCGCCCAAAAGAGAATCGTCCAGAATCGTATTAATTTTCTTTATACCCCTTCTTAAATCAAAAAGTATAAGTAAAACCTGAACACCAACTAAAACAAGAAGAATCGTCAGAACTAAAACTACCGCTACTAATAATGTTTGTATTCCATCCATAATACAAATTTGTGTTTTGGGATTGTGTTCAATTTTGCTCTGACACAATATTTCGAACAATAACCGTTTCTTTTCCGTAACGGGACTTGGCAATAAAAACAATTTCTTTAGTGCTTTCTGCAACGTTTATTTTATCATTAAAGTCTCCGTTTTTAGATACCAAGACCTTTTGATTATTAACGGTTAAAGTAACATCAGAGTCTGTTTTTCCCGATACGGGCACATCACCCACAAATACTTCTTGTCCCTCAACTGGTTTTGATACAAGTAATTTTGGAGGAGACATGTAAAGGACATATTGGTAAACAAGGTAGCCCAGAAACAGTATACCCGCAAGGGCAGATAGTAGAATCATAATAAATTTCGGACTTAAGGTTGTTTTTAACTTCAGATCCGGTTTGGGATTGACGGGAAGTTCTTTAACACCTGATGGGTAATCTCTTCGTAATACCGCCATTGCATTTTCTTCGGGAATATTAAGCTTCTTTGCTATAGTTCTAATAAAACCGGATGTTACAGAATATTCAGGCAAATGGTTCCATTCACCTTTCTCAATCATGTCAATAAACTTCTTTTTAATTTTAGTATCTCTTTCCATCTGTGAAAGAGATAGTTTTTTCTTTGTCCTTTCTTCTTTAAGAAACAATCCTATTTTTCTCATAACTCAGAATAAAAATGGGTTAATTGAAGACTACTCAGTACCCTCGTTATCTTTTTTTACAAATACTTCCTCCGGGCTTCTAACTAAAACCTCTCTCCCTTTAGATGTATTATCTGTTGCTCTTCCTATAACTCCTGCAGATTCTAACTGATCCATTATTCTTGCCGCACGCGCATAGCCTACCGATAATCTTCTTTGAAGCATTGAGGCAGATGCTTTTTCATACTGGCACACAAGTTCAACCGCTTTTTTAAAGTATTCATCGATATCACCCTCAAATCCAGGCACAGCAATTCCCTGTGCCTTTGCAGTAGAAGTTACCTCCTCTGTGTACTGAGGTTCAACACCCTGGTTTTTTATGAAAGATACCAAGTTATTTATATCTCTATCTGAAACAAGAGCGCCCTGAATTCTTATCGGTTTTGCTTGTTCAGGCGGAAGATATAACATATCACCTCTTCCGAGAAGTTTTTCTGCTCCCTGTGTATCCAGAATTACCCTGGAATCAACCTGCGATGAAACCGCAAAAGCAACCCGGCAAGGAATATTCGCTTTAATTAATCCGGTAATAATGTTCACACTCGGACGTTGTGTGGCCAAAACCATATGTATCCCCGTCGCACGGCTCATCTGGGCAATTCTTGTGATCGTATCCTCTACTTCAACCGGAGACAAAAGCATAATATCCGCAAGTTCATCAACAACCAAAACGATATACGGCATTGCCTGAAAACCCGACATCTCATTATAGGCATCAATATTTCTTGCACCGGCTTCCGAAAAAAGTTTATAGCGATGATCCATCTCGGACATTAACCATTTTAAAGCAGCTACAACTTTATTAGGTTCGATAATTACCGGTGAAAGGAGGTGGGGAATACCGTTGTAATTAGTCATCTCAACCCTCTTCGGATCAACCAAAATAAGCTTCAATTCCATTGGAGAAGTTCTATAAAGTAATGTGGACAGAAAAGTGTTTATGCAAACCGATTTTCCCGAACCCGTCTGGCCGGCAACTAAAACATGTGGCATTCGTGCCAGGTCCGCAAAAATCGGTTTACCGGATACATCAAATCCCAAAGCAACCGAAAGTTTACTTTTTTGCGATTTAATCGCCTCGGATTCAAGCATTTTCCTTAATGGAACAAATTCGGGGGCAATATTCGGAAGTTCAATTCCAACTAAAGATCTCCCCGGAATTGGAGCCTCTATCCTTATTGTTCCGGTTGAAGCAGCCAGGGCAAGAGCCAGGTCGCGTTCCAGGGCTGTTATTTTTGAAAGTTTTGTTCCAAGCGCCACCTCCAGTGCATACTGAGTTACTGCAGGTCCCATATTTACCTCAACCACCCTCGCATCAATACCGAAAGACTCAAGTGTTTCTTCTATAGTCGCCGCATTATTTTTAATATCCCCCCTATTCGCTTTACCGCCGTTGGTTTCCGAAAAGACCGATATCGGAGGATATTTCCATATTTTTTCCTCACCTGTAACATTTTTTACAACCTGACTTCCTGAAAGTTGTGGGCTAAATATATCTGTTTTTGTAGGTTCATTATTTTGCATACCGGAAGATACCTTGGAATCCGAACCAAATATAGGCCGATCCCCCGATACCTTCATGTCAGATTTCAAATTATTCTTAAAAACCCCAGGTTGATTCAGCTTCTTGCCTAACCTTCTGTCGCGAATGCCGTACTTTCTAAAAATACCACGCAACGCAAGATAAACCTGATCAACTGATGTGTTAAAAAGAATAATCAGTCCCACAATACTCGTCCCCATTAGTACTATAAAAGCCCCGGCATCAGTAATTAACCCGGATATTTCATTCCAGCCATATAAACCCACTTTACCGGCCTTAGTAAAAAACATCACTGAAATAAAAAACAGCAGTATTCCAACAACAACATTAGGTTGGCTTAAGGGAAGTCTAAGGCGCGACACCAACAGGCCAAAACTTATTAAAATAAATGGAATAAAATACGCACTCCACGAAAAAAGGTCTATCAATAAACCATTTATTGATCTAAGAACAACACCTCTCCCCCTAAATGAAATTAATACTATTAACGCCAAAATATAGAAGGTGATTTGCGAAATAGAATAGACTGTAGCGGGTTTTAATTTCAGCCTGAAAGCTTTTTTGGATTTTATTTTATGTCTTCCTTTTTTACTCATACAGTTTCATTATACCTAAATTGAACATCTTTTTAACCAGGAAACAAATTTTACAAACTAAGGGGTTGAAAGTTTTTGGTTTATAAATTGACACAGGGAATCGTGTTGATTTTGTATTTCATCTACTTCTTTCATTAAGATAGAGGTGCTCTCGTCTATTTTCTTTCCGGATTTAATTTCTTCCGCATCTAATTGATCATCTGATCTCTTTTGAATCTCCTCGGCACTTCTAATAAATTCTTCCTGCAAAACTAAGAGTTTCTGGGAATATTCTTCTTTTATCTTTTCATAAGTTACGGGGTCTGTATTTTTAACAACATAATCTAAATTATCTTCAAACTTTTTTATTTCTTCATAAATTGACGTTAATTTTTCAATACTTTCTGTACTTAATTTATTTACAAATTCCACCACTTCCTTATCACTAAAGGGAACCTTCATCATCTTTATTAATTGTAATAATTTTTGTTTATCGTCCATACCACCTTATCTTTCTAAAATAAATTATCTAGTACACTTTGCATATTTTGAACATTTTTATCTAAAAGCATAAGCATATTTCGTCTTCTATCTAAATCCTGCTCATCTTCAATGGCATCAAAAAGTAAATTGCTACTTGATTTGTAATCGACAAATTTTCGATGCTTTTCATTATTATTATCTGTTAAAAGAGCCGGAAACACTTGTTCAATTGTCAAAGCTTGATTAAGTACAGAATAGAACTTCCCTTTAATATCAAAAATCTGCTTAGCCTGTTCATCTTCATATTCTTCTCTCGTCTTGATACCTGTTTGTTTATCTATTGTTAAATCCTGGGTTAATGTCTGTTGTGATTCCACATGAACATTTTTATCAGATATGGATCCTTCAACTTTTGTTGTCATTGCTTCACCGGGAGATGTTATTACCGGTTTCTGAAATACATCTTCTCTACTGGGTTCTGCCATTTTATCTTTAACATTTTTCATTTTCTCTATTGGTCTTAATCGCCTTTCTAAATCATCCTCCAGGTGTTTAAAAAGCGGATTGTCCTTATTTTCCTCTTTTATAGTTTCGATCTTGTTTCTAATTTCTCTATCCGAAAATCTTTCAATCGCCGCAAGGCGACTATCAACCTTTTCGTTTAGGTCTCTTCCCGTAACTTCTCCTATAATACCTGCTGCTTTTATTGAAGTTTCCATACCAAACCTTCTCCCTTTTTCATATATGTCCATCTTACTCATTTGCCAAGAAATATCAGCTTCGTGGACCCATTCATATAAGGTCCGTTCAGTATTAAAAATGTTATTTCTTGTTTCTGAATTCATACGAAGCACCCTGTCTTTTGTTCCAACTACAATGTCGGTAACCCTTTCTTTAATTGAATTTGTCTGTGTCCGGGCCTCCAAAAAGAATGATTCGTCAATGTTTCTTAATGCTTCCACAGAATTATCTTTCTCTTCTTCTAATCCAGAATTAATCCTGTCTATAGAGTCACTTACACCTTTTCTTAATTTTTCTCCCAACAAAGCACCTTGTGAAGATACCCACTCTTTTCCAGCACTTACTAAATTTCCCAAAGCTTTTCCTTTATCTTTACCTCTAATAAAACTATTAAGGGTTTTATCCCAGCCTTCTTCCCATCCGTTTTTTGCTTCATCCAATCTTTGTTCCAATAGTGTTATATTTGCTTTGGTAATAAGCGCTTTTTTTTCCAATTGCAGCTCTTTTATTTCTGATACCATCTGACAAATATCCCACGGTTCGGCGTTTAAGTTTTTTTCAAGATTTTGTCTCAAATTAATGATTTCATGATCCTTTTCCGCAATAGGTTTGAATGTTGCATTTTTTCTTTCTTCACTCATTCTGTCTAACCAACCAGCTTTCTGCTGCTTATCATCATCTTCAAGTTTATCTCTAAAATTATTGACACTCGTATCAATCAACCTGGCCTGGTCTTCAGGATTGAGATCACCAAATTCTTCACTTTTAACATACTCCGTAACTTCCTCCCTTGCTTCAATTTCATCCTTCAGCTCCTCACCTATATCCGTATTACCTATCTGAGCAGTACCTCTTTCAATCATATGGAGTAATTTCATCACTTTATCTTCAACTTTATATGAAGCTTTTCTGACCTCAGTTCTCGATACATCCTCAATTGAGGTTTTACTTTTTAGTTCTGCTTTAGCATCCTGAAGTTCAACCAATGACCCGGCATAACTATCAATAAATTTGTCAGCAAGTTTTTTTGCAAGACCATCATGGTAATCCTGTGTTATTTTATCCTTCAAAAACTGCTTTCTTTCCACGGGCGAAAGATTATCGGGAATGTCTTTGGGGTTAATTCTATATCCTTCCGATCCAAGTTTTTTATACAAAGCATCCATCGCGACAACTGCCTTATTAGCTTCACCGGGTTCTTCAATATTTAGCACCGATTTTCCAGCTTCTGTATATAAGAACGAGGTATCGCCTGTTTGTGGGTCAGATAAAGAACTAATGTATGCGTCGTACAATTTTTTCCCCTGTACATCCTCTCCGCTTTTTATTTTACCAACAGCTTCATTCTTCCTATTATTAAACTCTTCTTCTTCCTGTTTTCTTTCGGTTCTCTTATCTGTTTTTTCAACCCCACTTTCACCTACCTGTTTGGGGGTATTGATATTTGACAGTTCTGGGGTTGAAATTTCTGTGGATCCTATATCAACCATAGTAAATATTTAATCTGTTATCATATTAATACAAAACAATCCTGAAGGGAAACTTGTTTCCGTTTTTTATACTTCAACAATAATCGGAAGAATCATAGGTCTGCGGCCGGTCTTTTGGAAGAAAAATTTCTCGAGATAATTTTTTGACTCTTTCTCTGCAATCTTTTTATCAACCTTTCCATTTTTTTCTATCTGATATTTCAATCTTTTCTTTGTACTATCCAAAAGTGCTTTTTCAATTTTTTCAAAAATAAATCCTCTGCTTATAATTTCAGGGTCTCCCATTAACTTATGATCTTTACCAAGTTTAATAAGAGCAACTACAAAACCTTCCTGCCCTAAAATTGTACGGTCTCCAAGAACAACTTTCCCTATATCACCGATTCCCAATCCGTGAACTAAGACTTGCTTTGTAGGTATCTTTTCACCTCTTCTCGCATTGCCGTTTTCAAATATAATACTTTCCCCGGGTTTAAGACGAAAAACATTTCCTGGGTCTGCCCCAAATCCAACTGCCAAATCCATATAAGATTTCATATATCTTATCTCCCCTCCAATCGGAATAAAATATTTCGGATTTACAATCTTGAATAGTTCCAAAATATCTCCCTTACCACCATGTCCGGAGGTATAAATTCCGTCATCAAGTCCTTCATTCAGATCATAGTAGTGAACATCTACTCCCTTGTCTATTAAATTATCAATAACAAAATCCTCACTTTCTTTTGTATAAGGGGGTGCAGGATCCGCAGAAAAGACCACCATATCTCCCTCAACCGCTTCAACAAGGTCGTGTTCATCAATAGAAATCCGATAAAGGGAACTTCCTACTTGCCCGAAACATCCCGCAACTATATATATCAGTTCATTTCTTCTCAATTTTCCAGCTTCGCGAAACGAAATAACTAAATTACCCGGATATTTTATATAACCCAACTGATGTGCAATCTCAACTTTTTTCTGGATAGACCTTCCGACTAAGACAACTTTCCGGTTTAACTTTTGTGCTATGTTTACAATTTGCTGAAATCTACCTATATTGGATGAAATTGCTGTGGCAAAAATGCTTTGTTTAGCATTTCTCATAATTCCCTCCATATTTTTTTCAATCTCGCTTTCACCCAATGTAAATCCGGGTTTATTTGATCCAAGACAGTCGGAGGCTAAAAACAAAACCTTCCTCTCATTCGCGAGAAACTTTGCCCTATCAATTTCAAAAGGTTTTCCAACCACCTGATCCTGACTCATTTTATGCTCCGGAACATGGAAGATCCTTCCTTCGGGTGTATCAATAGCAAAACCACAGGTATCAGGAACTGAATGTGTAACCCTAAAAGGATGGATTTTCAAAGGTCCGACATCAAAACCGCCTTGATCCGGGTTGAATGTATTAATTTTATAATTCTTTATACGAAATTCCTCCAATTTATCCTTAATAAATTCAGATACCAGCGGAGCCGCCCAAATTGTGGTAGACACCTCCTTTAATAAATACGGAAGAGCCCCGATATGATCCTCGTGGCCTTGGGAAACTACTATTCCTGCAAGTTTTTCCTTGTTCCTTACAATATATGAGAAATCCGGAATTACAAGATCAACGCCCGGCATCTCAAGATCGGGAAATCCTACTCCGCAATCAAGGACTACCATCTTCCCCCCGGCTTCATAGACATATAGATTTTCGGTTACGCTTACGGTACCTGATAGTGCAATAAATTTTAATGACATACTTTATTAATTTCCAATCTTTAACAAAAAAATAAATTTTGAGATTTAACCTTTGAACTTTGAGTTTATATTAAGTGCATCTGTTCTGCTTTTTTGTCTTGAGCCTTTTCAGTTTGGATTTTATCACCTTTTTCCTTAATGGTACTAAGAAGTTGTGGAAGTTTTTCAAAATCGTTCGTTAACTTGAGTTTTATTTCAGAGCTTCTTAGTGCCGCAGCAGGATGATACATAGGAACAACCATAATTCGTTTCCCTTCCCAATCGATAATCTTTTCTCTACCATGAACGCTCGAAATAAAAACTCCGGGAAGAAATTTTGCCATAGAAAACCGCCCCAGCGTGACGATAATTTTAGGGTTGATAATTCTTATAATTTCGTCCAAATATCCCCGAAACGCTTCGATTTCAGAATTTTCCGGATCTCTATTTTCAGGCGCGCGATAGTGAATTACATTAGTAATATAAATTTCAGCTCTTTGCATCCCAATTTTAGAAAGAAGTTGGTTAAGAAGTGCTCCTGCATTTCCTACAAAGGGAATTCCCTTAACATCTTCCCAATGTCCAGGTCCTTCGCCGATAAAAAGAATTTCCGTATCAGGACTTCCGTCGCCAAAGACCAAATTAGTTGCACTATCTCTTAATGGGAGAGATATATCAGATTTCATTTTTACCTTGAGTTCGTCGAGGAGTTTTTGTTTGTCCATATAAAAAAATGATTTTCTATATATTTTGTTATTAAGACATTAGAAAGAAAAAACCTTTTTTCATTTAGAACGATAACCCAATATTTTACCTTATCATCTTGGCAGAAATTCTTTAACATTTTGAGGCGTCACGTTAAACGTCTGATTTTTTCCTTCGACCATCATCCGTGCAATCTTTCTTACCACTCCCTTGATTGTACGTTCCAAAGTTCTGGTCCCGGCATCAAACCCTAATGGTCTTACTATCTGGGGCCAAACATCTTCAGATATATTAATTCCCCCTTCCGGTATCCCGGATTCTTTTAGAATTCTTGGAAACATATAATTACGACCGATAGTTATTTTCTCCTTATCCGAATAAGATGGCATTGATATGGGCTCCAACCTATCTAAAACTGCGGTAGCAATATTGTGAGTATTATTTGCAGTTGCCACAAATAAAACTTCAGACAAGTCAAAAGGGTAGTCAACATAATGATCCGTATAGGCATGATTTTGTTCCGGATCCAGAAGTTCAACTAAAACACCCATTATAGATGCCCGTCCGGCATCTGTTACTCTATCGATCTCATCTAAAAGTATTACAGGATTTTTTGCCTTTGCACTTCTGACTGCTTTGAGTACTTTTCCCGGTTCAGCTTCAGGTTGGACTCTTGATTGACCTCTCAAATCAAGCGGACTTTCCATCCCTCCAAAGGGAATTCTGACAAATTTCCGCCCCAGTGCTTCAGCTATTGATATTGCAATGGTTGTTTTACCTGTTCCCACAAGACCCACAAAACACAAAGCCGGAGCTCTCATCATTTTTTGATCATCACCTTTTTCCTGCTTTAACTTCATTATCGAAATATATTCCAAAATTCGGTCTTTGATATCATCTAAACCGAAATGATTCTTGTCTAATACTTGCTTTGCATGAACAATATCGAGGTTGTCCTGAGTACGAAAATACCACGGAAGGGATATTACCCATTCAACATATTTTGAAATCCTGTCCAATTCCGGTAAAAAAGAAGGTGAAGTAACTAAATTTTTTAATTGATCCAGTCTTATAAGAACAGATTCTTTCAATTCACCCGGAATATTTATGCCTAAAAGCTTTTCTTCAAGAACTTTCAACTGCTCCTCTGAAGAACCGGTCGATGTCATAATCTAATAATACACGATATGAAGACCGTCATCTATCATACTTTCCTTTTACCTGCTCTAAAAGCCGGCTCGTTGGAAAATGGGGTCCGCCCCCGACATTTCTGGAAAATCTATTTCCTCGGTCACCCCTATCATTTCCCCTCCGATATCCTCCCTGACTAAAACTACCCCTACGATTCTCCTGTGTCCCTCCCGTCCTTCCGCCATTTCCACCTTTCGGTTTATCATGATCCAAAAGCATAGAAAGATTTACCCTTCCAAGCTCATCAACCTCTTTTACCCTAACTTTCACACTCTGACCTATTTTAACTACATCTGAAGGATTTCCTACAAAATCATCACTCATATCCGAAACATGAACCATTCCTTCTTTACCGGAATATATCTCTATAAACGCTCCAAAAGGCTGAATTCTTCTGACAACCCCTTCATATATTTCACCTGTAACGGGTTCTCTAAAAATATTCTCAATCTCAGTAACTGCGTTTTCAACATCTTCGGAATTTATAGCTGAAATAAATACGTTCCCATCATCATCAACATCAACCTGGGCTCCGCTTCTTGAAATTATTCCTTTTATCACCTTTCCACCGGAACCGATCAATTCTCCTATCTTTGCCGGATCAATTTTAATAATTTTAATCTTGGGAGCATATTTAGAAACAGCAGCGCGTGGGGTTGAAATTGCATCCTTCATAACAGAAAGAATGGCCATTCTGGCTACCCTGGCTTTTTTGAATGCTTCCTGCAAAATTTTTATTGTCAAACCTAATGTCTTAACGTCAAGCTGAAGTGCAGTTATCCCTGTTTCAGTTCCGGCAACTTTGAAGTCCATATCGCCATTTCCATCTTCTAACCCAACAATATCTGTTAAAACTGCAAATTCCTTTTCAGACTCAATAATTAATCCCATCGCAATTCCGGCAACCGGCGCTTTTATCGGAACCCCGGCATCCATTAATGACAATGTCGAGCCGCAGGTAGAAGCCATAGAGGTTGATCCGTTTGAGGAAAGAATCTCAGTAACTACCCTGATCGCATAAGGAAAATCGTCTTCAGAGGGGATAACAGGAAGAAGTGCACGCTCCGCTAAAGCACCATGTCCTATTTCACGCCTCGAAGGACTTCCAACTCTGCCTGTTTCTCCGGATGAATATGGCGGCATTGAATAATGGTGCATATAACGTTTTGTTTCCTCTCCTTCAGCCGATTCAATAGTTTGTCCCAAAGAAGGGGCTCCCAATGTTGCTATCGACAGGGCTTGAGTTTGCCCGCGATTAAATATTGCCGATCCGTGTGTTCTTGGTAAAATACCAACCTCTGCAGAAAGCGGTCTGATTTCGTCGAGTTTTCTGCCATCAGGTCTTTTACCTGAAAGAACCAGTTTTCTAACTTCATTTTTAAAAAGTTCATCAAATACTTTTCCCGACCTCACTTTATCAGAAGTTTCCTCAAAGTTGTTTTTAATAGCATTTTTTACTTCATCATAATTCGAATACCCCGCTTTTGTTGCCATTTTCGATATTAAGGATTTGATTTCATCCTTAGCAAGTTCTTTTATCTTCTTCACAAAACTATCGTCAATCTTTTCTTTTTCGAGTGGAAATTTTTTAGTCCCGACTTTTTCGACAAATTTATTTATCTCATTTAAAAGAAATTTTCCCTCTTTCTGTGCAAGCTCGATGGCGGAAATCATCTCATCTTCAGGAATTTCTTTTCCTCCAGACTCGATCATAACAATCGCCTTTTCGGTTGCTGAAACAACCAAATCCAGATCCGATTTTGCCAGATCTGCCGCAACAGGATTGACAACAAATTCTCCATCAACTTTACCTATCTTTATAACACTTACAGGACCATTCCAAGGAATCGGGGAGATTGCCAAAACAGAAGATGCTGCTATTGCGGCAGTGATTTCTGTAGAATTTTCCATATCGACAGAAAGAAGAATAATCATAAGTTGGACGTCCTGACCGGAATATTCTTTGGGAAAAAGTGGGCGTATTGATCTATCAATTAGTCGTCCGGTTAAAATCTCCTCATCAGACGGTCTTCCTTCCCTTTTAACCCAACGGCTTCCTTTTATTCTTCCCCCTGCATATAGTCTCTCTTGATAATCAACCGAAAGGGGAAAATAGTCCAAAGGCATTTTCATCGGAGCGGAAACAACTGTTGCCAAGACAACAGTCTCGCCGCACGAAGCCATGACGGCAGCCGTTGCTTGTCCTGCAATATGACCGGTAGATAAGGTAAATTTCTTTCCAGCCAACTCAAAATTATGTTCTATTTTCTTCATTTTTGAAGTCTGATGTAAATGGATAAACCAATCAGCTTTATCTACTTCTTATCCGCTTAAATCATCCTAATTCTATTTTTCTAATTTCAATTCCTTAAGGAGGCTCTTATATCTGTCCTCACTATGTTTTTTTAAATAATTTATAAGTCTTCTTCTTTTGGCTACCATTGATAAAAGTCCGCGTCTTGAATGATTATCTTTCTTATGTTCTTTCAAGTGTTCAGCAAGTTTGCCTATTTTCGTAGTTAAAAGGGCTATCTGTACTTCAGGAGAACCTGTATCGCCTTTTTCTCTCGCGAACTGTTTAATAATCCCTTGTTTTTCTTCTTTCTTAAGTGCCATATCCGTATAAACAAAGTAGATCGTTCAATCGAAGAACCTTGTTGTACTTGAGGTAGTATATTATCACAATGCTATTTCATTCACAACCAACAAATTCAATATGTAGTTAAATAAATCCTAAGTTAATCCAACGACGTACCACGATATACTTTCGGTTGGAGCCAGTCGTCGGGAGGGTTTAATACCTCCTGACTCTCTTCTTCTTTTACCTTTTCTTGAACCTTAGGGGCAGGAATTGAATTCTTTTTTGGTTCAGGTTCTTGGGAAAAGTCGGCAAAATCTGCCGGCGATACCGGTAACGCTTCCATTTTACTTTCTTCCGAAATCAATTCTACCTGCTTTTGCGGAATTGAGCCGGTAGGGTACATTGTCCTGTCAATTCCTTCACCTGCAAGTCTTCTTCCTCCCAATCTGATTAAAGACGCTGTTATTTCAAAAGTTTCTGCGCCAATTTCCGGTGATTTATAGTTTTGGGTTGCATCTTCAATTCCCATCAAAAGATTTGTCGCTATATCAGCGCCAACCTGAAGTTGAGCTTCTTTAAGCAGGAAAAAGGTAAGCTCTGAAACCGAAGCCATTGGCTGGGCAAAAGTATAAACAATTCTTGAAGGATCTACCGTCAGAGGACGGGTCCCGATATGATACATTTTGGTAGACTCCAAACCTTTTGTTGCCAGCTGGGGAAAATTGACATCGGTTACCCCTCCAAATAAAACTACTGTATCGGCAGACACACCTTCGTAGGAAATATTTACCTGACTCTCCTCCGGGGGATTTATACCGGACTTCGGAATTACTGTTAACTTGAACTGATTATTAACAATATCATAACTAACTCTTTCGATACTGTTCGCATCGTAATCAGAAAATCCAATAACTAAATTTTTTTTACCTCCCTGCGAAATTATATCAATACCTATTAATCGATTAAAGGATACCGTTACCGGGGAAGGTGCAACGATTTGAACAGGTTTAGAATCTTTTAGTGCCAAATATAAAGAAAGTGCAGAAGCAATATCGTCAAGATGCGCTTTGGTCGGAAGAAATATCGCAATCGACCCCGCATTTTCGATAACTGATTTGAAAGAATTTTCCATAAATTTTAAATCTTATGACTATATGAATTAGTCAATGGGCAGAAGAAATATTATTAACTTATATTCACGATATACAAATCAAAGTGTTGATTTGGATCAAATATCTATTTCCGCACCGATACTAACACATCACCTGAAGAAAAATCAAGTTGCGGCTGAAGAATAACCCCAAATTCTTCTCCCTGTTTTGCCTCCGCAATTTCTTTTTTTTCTTTTTTCATCGAAACGGCTTTAACACTACCCAACAGTTTTTCTCCCCTCATCAAATTTAAAGTATCGTTTTTCGCTATTCTTCCCCGAAGAACTTTACATCCTGCGACTTTTTTGCTTTCATATGGGAATGATGCAATAATTTTCGCTGTCCCCAGAATTTCTTCCTCACCTGCCTTTAAGATCTCATCAATCCTCTCGAAGAGTTTATAAATAATACTAAAAGTCTCGATGTGCACCCCTTCCGTATCTGCTAACCTTATGATATTTGACGGTACTTTGACTTCAAATGCAAAAACGCGACAATTCTTTGCCGATTTTGCGGCAAAAATATCCGCTTCTATAACGTCTCCTACACCCGATAAAATTACTCCAATAGAAGCCGGCAGGTTTGATAAAAGCGCCTCTAAACTTCCCGAAGTCTGTGCCTTTATAACTAAATTTAGCTTTATCTCTTCCCTATTTATATCGTTAACCTTTTCTGTTTGTTTAGGCTTTTCAAGACCTAAAGCATCCCCTTTAAACTCACTTATTTTTGCCCCAATTGCCGGCATTTTCTCAAATCCTAAAACTAGCGCCGGCTCTCCGGGTAAGACTTCTTTTATTGGTTTGTCAAGATAATTAAAAATTCCTCTCACTTTAGTTACAACTCCGTCAATTAAAATCTTTTTACCAGCTATCAATTTTCCATTTCTCACAACAACAGATGCTAAACTACCCCTTCTGTCTCTTCTTGTTTCAACAACAAACGCATCAAGATCTCCATCCGAATCTGCTTTTTTTTCGTTCATGTCGGAAACTAAAATTATCATTTCCAAAAGTGCTTCTAATCCTTCATTTTTCTTTGCAGATATTTTTAAATAAGGAGTATTTCCTCCATGACCTTCAAACAAAATGCCTTCTTTCTCCAACTGAAGGACTGCGGAATCAGGATCAGAACTGGGTAAATCCGTTTTGGTAAGACAAACAATGAAAGGCATTTTTTCCTTAAGGATAATCTCAATCGCTTCTTTAGTTTGAGGTTTTACTCCGTCATCGCTAGCAACAACTAAAACTGCGATGTCGCAAACGTTGGCACCCCTAGATCTCATTTTAGTAAAAGCTGCATGCCCAGGGGTGTCAATAAACGTTATTTTTCTTCCTTCTTTTGTAACCAGTACTGAAGAACCGATGCTTTGAGTAATTCCTCCTGCTTCTTTTCCCGCAACATTGGTTTTCCTAAGTGCATCTAAAAGTGTTGTTTTTCCGTGATCTACGTGCCCTAAAATAGTTACAATAAGCGGTCGTGTTTCTAACATAAAAGTCTTCCTTTCTAAAAACTAGCTTTCCCATTTTCAAGTATTATCTGTATTCGATTCAGTTACAGTTACCGAGTTTTCCCCAGATTTGATATCCTGTTGTTCTACTTTACCTTCCCCTGCAATTTCTTCTAATTGTTTAACTCCAACTTCTGATTCAACTTTATCTGATTTCTCTTCCAGTACTGTCTTAATATCAACAGATTCCTTTTGTGATATTTCCATCTTTTCATCGGTAATGGAGTTGGGTTTGACAGTTGAGGAAGTTTCTTCTGATATATTCTTTTCCTGTTTATCAGCTACAACATCAGGAGTTGTCTTTTCAGTTACTTCAACTTTAGTTTCCTTTTTCTTTTCTCCCTCCTGCCCTATAATATCTATTTTCCAACCTGTGAGCTTTGATGCAAGTCTTGCGTTTTGTCCATCTCTCCCTATTGCAAGAGATAATTGATCCTCAGGGGCTTTAACGACTGCCACCTGTTCTTTCTTATTAAGAGCAACTACTAAACCTTCCGCAGGTGAAAGAGCTGCTTTTATATATTCAGCAGTATCTTCGTTAAACATGACAATATCAACCCTCTCACCACCTAATTCATTTGTTACCGATTGGACACGAACGCCTTTTTGCCCCACACAAGATCCTACTGGATCAACTCCGGATTGACCTGACGAGACCGCAATTTTTGTTCTTACTCCAGGCTCTCTTGCAATCCCGTTTATTATTACACTTCCTGAAGGAATTTCCGGCACTTCCCGTTCAAAAAGTTTTTGTACGAATAAAGCATCCGCTCTTGATAATACTATTTGCTTTCCCCGAAGCGTTTCAATGATATCTTTCAGTAAAAAGGACATTCTTTGATTCAAATTCAGTCTTTCATTGGGAACACGTTCAGAGGAAGGCATAATTCCTTCGGTTTTTCCAAGATCAATCCGAACGTCAGGTCCTTCAAATCGAAGGATCATACCCGAAACCAATGAACCAACTCTTTCAGTATATTCACCCATAATGGCTCCCTTTTCAGCCTCTCTGATTTTTTGATGAATCACCTGTTTGGCAGTTTGGGCGGCAATTCTTCCAAATCCGGGTGGAGTAACGTCTTTCTTTTCAATACCTGTCAGATCAACTTTTCCGTTTTCATCGGGTTCTTTTAATGGCCATGAGAAAATTCTAGCTTCCCCATTGGTAGAATTTAATACCACTTCATAATCAAATATTTCCACATCCTCCCCACGGTCTTTAGCATCTTTTTTATACGCTGCAATAATTGCCTGCTTAATCGTATCCAAAATTACCTCGGGGTCTAAACCCCTCTCCATAGCTATAGCTTTTATTGCCTGAGCAAATTCTGTACGTGGCGTTTGCATAATAAAAAAAACGGTGGGTATCTCTCCCACCAAATCCGACTACTAAACCTTAGATAGTTTACTCCAGAGGGGTTTAGAAGTCAAAGCCCTTCTCTCTTCAAATTGTTTATCAAATCTCTTTGCTCATGGGTTAACCTTTCCGGAGTATCTATAGTCAAACGAACATATTCGTCGCCTCTTCCCCGCGAGTGGATTGCCATAATTCCTTTCCCGCGAAGCCGGACCATTGTTCCAGATTGGGTCCCCGGTCGAATCTTAATTTTTACTGCCCCGTCAACTGTAGGGACATCAATATTTCCACCCAAGATCGCCAAAGATATGGGGATTTCCATTTTTACATAAATATCAGATCCGTCTCTTTCAAAAAGATCGTGTGGACGAACATTTATTGATAAAATAAAATCGTCAAATTTAATTCTTTGTCCTTCATCGACACCTGCAGGAATTTTAATTTTTCGCCTCTTTCCGTTAATCGAAACTTCCTTTTCAACTCCGTTTATTGCCTCCATAAATTCAATGGCAATACTGTATCTGGGTATCTGACGCGTACGGGCGGAACGAGCACCGAATGGCGAACCACCAAAAAAGCTTTCGAAAATGTCGAAGGGATCGCCAAAATCAAAACTGGAGAAAGGCGATCCACCACCACCACCAC
>Ga0315283_10000937_pt1 | contig 22505 bp, 26 predicted proteins | sample YL17G09_0_MG_FD_204541 | JGI IMG/M metagenome (GOLD analysis project Ga0315283, IMG submission 204541) | Sediment microbial communities from Yellowstone Lake, YNP, Wyoming, USA - YL17G09_0 | ecosystem: Environmental > Aquatic > Freshwater > Lake > Sediment | place: USA: Wyoming | collected...
TGTGTCTGTCTTTCCAAATGGAATTCATTTACCAGCCAAAGTGTGGTCTCTTCTCTATGCAAAAATGAATAATACATTGATTGATTATCGTATGCCAGATGACATGCGTAAGAGTATGCGAACTGTTGAATTATATACCATTACTAAGGAAGGAACTCGCACGATTCTATCCACGGAGGGTGTGATCAATTCTTCCACGCCATTTACAGGATGTTCGAATACCATGCAATATTCAATTGACAAATGTGTAAACCCTCCTATGAAATCAATAACAACTTCCTCTACATTGTCCGATTGTCCCAATTCGATCCCCACCACACAATATAAATGTGCCCCTTTTAATCAAATGACAGACCTGGATAAATCCGGTAGAAATGTAAAAATAGGAGAAGGATGCTTAGCAGATATCATTAATAATAAAAATGCGATTCTTACCGATCAGAATAATACGGCAACCGTGGGAATGTTTTCAGATGACTTTGTAAAAACTACATTGCCTGCCATCGCCATAACAGTTGCCGTCGTCGTTATATTTGGATTTATTGCTAAAAAGGCGCTTGACGATTAAATCATTTTAATTATTGTCTATCTAATAGGAAGATATGTTGGAAATAACATTTCTTATTGTTACTGCATTGATTATACTACTCATTATTCATTATCAATCCAAGAAGGTTGAACCATTTGAGGATTTTTATTTGCAGGCATGTCCGTCTGGGTATAGCACATTATTTTATGACGAAAATGATGTGGCCAGTTGTTGCGATGGAGAGGTCAAATATTCAAAATGCTTTGGACAACGACAATGTAAATTAGGAGAGGGTCCTGAAAATTGTGCCCGTCTCATTTTGAAAGATTACAAAGAACAGGGAAGTCAGAAATGCCCCCGTGGATGGAATTACTATGAGGATTCAGTAACAAATAAGAAGGGATGTACCAAAGGTGTACTCAATGATAAGCTATCCGGTCCGAGAGTGATTGATCCAGTACTATCTCCCACCTGTACGATTTATTCCGATCCAAATGATAATAAAAATAAGATCAACAGTTGTTTTAATCAAAAGCAACTGGAAGACTATGTCTGTTTTGGAAGGGGGTGTAAAAAGTCGCTTGTCTCCTTGGTTCCTGATGCGCCGCCTCTTCTTAAAATTGAGACCCTTATTGATAATTATCGAAATGCATCAAGTGGTATACCCACGCTTGCGCCAATTACCGTTTATTCTCGCAAATCTGTTCTTGCCTATTTTGATGCAAGAAACATGCAGATACCCGATCCTACTACAAATATCTCCATTGATGATGTCGCCATTGCCTATTATCAAAATCGTGACATTACGATATCGAATAGTCCATTATTTTCTAGTTAATCCTCTTATGAATCTCCCATCATGTTTACATGGCCGAATCCCAGTTTTTCATATAATTCGGTGGCGGCGGTACCAGATTCAGGGGCATCCGCTGAAAGGGGATAAATGGTGGAAAGAACCTCCTTTTGATTAATCGTCGGAGCAACTGGTTCAAAATTGGTATCCGCACAGGTACCATCTTCGGGTACATAGGATGATTCCTCATGATTCGGTCTTGCAAATTCATTAACAGGAACAGTCTTCTGTGGAGTTCCCGCCTCTTTTACGGTGGCCTGTGCGGGACGATACACATCCATGCGATCCAACTTCTTGACGGCCACGGCCACCTTGCGACGATTGCGCTCTAAATAGAGTACACAGACCACCATCAATCCAAAGATGCCCGCCGTAGGTCCGATGCTAATCAAATAGAGTAGAAGGACAACCGCTGCCAGGCGAAACAAAATATGATCCAATAGCAATAGTGTACCGGTTGGGAAAAAGGGTGCAAATAAAATGATGAAAGTCAGAACGACAAAGTAAATGAGTTCCGTTCGATCCATTCCTCTGTATATTAGCAATAAATTGAACTCACATATATCGTGATGAAGCCTAAACATATATTGTGTATCTATGATAGAAGATGTCCATAAACGATAAAAATCTTGTATTGACATCTAAGGGGTATGCCATTAAAAAGTCCTTTTTGACAGAGTTACAAATTCAGAAACTGCGCTCTGATTTAACGATGTCGCCAAAGGTGCTGGATAAATTCCAAAAGATGGCGCCTCATTTTCCCATTTATTATGAATCGAAAACTCGATTCTATGTACCACGCAACTGGGGCAAACAGCATTTTGGAGAACCGGAAGCGACCATTGTTTCAGAGGGTCTTCCCTTTTCAGATGCCATTACCTTTCGTACCACCTTTCCTCCTCATGACTTTCAAAAGGAAATCATGGAGACCTTTTTGGAAAAGGGGGCGAACGGATTAATCTGTGTTCCTTGTGGATATGGTAAAACCTTTATGGCATTGAATCTGGCCGTTCAGCTCAAGCGTCGTTTTTTAATCATCGTTGATAAGGAGTTTTTGATGAATCAATGGAAAGCGGAGATCGAGAACTTCATTGAGGGGGCGCGCGTGGGGATTCTCCAAGCGCAAACCGTTCAGACCGATGCCGATAAATATGATGTCACCATTTGTATGATTCAAACCATTTGTCGCCGTGAATTTCCTGATGGATTTTTCGATCAATATGGATTTACCATTTTCGATGAATGTCATCATTTGGGCGCCTCTTATTTCTCCAAAGCGCTCCTCAAGATTCAAACCAAATGGATGCTTGGACTGTCCGCTACACCGGATCGCGAAGATGGCCTGACATGTGTCTTTGAGTATTATTTGGGAGAGGCCGTCTATAAAAAGACCCAGCGCGCGCCTGATAAAGAGGCAGTTGTCAAAGCCATCTGGTTTCGCTCAGAAGACCCTGCCTATGCCGAGATTCCCGTCAATTGGCGAGGGGAACCAGTTACTGCAAAGCTCTTGAATCAAGTGGCAGATTTTGAGGCGCGCAATCAACTCATTTTGCAAAATATCCTCGAATATGCCAACGACCCGCAGCGATTCATTTTAATTTTGAGTGATCGCATTTCTCAGCTGGATTGGATCACAAATGCATTAAATAGTACTTCCATTGTTCATGGATACTATATTGGTGGAATGAAACAAAAGGTACTTGATGAAAATGCAGAGAAATGTCAAATTCTACTTGCCACATATCAAATGGCTTCAGAGGCTTTTTCGGTGAAAAAGTTAAATACAGTTATTTTGGCAACGCCTCGTAAAAATGTGCAGCAGTCAACGGGCCGCATTTTTCGACAGAGAATCGAAGAGCGAAAGGTTGCACCCCATATTATTGATGTCATTGATTCACATGAATGTCATGTGCGACGATGGTATATCCGCCAACGATTCTATAAAGAATGTGAATATACCATTCAACATCTTAATAAACCCAAAAAGCCGGTTGGAAATGTACAGCCAAATGAGCATGGATCATTATTCAGGGATCTAAAATAAATTTATGATGGATGAGTAATGAGTTCACCCTCCACAAGTTCATTTCATTTATTGTATCAAATGCTGAGTAATCGACAAAAGGATAAGATTGATATGATTTTAGAGCCACTACAAGCCATGATTCAACTCGCCCTCCTTAGCATTTGTCCGATTGGAACCAAGTTGCGGATTCAGGAAAACATTTTGTATCTTCAGACGCCGACCATTACACAATCCATTTCCAGATGGTATAACTCGGATAAGAAAGATGATTTATATTTTTTGTACTCCGTTGTCAAGCGGTATATGAAGTGGTATAATCCTGCAATAAATAAGAAGAGCCCGCTATCTGCAGATCTGTACCAACTGATTACAAAGATGGCAAAGGAGGGATTTGATAATTTATTTAAGACCTATAGTTCATCGGATTCTAACACGGTCATTCATGTCATTCAAATGTATAAAAATTTATTGGAATACAACAATGATAAAATTCTTGTAGATGAATACATCGTCGATGTGGAAAAAAATAAGGTGAACATCGACGAAGTATTTGAACGGATTATTGACATTTATGATCCACACATTTTACAAATTACACAACACACCCTTCTCATGATGCAAGAGGAAAATGACCCCTCGAATCAAGGTCATCATTTGGATGGGTTGAATCAAATGTTTATGAAATACAACAAGGCAATCAAGGAATGGATCAAAATTAATTTAATTCTATAAAGAAGAAATGTCCGTGTGTGATCATTATTATGGAAAGATCTTCGCTCATTTGGCGGGAGGGATGGGGATTACTGCGCTGAGTGCGGAATATTCGAATCTTGGTTCCAAACTGATACCAGGTTCTCCGATCGCAAGTGCTTTTGTATTATTTGGCATTACTATCGCTCTTATTTTTGGAATGAACCGCGCGCCGCCCGGTGGAATCCTCATTTATCTTTTATTTACTGCATTTGCATTCTCGTTGGGTCAAACCATTAAACCAATGGTACAGCGTGTCGAGAAGAATCGTCAGCTAGTACACATTTTGACCCTTGTTACGGGATTATTTGTAGGAATGATGGCAATTGGTTTTTATGATAATCAGCATATACTTGGATTTGGTCCTTATTTACTAGTTGCACTTCTTGGCCTCATTGTTGCTGAAGTGGTATGGTTCTTCATTTCAACCCCCGAACAATACAAACAGTCACAGTCCTATTCGGCACTATTTGGCATCATTCTCTTTTCATTCTTTACTGTGTATCACACACAAGTGATTAAAGAAAGGGCACAGAGTTGCCGTTCCGAAGTACGCCGCGGAAATGATCCAAATTATCCCGTTTATTCTCTCTTATTTTTACTGGATTATGTCAATCTATTTACGGATATGTCCAGATCTTAGACAAATACATATTATCTATAAAATATTAAAAATGGAAATATATCACATTTTTAATATTCTCTGAATAAAGGATATCTTCATTTTCGGTGTGATCTCTTTGCCGACTTCTTTCGGCGACCGCCAAACTTAACGGGGAGTCCCTGATGCGAATTATCAAAATCAAAACGATCCTGAACTTGATCGATGGTAATTTTCGAAAACTTACCTGCATCCTCGGCAACGGGGTGACCGCTCTGGCCGATGGAGTGACCTGCCGCTCCGCCTCTACGATGAGTGCTGCAATGCTTGCGATGCTTGCGATGCTTGCGATGCTTGCGACGAGTGCTGTGCTTGCGACGAGTGTTTCTCTTTCCACCCGTCTTAATGCACGCCTGGTTAAAGGCACGAGCATCATACGGAGTCTGAATGGTGAGACCAGGGACTGCGCTCGGCGCGCGGAAGGTCATAAAATCATTGCGATATCCCGCGGTGGGGGCATAGTAGCGCATCGAATCAGCGTCGCCAACGCGGACCACGGGGAAGTTCGCGGCAGAGAATCCAGAGGATCCCACAGAGGTCGGGGAACCCATCAGTTCCGCGCCACCTTGCATACGTTGCATATTACCCGTCACATAGGGTGGCAGAGGTGGTGCAGTAGTAAGACCCTGCACATTGCCAGGGTTAGCGTTAAGCGCATCAAAGGTTCCGCGCTCGCATGGGATGCGACCAAATTGCGCGGGCGAGGTACCTACACCATTCATACCATTCAAGGGACCCATTCCTGGAAAGAATCCATAACGGCCACCGTTCTGACCCGCACCCTTCAGATTATTACCATCTGCTGACGCATCCAGCTGAACCTTTGGCATCAGTGCCGCACCAGCTACAGGGACACCTGGCATGCTCATGACAACAGGGAGTGCTGCCGGATTTGCTACCGTGCCACTAACACCCTGTGTCGCGGGAAAATAGCCAGGCTTAGGGGTAAGGCATCCACTTACAGGTCCCGTATTTGGATCAGTAACCGGGCCAAACGATTGATTCGCAGCCACGCTCAATGCACCACCCTTTACACGCCGTCTGCGACCACCACGCGACCAGCCTGGCCCATGGCCGGGTAGGCCTTCAGGCGTATAGTATGCAATGTATCCTGGACGCAGGGAGGCAGCATTACCCGTACAATCTTTACCTGGTCCAGTATACTGATTGTGAATCAAATAACCAGGAGACACGGAATTGGGGCCTTCGGACCAGCCACCGCCTCTGGATACACGGTGAGTGCGCTTATGATGAGTGCGCCGATGTGGCTTTTTAGCTCGTTTGGTATGTCGTCGTGCCATATCTCTATTCTTATGTTGTATAAAAATAAAGTTAGATGTGATAGAAAAAAGAAGACGGTGTAATGGTGCGATCGGCAGGCAACATGCGTACAATCTGATACTTATGAAAGTTCTCATTCCACACCACCTCCACAGGGACACCTGCAACTTTCTCTGTAACTTTCTCTGCAAAAATCTTTCGCAGATCCACAGAGAGTGCCATCGTAGCAATGGATGCAACACCAAGATCCATGCCTTCCTGTGAAAAAAGCGAGTAGATATCGGGCAGAACGGCCTTGGTATAGGGCGTACAATACGCACACAGTGTCGTTGTAATCTCATTGCTGCGTTTCAGTACAGGTGCGATATATTCAACGGGCTTATGGTCCGACATTGTCACCGTATCTTTCCAGTACCATCGAGGCTGTCGTGCATGATCGGGCTGAATGATCCAGTAAATGGAAGGATTGTAATGCTCCTGCCAGTCTGCCAGTGAAATAGGCTTTACCAAACGCGGCGTGAAGGCAAGAAGAGGCTGATCGGGTGGAAGAGAGGCCCAAACTTCCTGCAGAAGCGACCATCGATCCGAAAAAACACGCGTAGACCACAGATCCACCCCTTGGTGAATGATAAGATCCTCGATTTGAAGTAGCGACTCGCCTGCCAGAATGTTCGCCAAAAAGACAATGGGGCCCGCCTGGCAAAATGCGGGAGGTAGAAGCCAGCGAAAGGTCATACCTTCTTGACGCTCAGGATACCAAATGCATGGGGCGAATCCGTCCATAAAAATGAGATATCCAACAGGACGCTTGTCAAACTTCGGCCACATCCACACGGTGCCTGTGGAAAAGGTCGGCTTGGCACGCGTAAACGGCATATGGATTTCTACGCGGTCTTTTAGAAATGGAAAGGATTGAAACAGAGATTCAATGGCCGAGATATGATCATTATCTAGGCGATGGAATCGTGCTACCTTCTTCTTTTCAAAATGAGGCGTAGTGCTATGAATAGATCGATTCATCCTATCCATTTATAGTAACCCGCCTTTAGACTCATTTTGACATTAAAATGCGGAAAAGCTATTGTCATTGTAGGTGTCGTTGGCAAAGATACCAGGCATAAATTCACCACCACCTTGAATGAATTCAGGCTGCATCTTCTGAGAATTATCGGATGACACTTGGAGACGGTCACTTGCAATACCTGCTTGAACGGCAATGGCGGTGTTATCATTGTTAGGTGCTGGCCGGAAAGAATTCTCAGGATAACGAAGGTTTTCGGGGATATCGGAGCTTTCCTGAGGTTCATAGAGAGGATCCGTTGCACGAGGTTCTTGATAGACAATCTCCTGATTGGGGCTGGCCTGACTTGGTGGGTTGGGACCGGAAGGCGCAACGACTCGCTTGGGATAGATGGGGGCTTGACGGATCTCGATCGAAGCGGGGGCTGGAATTTCAAAGTGTTCCACTGGAACAGGGATCTCTTCACCAAATAATTTATCTCGAAGCGACAAATAAACTACAAATCCAACGATGATAATACCAAACAGAGCGATGTATGAGTTCATTCTTTTTGATCTCGTGAAAATCCAAGATGAAATTCATCAGCGTGATGGAATGGTAATTCGTAGTGGTGCTGATTTTCTATTTGACGGATGATGATTGTGATGTTGTTTACGGGGAAAAGTAAGTGGAGGTGCTACAAATGTAGTAGGAATACGAATCATAAAGGGCTCTTCTGAATGTTTTGCGGATGGCGTTGCGGATAGCGTTGCGGATGGCGTCGCGGATAGCGTTGCAGAAGGATTCAGAATCATCTGAAATTCTCTTTCAAGTGTATCTAATTCAAAGGGAATCTCTCTCTTTGTGCGATAGCGCATCCATCCACCAAGTTGCTCTAGTATCCCATCTGCATCCTCCCTGATCCGTTGATAAGGAACCTCCATGATTTCCATGACCTCTGAACCAACCCAGTTTTGCGGCATACACATTGCATCAAATACCATTCCTTGAGAGAGTGTTTGTTGCTGACAATAGAGATAACTTACCGAATGAGATGAATGCTCTTCCAAAAACCAGTTTGATCCAGAATAATATCGGATGGAAGAGGATGAAATAGAAGTGGTTGCTTTCCACACAAAAATTGATGGCATGATTTATACTATTCTAAGATAGAACACGCTATTTAAGCATTGTCTGCACTATCTTGATTAGATATGACAACGCTATCCACTGTATTACTTTCTACCAGCGGAGACTGTCGTAAGGCGAATATCCAGCTTACTGCGGAGCGTGAGCTAACCATGGAAAACATCCAGAAATACTTTAAAAAGAAGGAAATGCCCGAAATGGTGTGCCATTACAAATACGATCATAAAGTCATCTTCCTCTTTGGATATCAAACAGGAAAGAAAGGAAAAGAGAACAAAACGGAGATCCCTCCTCCCTATTCCGAGTTGACTCTCTTTGGAGACATTCTGGTGATTGCCGCACTCACGCATGAATGGAATCAACCCATCCCCTATACCATCGATCATTGGAATGCATTCGCACAAAAAGAAGAAGAGGAGGAAGAGGAGGAAGAAGAAGAAGAGGAAGCCCTATCCGAAGATGGAAAGTCAATCAAGGATGATTTTGAGAACAGTGATTCAGATGATCTTCTTGAGAAAGAGGAATTGGAAGAAGAAATCGAAGAGGTACCTGTTGTCATCAAACGCCGCCGCGCCCCTGCCTGTATCAAGATTGATCCCAATGCTCTGAAAGAGGAAATCTCCATGGATTCTCCACCCGAAGCCACACCCCTTCGGCTACAATGTCTACAGCAACTCTCCTTTCTGGAATCAGACTACACAACGGATGACATTCGCTCATTGGAGAAAGCCATCTTCGAGGCAACCTGTCAGAATTCCCAAAAACAATATATCACACGCAATTGGAAAGTTCCCACCTTTGTGGAAGCCTATCGACAAACCATGCGCGCGGTCTTTAGTAACATTCATCCAGACAGTCCTATCAAGAATTCACGTCTACTTCTTCGTGTCAAAGAGGGCGAGTTCCCTTTGAATGCCATTCCATTTATGTCTGCCTATGAAATGTATCCTGAGCGATGGTTTGCTCTGAAGGACAAATTGCTACAACGCGAGCAAAAGATTCTGGAGGGTAACAAGAGTCGTGCAACGGATCAATTCCAGTGTCGCCGTTGTAAGAAGCAGGAATGTACCTATTACGAGCTTCAAACGCGTTCGGCAGATGAGCCGATGACGATCTTCATTACTTGCTTGAATTGCGGCAAGGAGTGGCGCCAGGGTGGTTAGTTAGAATAAGCTGTACTTATTTTTCATTTCCTCCTCGCATTCGCTAAGAATATAGTCCATGAATTCCTTTTCGAGTTGTTGTCGAAAGAACGCGGATAGAGAATCTTCCGACCCTTCACCATTGGAATACGAATGATTAAATAATTGCGGATGTGGATGATATCGGTACGAATAATACTGAGAGATCTCATTTGAATACGATTGATATCGATGACGATTCGATTGATATAGGTATTGCCGAAGATGTCTCGTATATTCCGACCCCTTTACCACATCATATCCTGGAAGATGAATCATCATTTCAGCCCCCCTCGGAAATTTAACAAACTGGTGAATATAGGTGCTGATTAGCTGATTTTCAACGCGTCCTTGGCCTGCCTGGATCATACACTCATAAAAGGCATAACGAAGATTGGGAAAGACCCATGAGACGGATGGTTGAAATTGTGTATGAAGATCAAAGCGGCCTGGATGAGCGGACAAGTAGTGCACTTCGCTTAGATTTGGAAAAATCGAGGGCCGGAGAATATTAGAAATTCCCGCACTACTACAGTGAATCAGCGCAACCGTTTTTACCTTAGGAAAAAAGAGAGTAGGCGGAACGGGCTTTTTACACAACCGATAGAGGCAAAGATGACTTGTCTGTTGAACATGGTATGGAATCAAACTCAATACCATATTCTACCTAAGATACACTAAGATTATTGATAGGTCTCCACTTTAAGTTGAACGCTGAAATGTTTCTGAATGGCAGATTGTTGTGCGGAAGTCGGCAGATGATGATTGGATTCAATGGTTTTAAAGGTATGTCGCGGAAAGGAACATTTTTGATCGGCCTTCTCTTGCGTGAGACCCAGTTCAATACGCTTTCGAATCAACGCCTGAATGGACTCGGGTTGAACGCGCTTCCTCGGAATCTCTGTACCATCCATGGCATCAATCTTTGCCATACGAGATTTCTCACTTCGATCGGCATCGCGTGTCTCTGCCTTGGCATGAGCGTCTTTCGTAGAAGGGCGACGGCGCAATGTAACAGTAGTCCAGTCTTGATGATCCATTTCTGCTATGTACTCCAGCCAATAAAATAAATCAATTTTTATTTTTCGGATTAAGTTATAGGGATGCGCTCTTGCTCCAAAGAACGAACAAATATTCCTATTACAATTTCTGTCTTACATGACCTGGAATATCAACTTTGTCGATTATTGCATCGATCGGGAAGACGGGCCTTTACTGAGAAACAGGGTATGAACCGAAAGACCACTACAGAATCAAAAGGTCAGCAAGTCGCCAATACTCAAATGTTCCGTCAGGAAGTGGACGCTTAATAATATAAGGCAATCGTTTTTGTTCGAGTTCCATTCGAGCAATGTCGCGTACATCCGTAATGTGGGATGGAACGGCAATAAAGGGTGCGGATCCTTTGCTAATTTGATTGGCACGGAGACCAATGATCTTGGTTCGCTCGAAGTTCGTTAAGAAGGGATAGGTCCGGTGATTCGGGTCGGTAGTAGGCTTTTCAGGATCCGCCGATACACCTCCTGGAGGTAAGATGCTGGGTTGAAGTTTAGGAAGGACTTGACCTACATAGTCCAACAGGCACTCTGGATGCTGCTGGTAGAGGCGCTTGAGTTCGGGCTTCACCTCTGCCGTTACTTCCTCTTCGGGAAGACCCTCTGCATACTCCTCCGCCCACTCTTCTTGCTCGTAGTCAAGATTATCATCAAGTTCCTCTGCCATGTCTACCTCTATCTTTTTATTTTTGGCAATCAAATTTTATATCAAATGCCATTCCTTAAAAATTGATGAATCAAACGATGCGGAAGATCGGTATAAAGCATATTCGTCGTATCCAACCAGAGATGACCGATTCTTCTATTCCAGAGAAACTATATGAGACCTTTGATGAAATGGGTCTTCGCGATGAGCTTACCCGTGGAATTTACACCTACGGTTTCGAGCAGCCGTCCCGAATCCAGCAATGGGCGATTGTGCCGATGAGTCAAAAGAAGGATATTCTCGCTCAGTCGCAATCGGGTACGGGAAAGACAGGTGCTTTTACCATTGGTGCACTTTCATCCTTGGATACTTCGCTAAAGGCTCCCCAGGTGCTTGTCATCTGTCCGACGCGAGAACTCGCTCAGCAAACGGAAAAGGTAGCGCAATCCATTGGATTCTACATGAATCTGAAAGTCCTATCTGCAACGGGCGGTAATCAGCTTCGCAGTGATATTCAGTCTTTGAAATCAGGGGCCCAGTTTATTGTCGGCACACCTGGACGAATCTTCGATCTCATTTGCCGCGGCGAGCTCAATGTGGAGCATATGAAGTATGTGATTTTGGATGAGGCCGACCAGATGTTGGAGGATCTCTTTGCGGATCAGATCAAGGCCATTCTCAATAGCAAATTTCCGACGACCACCTCACTGGCGCTTTTCAGTGCGACCATGCCTCAAAATGTGCTCGAGGTGGCAGAGAATTATCTCAATCAGCCGGTTCGTATCCTTCTTCCACAAGATGAGGTAACACTGGAGGGCATCAAGCAATATTACGTTCTATTGGATCGCGAGGATTGGAAGCTTCCTGTTCTCCTCGATCTCTATCAGCAAATTACGGTGAATCAAGCGCTCATTTATGTGAATAAGCGCCAAAAAGCAGAGTGGCTCGCCAAACAGCTATCTTCTCATGGGTTCACGCTGGAGTACATTCATGGGGAGATGGATGTGGCCGAGCGAAAGAAGAGAATGGATGATTTTCGGTCGGGTCAAACGCGCGTTCTGATTAGCACGGATCTGCTGGCGCGCGGAATTGATGTTCAGCAAGTATCACTGGTGATTAATTATGAGCTACCGATTCAGCGCGAGAACTATGTGCATCGCATTGGTCGCTCGGGTCGCTATGGAAAGAAAGGAAATGCCATCAATCTGATTTGTGGGGATGAATTGAAAGTGATGAATGAGATCGAGGCACATTATTCTACGGTAGTTCATGAGCTTCCAGAGGATTTGAGCTCCATCAGTGTATCATAATAAAAATAAAATAGGATCTATTTTTATTTTACTGTGAATGATTACGAATATCATGGCGACAAGTGGGACATGTAACATGGGTTGTAAACCAGGTATCAATACAGGTGGTATGAAAGGAGTGGGTGCAATAATTCAGAATGCGCATATTCTGACCTTGTTCGATTGGATCTTGACAGATCGCGCAATTATCATCCATGGCACGCGGGGCAGTTGTAGTAATGGTATATTGATGAATTTGTTCTGCGGTAGGATGGACGGTAACCGATTGATCAAGAAAGTTATGAAGAGAGGGAGCTTCGAAGATTTGCCCGATAAGATTGGTAAGAAGAGTGTCGGTTGAGGAGCTTCCTAGCCAATTACGGTTAAAAAGCGCGCTTTGAGGGCGAGTGGATTGTGATGTGAAGACTACTTCTGTTTCAGGAAGACGGGAGCCGTGAAGATATTGGTACAGTGTGCTTCCCGTATCATCTGCAGAGCGAATGGGAATGCGATGTACTCTTGTAGCGGATGCGGATGGAACTGCGGAGGCGGATGCGGATGCGGATGCGGATGTGGATGCGGATGCGGATGCGGATGGAACAGCAGATGCAGATGTTTGTAATGTACGCGTTGCTTGTGCTCTTTCATACGGATTTTGATTTGCCACTGAGATGACATAATTCAGTACATCAGGAACGGAACGAAACCGCTGAGGTTGATAGAGAAGATCAGGGAAGTGGTTATGCAGATCGTTTAGCAAGGAAATCGAATAGGGGGTAGACATTGCTGATGATAATAGTTCTGTAATCATAACTTAAGCCCCGATCGCGATCAAATTTATATGGAGCCTCATGAAGCTAATCCCGAAGTAAAAGGCGTTGTTGGAATTCAAAACATGGGTAACACTTGCTATGCCAATTCCACTCTACAACTCTTGCGCGCCTGTTCCGAATGGGATGCCTTTTGCCTCAGTCAAAACTTCGTAGAGAAACTGTCGCATCTCCCTGAATCCAATGCCAATCGCCGCATTTTGCTCGCCTATCAGGACATTTTGCGATCGCTCTGGTCGGCTTATGCACCCGCCTATGTTCGCCCCCTCGGATTCATTTCTGAAGTATGTAAGGCGGTCAAAGGAACGGTGTATGAAGCATTTGGTATGCCCGTTCCCAATGACAGCCATGAATATCTAGTTTATCTCCTGGACCATTTTCATGAAGCCCTTAAAACGACCACGAATCATGTGGAGAAAGAGATTCCTGCAAACGCCACACCCGTTGATCGAATGCGTATCCTAGCTGAAAATGGATGGAATCGTTTCTTGTCGCATCATTCGAGCCCTGTCGTTCAGCTCTTTTTTGGAATGATGCGAAAGACGGTGCAGTGTACGAATTGTGCGAATAAGACCTATCAGTGGGAGGTCTTCAATTCACTGAAAGTTCCCTGTGAGGGCGCGACCCTGGAGGAGTGGATTCAACGCGAAGTCAACGAGCAGTCTGAGATTGAGGGCTATCAGTGCGATCATTGTAAGGGTCGTCATTTGGCGAAGAAATCCTCCCATCTGTGGAAACTTCCCGATAATCTATTTGTGACCCTTCATCGATTCAACTACAACGGTCATAAAAACACAACGACATGCCCTTATCGTGGAGATGCGATATCCTTTCAACCCTTCTTTGCAGAGGAATCCGAAGAGGCCAATCAATTGTGGAAGTATGAGATTCGTGGTGTATCCGATCATCATGGGACGCACATGGGCGGACATTACACGGCGCAATTTAAGCATCCGATGACACAGCAGTGGTGGGGATTCGATGATGAACGTGCCCGTCCATTAGCCAACCCCGAATTTTCGGCGACCAATTATATTTTCTTTTTCAAAAAATGTGCCTAAAAAATGCTGGCAGCCCTATCCGCCAACTGTGTCACACGATAGGGATGGCCTTCAAATCCTTCAGGGCCATCGTGATTAATAAATGCGCTTTGAATGCTACCCATCCATCCCGCGTCACCGCAGACGCGATAATGAACATGCGACTCGATCTTTCCTTTAAATGGTACTTTATAGGATTGTGGAGGGCGGACTTTTAGAACGGCAATTCCATCTGCATTGGCGGTAGCCACACCCGCATTTTCGTACTTGACATAGGCATCCTTCCAGGACTTCAGCTGCTTCATATTTTCGGAGCCTGGTTCCGCCGCCCAATAGATCACCTTGCTGTTTGCGGGAACAATCACTTTAATTTCCTTGGTTGCGCCCGGAGGTTCACGGTTCTCCAGCACGGAGCAGGGTGCAACCATGGGTCCCAGAAAGGGTAGGTAGGTATCACGATCTAGCATCACACCTAGTGCGGACAAACCTACCAGGATATAAATCACGTTCGAGATCACACCGTTACCAAATACAGTAGACACAAGATTACAATTAAATAGTGCAATAGAGAGCCAGTTAAGACCACCCGCAATCAAAAAGACCATTGCCATTTTAAAGAGCAACTTTTGAAGATACATAGGCGTCCATACTCCCTCAAACCGATCGCGAAAGGTTGACATTCTACTTAGAGGCATCATATCCGTTAGGTGTACATTCCATAAGGCGGAAGATCCGTTACCTCTTTCTTTTTCATGAAGAGCGGAACATGCTCTTTTTTGACAACAAAGGGAAGCGTGAAATCCTTGATGTAAAAGGGAAGATCAGGTGAATTATACATTCGCAGCATGTTAATCTTTTGTGTCATTTGTTCGATACAGCGTTTGAGTTCGCGCACACCTTTCTCCTCATTGGCGTAGTCCTCAATGACGATGGTAAGAATCTCTTTAGAGATTGCTACTTTCTCCGTCAAGTTCACTTCATTGAGCGCGTCTGGGAGCAAATACTGCTCTGCAATGACCGTCTTTTGCTTCAGATCGTATCCTTTCAGTGTAATGACAACCATGCGATCCAGTAGAACACGGTCAATCTTTGTAATGTCATTCGCACTAAACACAAACATGACCTTACTGAGATCGATGGGTACGCCTGCCAAGTATTTGTCTTCAAACTCGCTGTTCTGAACGGGATCGGTCAAGTGAATGAGAAGGTTCATGATCTCTTCGCCCTTTGGTGTCTGCGAGATTTTATCCACTTCATCGAACATGAGAACAGTACTCATCGATTTGGACGCGATAAGAGAATTGACAATCTTGCCGCAGTGAGAGGACTCATACACCAGTTGGTGACCCGTGTAGGTGCTGGCATCCGAATCGCCGCCGAGGGAGATAAATTGAAAGGGCCATCCGAGCGCTTTGGCAATTCCGTTCTTAATCAATGACGTTTTTCCGACGCCTGGCGGGCCGGTCAGAAGTAGACAAAGGCCACGACTATTTGGATTTGCAATTTTGCTACTGATGAACTGCATGATCTGAAGCTTGGAATCTTCCTGACCGTAGACGGACTCGTCCAGATATTTCTTCGAAGTGCGCATGAAATCTCCACATTTTTCGGGACCATCCTCCAGCCGAACAGGAATCTCTTTGTAGGTTCCAAAGGGAATGCTAACCACCTTGTCTAGCCATGCACGAAGCTTGAAATATTCATTGCTGGACTGTTCTAGACTCTGAAGACTGTTGTATTTTGCCAGAATAATCGCCTGAACTTCTTGCGGGAGCTTCATGGTTAAAATCCGCAACATGAGATTAATTCCACTATTATTGACGGTGGGACGATGCTCCAGGGCGTGCAGCAATTCATTTTGTTTTTCCTCCGCCATGTCTTTGAATTGACCGATTTGCGTATCAATTGTATTTTCCTCCATGGGGGTTGTCAGTAGGGTCACAAATCGCTGTACGCTTTCGGGCTCCAGTTTCATATTGTATTTTTTAGGAACCATTGTATCACCTTTACGATCTCCCATTTTCAGAATGTAACGGAACAGTTCTTCATTCTCTTCATTGGATTCTGTCTCTTCCACATCGTATTCTTCATCCGTCTCTTCGATCTCTTCATCCGTCTCTTCGATCTCTTCGTCGGGTGTTTCCTCATCTGTTTCTTCCATGGAGCTCGTTGGAGAATAAACAGTAGGTGATAAAGGAAGACAGCGCCGAACAGTTGGATAATGAATGGTATTCTGCAAATGCTCCTTTTTTTCTGTTTTTTCCACTTTTCGTGATTTTTTCATGATAAGATCGATTTTCTTACGCGCCAGAAGGGCGGCTTTACGAATGGGGCGTGGAGAGGGCTCCTCGGAATCCGATCCATAATCGATCAGATCACGAAGATTTCCATGACTATCCACGCTACTTTCACTTTCATCATCGCTGTCTTTTCCACTAGTACCCTTCTTAGGCATTCTATTAAATGGACTGTTTTTAACCATGATTTACGTAGGTAGGATACTATATAAATCATGCTCTAATCGCATCAATTTTATCGGCGACGACGAGTAGAATAGGATCGCAATGTTTTTGCCGCGGCGCGATCCACACGGCCAGGAAGTTTCATCAATTTATGTTTCGTGCGAGTTAAAAAAAATCGTACACGCTTCACTGTGCGTTGACCGATTCTCTTAGAGGCTTTCATCGTTTTTGGAATCCACGCCGCCGTACCTCTCTTTGCATTTTTTCGTGTACTTGCTTTTCGAGACATTTCTATGTATTCATTTGAAATTTAAGTAATCTATGATTACAATTGAATGCTCTCGTAAATATCGAGGAAGGTAAATCGCGCCTTATTGCTGAGTCCTGATTGGCTAACCGTAAATGGTTTAATCCGCTCCGAAAACTCATTTTTAAGGATCTGACGAATCACATGAAGAGTATCCTCCAATGAGGGATCCTGAACACGAATCGCTTTTACGATCTTCATAAAGCAGTCTGCCAATTCCTCAATCAGTTTTGTTGAGTCCTTATTTGTCAGATTGACCTCCACTTGGCGAATAATCGTCGTAATAATTTTCATAAATGTATCCTGATCCACCACATTGTGTTTAATGAGCTCCGCCAGAAACTGCGAATAGCCGCGGCGATATTTCTTTTCCACATTTCTCTTGCACATTTCATTGTAACTTTCCGTCTGATGCTCTGGTACTTCTTCAAAGATCTCCATATACTGCGAATACAGATTAGCCATTTCCGTCAGAAGAACAGGATAGTCCGCGCTCAATTCGCTCAGTAGTCTGGCATAGAGGGGGCAGAAGACCTCTTCACTGGCCGCCTTTTCAAATACAAGTTTCATAAAGCATTTCATCATGTCGGTTTGGCCGCTGGCAATAATATGGGTAATAAATTCTTTAATTTCATTGTAATTAGGTTGACTAAACTTGTTAAGTTTACCCAGCAGAATCGTATTTAGAATCGTGTCTTCCACTTTTCCTGTTGTTTTCTTAAATTTACTCACATACTTTTGATGAGGGCGAAATCCATCGGAAGAGTCGTGCCATGCACCATTTCCCTTCTGAGAAACATGCGGATGAATGGTTGTCAATGGAATGCTTGCGGGAATGCTTGCGGGATTGCTTGCGGAAATGCTTGCGGAATTGCTTGCGGAAATGCTTGCGGAAATGCTTGCGGAATTGCTTGCAGAATTGCTTGAGGAATTACTCGTAACCGTTTCCGATCCTCGTGTGCGTTGACTGAAGGATGCATTTGGCTCTCGATGATGCTTTTCACGCGACCCATATGAATATCCCTTTTGAGCCGCATGGCTTTGAGGCGCGCGCGATCCACGCCATTCCACCGTTTTCCAGCCATTCTGGTCAATTCCAGTTTTAAGACATCGGTGTATGCTTTCAATAGAAGCAAGAATCGTGGAAGGCAGTTTTGGGTCCCGGATGTTCTTCCGCAAAGAGTGCACCAGCTGAATCTCTTGAAGAATGGAACCCATAGTACTAGTGTAGTTATAAATTGTTTAAGCTTGTAATCCCCTCAATTTTTATTTCATGTGTTTCATTTTCATTTAAAAAGAAAGTCGTTTCCATAAGATGAGTTCGATTGATGCAATGATCGATCAGGAAGCATGTTCTACATGGCTTGGCCTACAAACTCAAGCCTCTAAAACATGCCTTTCGCAGCAGTTGAATGAATGGACGAGCAACAAGGAAAAATTACTTCAACTAAGTGCAAAATACAAGCGATTTAAAGCGGTATTGGAAAAGGACTCCACCTTTTTTACGACGACATCGGAGCTATTTCGCGAAATCTCAGAGATTGAAACACAATTACACACGCTTATGGATCGCGATTCGGCGCTTGAGAAGGAGTCCTACAACGAGATCTTGTTCTTTAAGCCCCTCTTTCAACCCCTCAACTTCGTACCCTTTTTCCTCAGTATGTGGTCGTTCATTCGCGTCTATCTTCTTCCAGGCCTATCCTTGCTGCTTCCCATTCTTACCCTGATCGCCCCCTATTTTATTTTAGCATTTGTATTCAAGCTTCCTATTACATTTAGTAATTACATGAGTCTTCTTCAAGCCATGCTTTCGGGCCAGATGGAAAATATCATGAATCCGCAGGCCATCAAGCAACCAACCTCATTTTCTCCTATCAATTTACTCAAACAATTTGGTATCGTTGCTGTCTCCCTCGTTCAAGGTATCATTCAACCCTATTGGACCTATAAGCATTTGCACTCCATTGATACGATCGTACAGGATAATGGCACACTCATCTTGCGCTTGAAAGAGATTTATCAGAAGGTTGAAACCCTGCTGGCGTCCCATGGAATTACATTTTTTAAGTGCCCGTTGCCTACGATGATGAATAAGCGAGATGCCACGGCACGAATCATGTTGGAGTCTGCATATTTTAAGATGGCACTGAAATATTTGGGATCACTTGAGGTTATTCTGTGTCTTGCTAATCAAAAAGAGGTTCATCCTGTGACATGGGTATCTTCCCCTGCTCCTGTATTTTCCATTCAAGACACCTTTGACTTTCAGGTTCCATCCTCCACGCGAAAATGCATTTCGGCGGATTGCACGACAAAACGCCATTCCCTTCTCACAGGTCCTAATAAGGGTGGAAAATCAACCGTGCTCAGAGCATTATCCGTCAGCGCCCTCTTGGCTCATACCTATGGTTGCTCGATTGGGCGTCTCACCGCTACCCCCTTCGAACACATTTTCGTCTGTCTGAAACCCGATGACCTCCCTGGATCCAAATCCCGATTTGAACGAGAGATTGAATTTACAGCACAGACACTCTCTCCCAATGAGTCTGCTCTTGTATTTATTGATGAATTGTATCACTCTACGAATCCTCCCGATGCTCTGCGTAGTTGCGAGATTTACTGCAAACAATTGTGGGAGAAACCCAATATAGTAAGCGTAATTAGCACACATCTCTTTGAATTGGTAGAGAATACGCCAGAAACCATTCAACGACTCTGCTGCCCCGCCGTGATCGATTCAACAGGAATCATCCATTTTAGCTATCAATTGCAGAATGGTATTTGCAAAGTGAGTAGCGTTGATACCTTATTGCAGAAAAATGGACTTCTGCGCGCCTGAATGCGAAAATGGAATCTCTTGATCACGGCAGAATGACATCCTTGAGCGATACTCTTACTGTAGGGTTTGTCCTCGTTCTGCTGTTTGGATCGATTGCTTTGTATCTATACACATGCATCCAGCAATCCGAGCAGAAAATTAGCCTGTTGGAGTCGATTCTACTCGATCTCAAGATGAGCGCCGAATTCAAATCCTATACAGAACTACCGGCAGAGCATGAAGTCGTCCATGTGAAACCAGTGGTAGCAGCTACAAAGAATGATACCGAAACGCATCATAATGCCTATGTTCCATTTGATGATGATGCAACTGAAGAGGAAGAGAACAGCACCCCTATGGAAGTGGAGGAACTTGCACCATTGTCCCAGCCCTCGCCGAAGAAGGATTCACAGCGGGAGAAGGAACAGGTGGAGTCCCTTGCCGAATCTTCAGTGCTGGATATCGCGGAAGAGAGTGTTAACAACTATGATACATTGTCCCTGAAAGAGCTGCAATCGCTGGCATTGACCCGAGGAATTACGGGCGCGAAATCGATGAAGAAGGGGCCGCTGCAGGAGGCTCTGCGCACATCCGATCGTGTCCGACCCGGTTCTGATGTCGTAGCGGGATCCAATTCGTTTGTAGAAAGCAGTGCCCCTGTTAGCGATGAAACTTCTTGATTTCATTACCATTAGTAAAGATAGATGGCAGAGCTTAACCAACCTGGATTTAGTCGAGATACTCGCCCAAATTTATTCCACAATCCTCCGTTTGGTACAGAATATGGTATTGCAAATACAGTATCTTTGGCACCGGCTAAAGAAGTCTATCCTGCCCGAGACAACCGTTACCCCGCTTACGCCGCGCCGCTTGCGGATGGTCGTTTGGTAACAGATTATCGCCCACAATGCACCAAAAACATCGCACCAGCCGATCAATTCAATACCAAGAAATGGATGATCACCCATGCAGATGAATTGATGGATGAGTCGCGCCGTCGTCAAGTGGAGTGGACGGGTGCCTCCCTTGCCATGGCAAACACGGTCCCACCGCCTGCCGATGTTGTCCATTCTAACGCATTTTATTCGGAAGTGAACCCGACCCATTATCAAAATGGAATTGGTGTGGAGCGCGCGGGTGCAAAGGCGCCGGCCCTGTTTGGAACTTTTATGTATGAGCCGACCATGTCAGAGATCCAAAATAATCGCAAAAACATTGCGCTCACACAGTATCAGGAGGGTGGACGCAATTCGGTGCGGGGTGTGTTTCAAATGTAATTCTAAATAATAATCACAGGCTGAAAATGATGATACTCATCTTCGAGGGATAGGTCATCCCACTCCATGAATTTTGACCCGTGCTTGTCACCAACCCATACGCCGGCTGAGCCGTCCTCCGAAATCCACTCATTTTTGATCCAGCAACTGGGATAGGTTTCAAGCAAGGAGCTGAGCCAAGGATAATCGGGCTTCCAGGCGGTACTGTACTTTACACGAACACCCTTTTTGCCGTGAAGATTGATGGTGGCGTGGGGTAGCTCTTTTTGAAGAAGGGTATGAATGTCCTGTTCGGATGGAGAGGTGATCGTGAGATGGTTGATACACTCGTTCGGCATGATACATAGAGATCGGGTGAGGTATTTAGGTTCAAATGATATTACTTAAATATAATAGTGTATATATTCATATGCCTATAAAGCTAACATATGAGGAGGTATATGAGTATATACATAGTAAGGGCTGTGAGTTACTTAGTAAAGAGTATAGAACTGCGACCGCATTATTAGATATACGATGTGGAGTATGTCATAAAGAATACAAACAACTATATAGTAATTTTAAAAAAGGATATTTTCATCCCTATTGTCAAAATGAAGAAAAGAAACCATTTGGTGGATATAAAACACCATTTAAATTAGTACCTATTCCATGTAAGGTATGTAAAAAAGAATTTAAGCCAAAATATGCAAGAAATACAATATGTTCTACAGAATGTAATAAAAATATATATAGCATTCCAGAACATTTGGAAAAAGCACGATTAAATTGTAAAAAAGCAGGTCAACAATCTGCTGCGAATCAATCAAGACGAAGCAAAAATGAAATCTACTTTTCAGAATTATGCTCGCAATATTTTAAAATTACTGCCAATGAACCCTTCTTTGAAGGATGGGATGCAGATGTAATTATTCATTCCGAAAAGATTGCAGTTCTGTGGAATGGTATTTGGCACTATAAACAAATTAGTAAAACACAATCCTTACTACAAGTGCAAACACGCGATAAGATAAAAATGGATATCATTGAGAAAATGAGTTATACTCCATACATTATCAAAGACATGGGTAAGTATAATAGAAAGTTTGTCGAACAAGAATTTGAAATATTTATGTTGATGCGGATGAAAACAGTTTAAAGACAGACAAATATAGTAAGGTAGGGAGAAATCCCTCATAGATGCTCCAGGGGCCCGTTTGGTAGGGCAGAGTTTTTATAAGACTTTGGTTGTGGGTTCGATTCCCATCTGGAGTAATCTCTATTCTGATCCATGTTAGTGTCTCAGAATCACAACAGTAATAACAGCGCCACCGTCGTCCCAATACTTGTCACCGCTCCCGCAATAAGG
>Ga0315283_10000938_pt1 | contig 22502 bp, 18 predicted proteins | sample YL17G09_0_MG_FD_204541 | JGI IMG/M metagenome (GOLD analysis project Ga0315283, IMG submission 204541) | Sediment microbial communities from Yellowstone Lake, YNP, Wyoming, USA - YL17G09_0 | ecosystem: Environmental > Aquatic > Freshwater > Lake > Sediment | place: USA: Wyoming | collected...
GATTGAAGAGTCGAGAGAGGGCGAAAAAAGAGGTGAGGTTTTTGTTTGAGGGTCGAAGAACCTTTCTCCTCGCTCGCTCTCCCGCCCCCCCCCCCCCAAGCCCCAACCACCCCACCCCCCCACCCCCCGAGAACGGGAAAAAAAAGAGGGGGGCGAAAGATATCCCTCACCACAGGCCGGCCTCCCCCAGCTCGCTCGCCACCGCGGCCAGGTCTGTGGCCGAGAACCTCCCCCTCGCGGCGCGGGAGGCGACCTCCGCGGCGAGGGCCTCGACGGAGGCAGTCCCCTCGTCCCCGTCGCGGGGCGGGCGCGACGCCGCGTCCGCGGCGTCCGCGCCGGCCGCGAGGGGCGGCAGCGGAGCCCGGGAGATCGCCTTCCCGCGGCGGCGCCGGTGGGCCTCCGCCAGCACCTCTGCGGCCTCGACAAGCTCGTCGTTCGTCGCCAAGCGCAGGGCGGCCCCGCCGTCGCGCAGGAGGAGCTTGCGGAGGGCCGAGGCCGCGAGCGCTGTCGCCGCCGCGCCCGCGGGGCCCGAGGACGACGGCGCTCCTCCCGCATGCCTCTTCGCCGTCCCCGCTCCTCTTCCTCGGCGCGCGTTCGCGAGCGCTTCCGCCAGAGTCTTCGGCGGGGGGCGCTCCTCGACGGCGGGAGGGACCTCTACGAAGATCGGAGGAGGAGAAGGAGAGGAGGAAGCGGGTTCCTCTCTCTCGCCGCCCCCGCGCTTTATCTTGCCTCCGCCGCCGCCCGAGGAGGAAGAGGAGCTAAACGAGGGAGATGGAGACGGGGAGACCTTGCTCGAAGCAAACGTCGGCCCTCCCGATCCCTGCGTGGCGACCTTCACGGCCTCGGAGGCCAGAGACGGAGGGGGCTCGATCGGGTGCGGCGGCGGCGGCGGGACGCGGGAGGCCGCGGCGGCCTTTTTCCAGGAGGAAGGGGTGTCCGAGGGGGGGGCCGACCCTTCCGAGGCCGGCTTCGCCGCCGAGGTCGATTTCGTCGATTTCGCTGTGTTGGCATGCGCTCGCGACGGTGCCGGTGCCCCTCGCTGGCCGCGCCGCAGGGCCCCCGAAACGAGGCCGCGGAGCATCGAGAGGATTTGTGCGCGTCTCGCGCCTCTTCTGGAAGCAGGTTCGAGGATCGAAAGCGCTCTGTTCGGCGAAGCGGCGGGGGCACTCGAGAGCAGGATCGGTCGAGCAAGTTAAGGAAGTGGTGAGGCGAGGGAAGTGAAAGCGGGCGGTGAGCTCTGAATTTCAGAAATCACTTTTTTCGCTGAGATCGATCGAATGGCGCTTCGAACTTGCCTCCTCGCCGCCTCCCGCTCCCTCCCTCGCGCTCCCGCGCGGCCAGCTGCGACGACGATCACTCTCGCCATGTCCTCTGCAGCGCAGAAGGACGTGCCCCCGCCGGCGAACACGCCGTCGAAAGTAAGAAGAGTCGAGAAGAGCAAAGAAAACTTGAGAAGAGTCCGACCTCGACCCTCGACCTCGAACACCGCTCACTTCCCGCCTTTACCCCTCCTTCTTCCTCTTCCTTTCAACCCAAACCAGATAAAGATCGCTCTCTGCCAGACCACGTCCTCGGAAGACAAGGCAGCCAACATCGCCGCGGCGACTGCGGCGATTAAAGTAAGGGAGAGACGAAAAGGAGAGAGAGGACGAGTTTTTCCTTCCTCTTTTTCGAGCAGTCTCCTTTTCGTGCTCAACCTCTCGCTCTCTCTCTCGCTCTCTCGCTCTCGCTCTCTCTCTTTCCCCCTTCCTTTTCCCTTCCTTTTCCAGGAAGCAGCCCTCCTGGGAGCTGACATCGTCGTCCTCCCGGAGATGTGGCACTGCCCCTATGGCAACGACTCGTTCCCTCTCTACGCCGAGGAAATCTCCTCGGACTCGGATCCCACTTCCTTCGCCGGGTCGGAGAGCGCGAGGGCGCTCTCGGAGGCCGCTGCGGCCGCGGGCGTCGCCGTCGTCGGGGGCTCGATCGCAGAGAGGGAGGCCTCCGCCTCCGACCCCGCCTCCGCCTCCGACTCCGCCGCGTCCCCTCTGAGGCTCTTCAACACGTGCCTCGTCTTCGGTCCCGACGGAGCGCTGCTCGCCAGGCACCGGAAGGCCCACCTCTTCGACATCGACATCCCCGGCAAGATCACCTTTCTGGAGAGCGAGACGCTGAGCCCCGGCGCTGGAGCGACGACCGTCGACGTCCCGTGCCCGAGGCGGGAGAGCACCAGCCGCGACCCCGACCCCAGCGCCCCGCCGCCCCCGCCGCCGCCGGTCGTCAGGCTGGGCATCGGCATCTGCTACGACCTGCGGTTCCCGGAGTACGCCGCCGTGATGGCCCGGCGGGGCGCGCAGGTGCTGGTCTACCCCGGGGCGTTCAACACGACGACGGGGCCGGCGCACTGGGAGCTGCTCGCGAGGGCCCGCGCCGTCGACCAGCAGGCCTTCGTCGCCCTGTGCTCCCCCGCGCGGGCCCCCGAAGGAGAGGTCGAGAAGAGGACCGCAGTCGGAGAGAAGAAGCCGTACGTCGCGCACGGGCACTCGCTCGCGGTGTCACCGTGGGGGGTCGTACTCGTCGACGCCGGCGCCGAGAGCGTCGGCGTCTCTGTGGCGGAGCTCGACCTCGACGAGGTGGCCGAGAGGCGGAGGAACATGCCGCTGGCCGGGCAGAGGCGCGGGGACGTCTACGAGCTGGTGGACAAGGGAAGGTGAAAGAGGGAAACGAGGAGGGGGGGCGTGTGAAGAGAGAAAAAGAAGCCAGGCAATGCAGACTCTCCATTTTTCGTTTTTTGTTCTTTTCGGCGTTTCGTCAACTCTTGGCGTCATCGTCTTTTCCGTTTCCACGTCGAACGAGAGGGATCTCTTCCTCGCTTCCTCTCGTCTTGCCCCCCGCGCCCGCCCGCGCCGTCTCGGAGGGCACGCGCACGGCGTTAGCTACGCTCGCCGGGGAACCAATAGGCAGCGGCGAGTACAGCGACCCAAGGCATCAGTTTCTGTCGTCGCTTTTCCTCCCGACGCATCGACGTTTGGCTTGACGTTTTTTGTTTTTTTTGGCTGGGCAGAGAGACACCCATCAGCTCCTCGCCTCCGCTAGCTAGCTCTCTCTCGGTTGCCCCTCTCCATCTACGTGTGGAGAGAAGCGCCGATTCCAAGCAGCTGCGCGCAAGAAATTCTCGCTCAAAAGCCAAAAGATGGCGACCGCCGCGGCGAAAAAGATCGCCGCGGCCAGGCGAGCGAAAGCGGCGGCGGCCGCCGCTGCCGCTGCCGGCGGCGGCGGCCTTCTTTCTCGAAAGGGCGCCGCCGCGAGCGGCGCCTCCGGCAGCAAGGCGCCCTCCTCGAGGGGCCCTTCCCGCTCCAGGAGCAGAGCCCGCAGCGGCGGCTCCGCCTCGACCTCCAGAAGCAACTCTTCCTCCCCGGCGGGGAAGAAGAGCCGCGGCAGCAGCCGCTCTTCGGGCCCCTCTTCGGGCGGCTCGTCAGCGACGTCGCCGTCGTCGTCGTCCGGGGCAGGTTCCGACGACGACGGCGGCGGAGACGCCTCCGAGGACGAGGGCACCGAGGGCTACCGGAAAGGAGGGTACCACCCGGTGAATCCCGGAGACCTCTTCAAGGGAGGGCGCTACTCGGTGTTGCGCAAGCTCGGGTGGGGCCACTTCTCGACGGTGTGGCTCGTGGCGGACAGGGAGACGGGGCGCCAAGGTACGACGGAAGGATAGGCGCCCCCCCCCCGCCCCTTTTTTTTCCTGCTCTCCCTCTTCTGCCTCCTGCTGCTGCCTCCTTCTGCTGTCTCCTTCATCTCCTCGAAACTCACCCGTTTCTCTCTCTCCCTCTCTCTCTTCCCCCCCGCCCCTCCGAACCAATCCCAATCGCTCGATTCTCAGCGGCCCTCAAAGTCCAAAAGTCGGCGCCCCACTACGCGGAGGCCGCGAGGGACGAGGTCGAGCTCCTGTCGCAGGTCGCGGAGGGCGACCCCGGCGGCGAGCGTCACTGCGTCCGCCTGCTCGACTGGTTCGAGCACGCGGGGCCCCACGGCACGCACGTCTGCATGGTCTTCGAGGTGCTTGGGGACAATCTTCTGAGCCTGATCAAGGCGTTCCGCTACCGCGGGGTGCCCCTCCCCGCGGTGCGGGCGCTGACGAGGCAGGTGCTCGTCGGGCTCGACTACCTGCACTCGAGGCTGCGCATCATCCACACCGACCTCAAGCCAGAGAACGTCATGCTGCGGGAAAGCGTGCGGCCGCCCAGGAGCAGCAGTGCCGGCGGCGGCGGCGGCGGCAGAGGCAGCGCCGCTGCTGCCGCTGCCGCCGCTGCTGCTGCGGTGGCGCAGGAGGAGGAGGGGGAGGTGGCGGCGGCGGCGGCGGCGGCAGCGGCGACGGCGAAAGCTCCCCCTCCTCCGGCGCCTCCCGCTCCCCCTCCCCCCTCGTCGTCAAAGCCGCAGCAACAGCAAGAGCAAGACGAAAAAGACAGCCAGTCTCCGCTGACCAAGGGCCAGAAGAAGAAGCTGAAGAACAAGAAGAAGGCCGCGAAGGCCGCCGCGGAGGCCGAGGCGGAAGCGGAGGCAACGATCCCCGCCGGCGCCGGCGCCAAAGGCGCCCCTCCTCCCTCTTCCGCGCAGCCCCCTTCGTCTTTTCCCCGCCCGGCCTCTTCCTCCCATCGCCCGCGGACGCCTCGCGTCGACCCTATCGAATTGGGACAGAGGCTCCTCCGCTGCGAGGCCAGGATCGTCGACTTCGGCAACGCGTGCTGGACGCACAAGCAGTTCACGTCGGACATCCAGACGCGGCAGTACCGCAGCCCCGAGGTGAGATTTTTTTGAACTTTTTTCGTTTTTTTCCTCTGTTTTTTCCTTTCCTTTTCGCTCCCTTTTTCCTCTTTTTTTCTCTTGCGCCCTTTCCCATCGCATCGGAAGATTTTTCCTGCTCGAAAATCTCAATATCAAGGCCGCAAGGTATCTGGGCGCCGGAGCGAGGTTCTTTTCTTTCTCGAAGGGAAAAAACCTTTAGCGAAGAGGGACCGCCTTCGTTTTTTCAACTATGAAACGCGTGCCGAGAAGAGACACCCAGCGCCCGCGCTTTACTTGCGACGCGCGCCCGTCTATATTTTTACAATGACGCGGTTTCGCGCTACTAGCCGGGATCGCACAAATCGTTTTTTTCTCCCTTTCTAAAAAGGAAGCAAAAACAGAAAAAACCAACCCTCGAAAAAAACCCAAAAAAAACGTTTTCTCGAATTGAAAAAAACAAAAATCGAAAAAACCCTAGGTCCTCCTCGGCGCCAAGTACTCCACGCCGGCCGACATGTGGTCCCTCGCCTGCCTCGTCTTCGAGCTCGCGACGGGCGACCTCCTGTTCGACCCTCGAGCGGGGAAAGACTACGAGCGCGACGACGACCACCTGGCGCTCGTCAGCGAGCTCTGCGGCCGCGTTCCCCGGAGGGTCTGGTCCGCGGGGAAGAGGGGCAAGGAGTTTTTCAACCGGGCGGGCGAGCTAAGGAGAATCAGGAAGCTGAGGTTCTGGCCGCTGGACGCGGTGCTGAGAGAGAAGTACGGGTTCTCCAAGGAAGAGGCAAGTTTCTTCTTTTTTTCTTCTCTCTTTTCTCTTTTTTTTGTTCATTTTGTTTTTCACCTCTGGAGCGCGAAGTGAAACGAAAGCGAAAACGACGCAAGAAAAAAACAAAGCTACTGCTATGACGACCAAATCAAATCATTTGCATGTTATACTGTCGACTCCCTCTTTTCCTCTCTTTTGAGGATTGGGGGGGGGATGAGCCAGAAAAATATAGACCGAGCAGCAGAGAGCGTCTTCGCCTTTTTTTCGTTTTCGGAAAACAAAAAAAAACTCACCTCGATCGATAAACTTTCAAAAAAACTCAAAAAAAAACTTACTTTCAACAGGCCGTGGCCCTCTCCGACTTCCTGATGCCGATGCTCGAGTACGACCCGGACCGGCGCGCTACGGCCGCCGAGGCCCTGAGGCACCCGTGGCTGCAGGGCCCGCCGCCGCCGGGCTACGGAGGAGGGAGCGGCGGGAGCGGGAACGCTGCCTCTGCTGCCACCGCCGCCGGCGGCGAAAACGCCAACGGCAACGGAGGAGGAGGAGGAGGCAGAAACGCCTCTCACTCGCCCAAGAGGTCCCGCTCGGCCTCCCCTTCGCCACCCTCGCTCCAGCAGCACTGCGCGAGCTCCGAGAACGTTGCCGCTATGAAATAAAAAAGAGGAGAAAAGAGTAGAAGAAGAAAAAAACAACAGATTTTATTTCAACCTCCCTCAGTTTCATTTTCTTGTTTTTGATTTTATTTTTCCTTTTTCGATTCCGATTCCCCCTCACACCCTCAGGCGCAGCTGCGCGCATGTAACAAGAAACCTTTTTGCAGCACATACTGTTATAGATGAAACGAAAAGAAAGAGAGAAAGAAGAAATTGGGGGAGAAGAAAGACGGACGCGTTCACACACGAGACCAAAAACTCCCTCTCCCACTATTTTTCCTCTCAATCCTCTCTGGTTTCCCGTGTCCTCTTCCTCCTTCATCGTCATCGCCATCATCATCATCATCATCATCATCGCCATCATCATAATCATCGCCATCATCATCATCATCATCAGCCTCAGCGGTTCTTGAGGTACTCCTGCAGCACGGTGAGCCCCTCGCTCTCGTCTCCGTAGTCGGTGACCACGGCGCACGAGCAGCCGACGACCTTGCGCGGCTCACCCTCGGCGTCGAGCTTGCAGAGGCCCGCCCACTGCCCGAGCTGCTTCGACTCGGGAACCGACAGCAGGCTCACGTTGTGCTCGGCGCACAGCGCCTCGACGAGCTTCTTGATGTCGGGCTGGTCGCAGTCGTCGGCGAGGACGGCGAGCTGCGCCGAGCCGCGCTCGAGCGCGCGCGCGGCCTCGTTGAGGCCACGCGAGAGGCCGTCGTGCGCGAGCGCCTTGGCCAGCACGGCCGCGATGGCCTGGTTCACGTCCATGCCCTCGGCCGGGGTCGCGCCCGCGGCGGCGGCGCCGACGGAGCCAGCGTCGGAGCCCGGGGCGACCTCGGAGCCGGCCTCGGAGCCGGCGTTGGACTTGGTCTCGTCACTGTTTCGAGTTTTTTTTTTGAGGGGGGGGAGGGGGGAGAGGGGAAAAGAGTGAGCGGACGTCGAGAGCGCGTAGAGCGTCGGCGGCGGCTGCGCGCGGTGAACGAAGAGCAGCAGCCCTCCCTCATTCGCAGGCTTCTTCCACGGCGATGCTTCCACCAGAGGCAACGCTCGATCGCGAGAGCGATCGAATCATAGAAATGATGCACACGAGCAGCAGAAGGGAGACGGCAACGGCGGCGTAGCGTGGAGACGCCTTGATCCACCTTCGATTGGGCGAGCGTCGACAATCAAGAGACCGAAACTCCCTCTCGTCGCTTCCTCGCTCGCCCGGGGCGTCCCATCGCCATTCTTGCTCGAATTGCGATGCGCTAGGCATCGAGCGATGAGTTCGATGAGCTGGCACGGACGATCGAGGGCTTCGTGACGGCCGAGAAGGTCGCGGAAGCAAAATCAGCGATCGCTCGACGGCGGCGGCGGCTCTGATCGCATCGCCGCCGCCGCTGAGTCCCTTCACCCGTCCCCCTATGCTCTACTTCAAGCCCTCTGCTTGATCAAGCACTTACGCGTCAGACATTGTTGTTGATGAGTTTTTTGGTCCTCGACAGGGGTTTTTGAAGGTCCTGGCTCCCAAAGAGAGATGCAAAACGTAGAAGGAAGGGAAAGACGAGAGAAACAAAGAGAGCTGTGAGGGGGAAAAACTTGCTCATCAGGCTCGCACTCTTCAAACAAAACCTCGAAAACGAAAAAGCAAGTAAGACAAGAGACGCTCCATCTCTCTCTCTCTCTCTCTCTTTCTTCTTGAAGACACTTCATCCTCCCTTCCGAGAGGTCGAGAGTACAGTAAAAAGAAGCACCGCGCAAAAGCAGCAACGATGGCGGACACGGGAGCCCCGTGGACGACGATAGGTAAAAGAGAGAGAAGAAGACTGCCCATCGATCGAGCAGCACGCATTTTGCTGTCTCCTTTTTCTGCTCTCGCTTGCGACCTCTCCGCGCCATTTCTATCCAATAAGCCGAAGCAGAGAGGGATAGAACGCATCTTTCTCAAGCCACGGGGTGGCGAGTACCGCGAGAGAGACGGGACGCACGTGCGCGACGAGAGAACTCCGAAGAGAATTCTTTCCTTTTCCTTCGATCGCCGACCTCGAGCCTCTCTCACCCCCCTCCTCTCGACCTCGACCTCGTCTCCTCCCTCCCGCCAAAAACCAAAAAAAAAACTCGCCCAGAATCCGACCCGGGCGTCTTCACCGAGCTCATGGAGGCAATGGGCGTCCCGGGCGTCCAGATGGAGGAGCTCTACTCCCTGGACGCCGAGGCATTGAAGGCGATGGCGCCCGTCCACGGGCTCATCTTTCTCTTTCGCTGGACCCCCGAAGCCGGCGCCGACGCCAGACCCGAGGTCGCCTCGGAGGCGGAGACGCCGCCGGGGCTGTTCTTTGCGAGGCAGGTCGCGACCAACGCATGCGCGACGCAGGCCATCCTGTCGATCCTGCTCAACAGGCCCGGGAAGGTGGAGCTCGGCGGCGCGGCGGCGACGCTGAGGGAGTTTTGCGCGGGGCTGTCGCCGGAGGTCGCAGGCCTGGCGCTGGCGAGCTGGTGAGTTTTTTCCCTCTCTTTTTCCTTTTTCCTGTCCTCTCTTGAGCGCACGAGAGGTGAGAGGAAAGAGGGGAAGACGCAGCGAGAGAACGAACGAGGAAAGACGCTCACCAAGAAAAGGACTTGGAAAACTCGAAAAAATTATAAATTATAAATTAAAAAAAAAACAGCGACCCGGTCCGAGAAGCGCACAACTCGTTCGCCCCTCCCTCGTCGCTCGACCGGGAAGATAAGAAAGCGGCGAGTGACGAGGACGCGTTCCACTTCGTGGCGTACCTTCCGTTTGGTGAGAGAGAGAGAGAAAGGGAGAGAGAGCGTGCTTTTCTTGTCCGAGGAGAGAGAGAGAAAGAGAAGTTTTTTTTTCGTGTCTCTTTCTCCTCTCGCTCGCGCTGACCTTTCTCTCTCTCTTTTTCCCCTCCGGAAACAAACAAACAACTCCGCAGCGGGCTCTCTCTGGGAGCTCGACGGGCTGCGCAAGGGGCCCATCAAGCTATGCGACCTCTCCGTTCCCCAAAAGATGGAAGCGGAGGGAGGAGGCGAAGGCGGAGCAGCAGCAGCAGCAGCGACGGCGACGGCGGGCGAAGCGACCGCCGCACCCGAAAACGGCGAAGACGGCGACTGGCTCGACAGGGTCGGCCCCTTCATCCAGGAGCGCATCTCGAGGCACGCCGAGGGAGAATGTCGATTCAATCTTATGGCTGTGGTTCAAAGCAGGCTGCTTGCCGCCGAGGAGCGGGCCCGCACGGCCGAGGAGACCGTCGCCGCCGTCGCCTCTTCGTCTCCTTCCGACCCCGCCGCCGCCGCCGCCGCAAGCGACGAGCTCGCCGCGGCGCGCGAGAGCCTCGCCGCCGAGAGGGCGCGGCGCGCGCGCTGGGCCGCCGAGAACGAGCGCCGCAAGAGCAGCCTGCTCCCGTTCATGTTCGAGCTGCTGCGGTCGCTGGCAGAGCGCGGGAAGCTCTCCAATTTAATCGAGGAGGCGAGGAAGCCGAGCGCGAGGAGGAGGGGGAGGGGGGGGGTCGAGGGAGAGGAGGAGCAGGCGGCGGCGGCGGCGGGAGAGATGGAGTGACTTTTTTTTTTGCGCACGAACTCTTTGCAATTCGAGAGAAATGTTTTACATGCCTTGAAGCTGCCCTTTTTTTATTTTTATTTTTTCCTGGTCTTCATCGGAGGGGAGGTTCCTCCCCCTCCTTTCACTCAAACGCGTCCAGGGAGAGCCTGGCGACGAGCCCCGCCGCTGCGTCGCTCGCCGCAGTCGCGTTTTCGTTCTCCGCGCCTCCTCCGCCGCTGCCGCCGACGCCACCGCCGCTCAGCCTCCTCGTCCTCCTCCCCGCGAGCCTCCCTCCGCAGCAGCCCGGGGTGTCCGCCCTCCTCCTTCCGCTCCCACTCCCGCTCCCGCAGCCTTCGTCGAAACTCCTCGAAGGCGGAGGCGGGAGAGGAAGGGGAAGAGACGGCAGGGAGCGGCGCCCGGCGGCGAGGAACCTGACCTTGGTCGCCGCGGCCGGGAGCGGCGCGAGCGGGTTGCGCGAGGAGGACGAGGCGCGGGGGGGCGCCGCGGCGGAGGGGTTTCCTCCCCTCCCGCCCCCTCCCCCTCCGGCCCGCATGTCCAGCGTCCTGCGCACCCGGACGCGCGCGAACGATCTGGACGCTGCCGGAGGGCGCGGGGGCCGGCCCCTTCGCTCGGGCGCAGAGGCGGGGTGCGGCCTCGGGAAAGGGCGAAGGAGGAGGGAGGAGGGGAGAGCTGCCGCCGCCGCCGCCGCCGCCGCCGCCGAGGTCGAAACCTCGTTCGCTGAGACGACTGCCGTCAAAGTCGTCGCCGTCGCCGAGGTGAAAGCGCTGCTGCTGTCCGCCGCCGCCGCCGTCGCCATCGCTGCCCCGAGATCCGCCCGCGTCGTCTCGAACAGGGCGTTCTTTCTCGGGGGGGCGGGCGCGGCGAGGAGGCCGGGGCGGGCCAGCGGGGTGACGAGAGGGAGAGAGGAGCTGCTGCTATTTCGGCCTCCTCCTCTCCCGTCGTCAGAGAGGGGGAGCAACATCATCGCCGCCGCTGCCGGTGCCGTCGAAGAAGCCACCGTCATCGGCTGTTGGTGCTGCTGCTGGTGGAAGCTCCCCGCTGATGCTGATGCTGCTGCTGCCCCGGCCACGGCCGCGGCCAGCGCGCCGTAGTCTGAAGTCGTGGAGCACTTGGAGGGCTGCGGGGTGGAAGAGGTGGAATCGAGAAAGGGGCGTGAGTCGCGGGTGAAACCATTTTGAGTCGGCGGAAAAAAATCAGGCGGGAGAGCTGTTGGAAGAAATTGGCGTCTCTCTCTCACGTTCTCGCATTCGTTCTCTCCCTTGCTCTCTTCTCCTCACCGTCGCCGGCGCCGAGCCCGCCTGCTGGTAGCCGCCGCTTCCTGGCATCCCGGACCTCACGGGAGAGGCCACGCGGAGGGAGACGCCTGTTGTCGGTGTCGTTGTGTGTTTGAAAAAGAAGAAATGGGTGAGCGGCAAGCTCGGAACAAAAAAGCTTGGCGGCGTCCCTCCCTGGCGTTCCCTCCGCCTTTCCGCCTCGTTCCTCCTCGTTCAAAGGGTCTAGCTCACCAAACATGTAAAGTTGTCGACGTTAGACGTCCAGAGAGGTACAAAACCGGCGAGGCGAAGGCGCGAAAGGGCGGGGAACGTGTGCGCGAGAATGAGAGAGGAAAAAGCGTTTCCTGTTGCCTCTCCCTTCTCGACGAGCGGGGGGGGGGGGAAAAAGTGAAGAGCAACCAACCCCCAACCAAAAAAAATCGAGAGCAAAACCCCAAGCTCTCGATTCGTTTCACTCATCTTTCTCTCCTTCTCTCTCTCGTCTCCTCCTTCCGCTATGGCGGATCCACACCCAACGACGGCGACGCACCGGCCCCCGGCCGCCATCGAGCTCTCGAACGTCTCGACGTTCGTCGAGCTCCTCTCGGCCCTGCCTCCTCCCGTCGCGCCCGTCCCAGGGGGGGTGCCGAGGCCTCCCTCGGCGATCGGCGACGCCGCGGCGGTCGAGCGCCTCTCGGGCGACGAGGCCGCGCTGGCCCGCATGCGCGCGGCGCTGGCCGGCGTCAGGCAGGTGCCTTACATGTGAGTGCGAGGGGGCAGAGAGAGAGGGAGAGAGAGGCAAAGAGAGAAAGAGAGAGCTTTGATCTCTCTATCACTTTGTCGTCTCTTTTTCTCTTCTTCTTCTTCTTTTCTTTTCGACTCACTTTTTCTCTCTCTTTCTCGCACCCCCCCCCCCCCTTACAACACCTCGACAAAACGACGCAGCTGCCCGCTCGGAGCCTCCACCTCCGCCGCCGACGACATCCTCCTCCTGAGCGACGTCAACCCTTCCGGTCCCCTGCAGAGAGCGGTCGCTTCTTCCGCGATGCCCGACGCGTTCGCGGTCGGCTTCGTCAAAGGTAAAAAAGAGAAAAGGTTGGACTCTCTCTCTCTCTCCCTTCCTCCCCGCCTCGTCCTTGGCGTGCGTTCCCCCCTTCCCCCTCACACACAAGCGCCTTGAATACAAATACAAAATCTCCAAAAACAGAGCCGGCGAGGAAGGCCGCCTTCAACAGCAGCGGCTCCTCCTCCGCCGCAGCAGCAGCGGTTGCTGCGCTCGCCCCTTCCTTCGCGATGACGCCGGGAGGAGCCGCTGCTGCTGCCGCTGCTGCCGCTGCTGCCGCTGCTGCTGCTGCTGCTTCCACGCCTGCGACCAACGGCTTCGACCAGACGCCGCTGTCTGCGGAGAACGGGGGCGGAACGGGCTACCGCTCGCGGGACGAGGTAAGAAAGGTCTTCGTTTTCTTTTTTTTCTCTCCCCACCTGCTTTTGGCCACCGACGACGGACAGGGAAAAAACTCACTCTTCTTCCACCCCTTCTCAAACAGTTCTCGGCGAGAAGGCGCCGCCGCGCCGTGTGCATCCGCACGGTCCCGGTGCCCCTCGATGGAGGCGCAGCGGGCGCGGCGGCATTCGACGCCGCCGTCTCTTCGTTTCTGGAATCGACCTACCGCGACGACGGCGACGGCGACAGCGACGACGTCGAGGAAGTCGAAGGGGAGAACGACGAGCAGCAGAAACCTCGACAGCCAAAGAGGCGCCTTCCGCGCGTCCCGGCCCTCGACGACGTGCGCGCCCTGGACGCGGCGCTCCGCCGCTGGGGCCTCCCGCACGGCCCGCCGCGCGACGACGCCGGAAACGACAACGGCGGCGACCCCCCCTCCCCGTTCCCCTCGGGCTCTCCCCTGTCGCGCCTCGCCGAGGCCGCGGCCTGCCTCCAAGCCGGCGCCTCCTCCGGGTGCCGAGGAGCAGGCGCAGGAACAGGAGCAGTCGATGCGGCGCGCCTCCCGGACGAGGCCTGCCCCGTCTCGCACCCGGCGGCGCAGCGCGCCCTGACCTCGATCGCCTGCTCGCAGGCGCTGCTGCGCCTCGCGGCGGCGCCGGGCTGCCCGCCCGCGGCGCGCAGCGAGGAGGCCCTCGCGGCGGCGCTCGCGGCGCTGCGCTACCACCTGCTGACGAACGCGCTGTCGCCGCTGGACGCGAGGCTCGCCGCCTCCCACAGGCCGGCGCTGCCCAAGGAGGAAGGACAGGGAGCAGGAACGGGAGGAGCAGAAGCGGAAGCGGAGGGGAAAAAGGGGAAACGGGGCGGCGCGACAAAGGGGAAACGGGGCGGCGCGGCTGCAGCCGCCTCGTCCTCCTCCTCGGCCTCCGCGGCAGCAGCCAAGTCCCCAGGCTTCGCGGCCGTACGCTCGTCCCTCGAGGCCGCCCTGCCCGTCTCCGCCTCGGCGCTCGCCGCGGTCCGCCCCCCGGAAGGACCGACGATGCAGTTCCTCCGCGCCTGCGCCGCCGCGCTGACCGTCGAGGCCGCGCCCAACCTCGGGAACGCCGCCGTCGACGCGCTCGCGGCCGGATTCGGGTCCAGCGCGCAGCTGCGGGCGCCACTGCTCGACGCGATGCTGTCAGAGGCGATGCCGAACCTGCCGGCGGCGCGCGGGGCGAGGGCCGCGAGGAGCTTCCCCGCTGGCGTCGCCGCCGCAGCCACCTCGGCCGCCGCAGACGGAGGAGGAGGGGCCTCGAACCCCTCCTCTTCCTCTGCCGCCGCCGCCGCTGCCGCCGCTGCCGCCGCATCCGCGACCGCGACCGTCGCCTTCGTCATCCAGCCGTTCTCTGCGGCGCTGCTGGCCATGCTCGCCGCCGCCGCGGAGCTCCCCTCGGGCGTAGGAGCGGGCGGCGACGGCGACGGCGGCGACGAGGACGGAGAAGGCGAGAAGAAGAAGAGCCGCAGCGGGAGCGCGACTCCCTCCGAGACCTCGAGCGAAGAAGAGGAGAGCGAGAGCGAGAGCGACGACGGAGGAAGGCGCCGCGGAGGAGGCAAGGGCAGGCGGCAGCAACAGCAGCAGCAGCAGCGGCAGCAGCCGAAGGGGAAGAAGAGGGGCACCACACACGCCAAAGCTGCCACCCCTCGCTCGGGCCCGACCTCCGCGCAGAGGCTCGTCGCGGGCTACGCCCCGGCCCTCGCCGCCGCGGACGCGCTCTGGAACTCGCTCCTGGACCGCCTCGCGGGAGCGCGCGCCGCGAAGGCCGACACGGCCGTCGACCTGAAGGCCGCGGCGGACGAGCTCGTCGCCGACGTCGCCGCGTGCGTGGGTCTGCCGCGCTGGCCCGCCGCGGGGCCCGCGCTGCTGCGGCTCGCCGGCGCGCTCTCGCCGGCGGGCGGCGCCGGGCCCGGCGCGAGGGGCCTCCGGTCCGCGGACACGGCCGCGAGGGCCGCCGCGGTCGACCTGCTCGGCGCCGCGACGGCGGCGCTCTGCGCGCTGGTCGTCGAGGCCGAGGCCGCGGCCTGGAGCGTTTCGGCCCTGCTGGACTCGTGCGGCCTCTTTGACGACGACGACGGCGGCGGAGGAGGAGGAGGCGAGAGCGCGGGAGTGGGGGCAGCAGGAGCAGGAGGGGCCTCTCCTGCCGAGGGAAAGCTGCGGGAAAACAGCAGCGGCGTCCCCGCGGGTGGCGTCCCGGGCCTCTCTCCGGAGTCGAGGCTGCTGCTATGCTACCTGGCGACGACCGCGAGCGCTGAAGCGAGCGGTGGCGGCGGAGGAGGGGGAGGAGGAGGAGGAGGAGGCGGAGGAACCGGTTTGTTCGGCGACGACGGCGACAGAACCGACGGCGACGACGACAAAAACCTCTCCGCCGCGGCCGCGGCCCACGCCGCCTCGCTATCCTTCGCCTGCGGGGCCTCCTCCACGGGCGGGGGAGACTCCCGCGCGGACGCGCGGAGGTTCATCATCGCCCGCGCCCTGGCGGAGTGGGCCACGGGGAACGACGGGCCCGCCGCCGCTTCCTCTTCTTCCCGCTCGGCGGCCGCCGCCGCCGCCGCCGCTGTCGCCGCGCGCGACGCCGCGGAGGACCTAGCCCGCGGCGTCGCCGCCGACCTGGGCCCGGCCGACGGCGCCCTGCTAGCCCGCGCCGCCGCCGCCGGCGGCGCCGAGGGCAGGGCCCGCGCGAGCCTCCTCGGCGCGCTCGTCGACGCGTCGGACCCGGGCAGGCAGGCGCCGACGGCGCGGGCGCGCGCCGTGCGGGCGGTCGCCGCGGCCGTGCGCGCCGACGCGCGCCTCGCGCGCACGCAGGAGGCCCAGCTCGCGATCGGCAGGGCCCTCCGCGACGAGGCCGCGTCGGTGCGGCAGGCCGCCGTCGACGCGCTGGGCTCGGCCGTCGAGCGGGAGCCCGCGCTGGCCGAGACGTTCTTCGGCTCGCTGGCCGCGGCGGCGCGCGACGCGGCGCCGTCGGTCAGGAAGTCGGCGCTGCGCCTCATCGACGAGCGGTGCCTGCGCGCGCCGCCGGGGGTGTTTTACAGGCGCGCGGAAGCTGCGGTGACGCTGGTGGCTGCCGCCGCAGACTCCGAGGAGGGCGTCTCGGACGCCGCGGCCAAGGCCCTGGCCGACCTCTGGTTTGGCGGCGGAGGGGGGGGAGGGGGAGGAGGTTCGGGAGCAGCAACAGCCGGCTCCTCGCGCCCGAGCTCCGGCGTTCGCTCCTCTCCGAGCGGCCCCTCTCCTTTGACGTCCCCAGTCAAGGGAGTCGGCGGAGGAGCTCCTGCCGCCGCCGCCGCGGCGGCCGCGGCCCTCGCCCCGGCGGCGGACCGCGCCGCCGCCCTCGCCGACGCGGCCGCGGCCGCGGCCGCCGCCGCCTCGGCCGCCGGCGGACTCCGCCTCCCGCTCGAGCCGACGCACCCGCTGCCCGCCGCCGTCCGCGCTGCCCTGGCCTGCGCCGCCGCCTCCCCGCTCTACTCCCTCCACGCCGCCGGTTCATCCCCGGCCTCGAAGGCGATGAGGTCGAGCGGCGCGGGAGACCGCAGGGCGAGCGGCGCCGGCGGCGGAATCTCGCATCCCTCTTCCGCCTCCTCCGCTCCCTCGTCCTCTTCGCCGCCGGGCGCGGACGTCGCGCTCGCCCTGCTCGAGGCGGCGGTCTCCGAGCTCGCCTCTGCCCGCGCCGGGGCGCCCCCGCCGGCGCCGCTGCTCGCCCTCCACGCGCTCACGGTCGCCGAGCCGAGCCTGGCCTCCCCCAAGAGGGACCCCGCGGCGCTCGTGCGGTGCCTCGCGCCGTACGTCAAGGCCGCGCCGCCGCCGGCCCCCGCCGAGGGCTCCGGCGCGGCCGCGGCAGCTGCGGCGGCGGCGGCGGCAGAGGCAGACAAGCGCGACGCAGACAGGCTCGTCGCGACGCTGGCTGTCCTCGCCACGGCGCTCTCCTCGGGCAGCGCGAGTGGCAAGGGCGCCGCCGGGGGAGGCAACGCTCTCGTCGGCAGCGCCGCCAGCGCGGCCGAGCTCGCCCGCGACCTCACGTCGCTGATCAACGGGCACCCCTTCATCAGCGTCGTCGCCGCGGCCTGCCGGGCGCTCGCGGCGCTGAGCGAGGTCTCGGCCGTGGCGGAGCGCGCGATCGGGCACTGGGCGGCCAAGTACCTGGCGCAGCTCGGGCCGGGGGGCGCGGCGCACCCCGCCGCCGCCGCCGCCGCCGCCGCCGGCGCCGGGAGCGACGGCGGCAGGGCCGCCGCCTCCTCCGCGGCGGCGGCGGCGGCGGCGACGGCCGCCGCGTTCGCAGCCCGCTTCCTCTTCGTCCTCGGCCACCTGTTCCGCCACGGCGGGGCCTCGATCGAGAGGGCTCCCGCCCCCGCGGACGGAACCCCCCCGGCGACAGCGGCGGGATGCCTCGCCGCGGCGCTCGCGCACTTCGAAAACCCGCGCGGCGACCCCAAGGCGAGGGAGGCCGCGCTCCACGCCCTCGGCTGCCTCGCCGTCTCGGCCCCGCAGGCCGTCCAGGGCCCGCGAGCCCGCAGGGCCCTCCGCGCCGCCCTGAGCCCCGCCGCCCCACCCGCCTTCAAGCTGCGCGCGCTCCACAACCTCGGGGAGCTGCTGCGGGCCGAGGAGCTCAGGCTCGTCGTCGCGCAGAGGGCCGCGTCGGCGGCCGACGCGCTGGCGGGCGCACCCGTCGGCGCCGCCTCCTCCTCCGCGAGGGCTTCTTCCTCCGCCGCCGCTGCCACCGGCCTCGGTGGAGGGGACCCCAAGGCCCGCGCCGCGGCCGCGGCGGCCACCTCCGCCGCCGCCGCGGTCCGCGCGGCGGGCGGCTCCGAGGCCGAGGCGGCGACCGCGGCCTCGGCCGCCGCCGCCCGCGCAGCCGCCGCGACCAGCTCGGTGCCCGACGCCTGCGGCGCCGGCGACTCCCTGTCCCTCTCCTCGGGCATGATCCAGGACTCGTGGGAGGCCTGCCTGCGCCTCGCGCTCGACGCCGCGCCCGTGCCTCCGGCGCCGCTGGCCAGCGGGCCTCGGGACCCCAGGCACGCCGCGGTCAGGCGCGCGGCGGTGGCGCTGATGGACTCGGTCGACCGCGGGGGGCTCGTCGCGCCGTGGACGGCCGTGCCGACGCTGGTCGCCGCCTCGACGGACCCGGCCGCGGACGTCGCCGCGCGCGCGCTGCGGGTGCTGCGGCGCGTCGCGGCGAAGGCGCCAGACATGTTCCGCGCGACGGTGGCCGACGGGCTGCCTCTGGCGGCGAGGCTGCACGCGGACCTGGCGAGGGCGTTTGCCTCTGCCCAGGCCGACGCCGCCCCTGCGGCGCAGCTCGCCGCGCTGGACGCCGCCGCGTCGCTCGACGTCTCCCGCGGCGTGGGCGCGCTCTACGCCGACCTGATCCAGGGCACGCGCGCGGCCCGCCACGCGTTCCTCGGCAGGCTGCTCCGCAGGCTCGACGCGGCCTGCGACGTCCACGGCCGCGGCGGCGAGGCGGCCGACCTCGCCGCGCTCGCGGCCGTCGCGGGGGCGGCGGCCGCGCTGCCGATGCGCAGGGCCGACGAGCCGCTCATGCTGATCCGCAGCGCCGACGACGTGGTTTCCAGGCGGGGCGAGGCCGCTCTCTCGGCGCTGCAGCGGGCGCTCAAGAGAGGGGGGAGGCTGGAGAGGAAGGAGGGCGAGGGAGAGGACGAGGAGGACGAGGACGAGGAGCAGGAGAGAACAAAGGGCGCCGCCGCCGCCGCCGCCGCCGCCGCGGCCGCCGCGGCCTCGCTCGGCCGCCCGCCGCCGAGGGCGGAGGTCGCCTCGGCGCTCTCCGCCGCGATCCTCCTCCTCCTCCGCAGGCACATCGCCGCGTCCTACGCCCTGACCCCCGAGAGGATCGCGGCCTTCGCCGGCTCGGCGGAGAGGAGGAGGGCCGAGGAGAGGCTGCACGCGGGGAGCGGCCGGCCCGGGGCGGCGGCGGCGGCGGCCCTGGCGCTGGCCGCGGCGCTGCCCGCGGCGGCGCTCTCGCCCGCCGCCCCCCCCGCGGAGTCGGGGGAGTGGTGGGACTTTGGCGTGTCGACGGAGAAGGTCCTGCGGGAGCTGCTGGCCGAGGCCGCGGCGGAGGCGGCGGAGGCGGCGGCGGCGTTCGGCGGGGCCGCCGACGGCGGCGAGGGGGCAGGACCAGGAGCGGGCAGCGACGGCGGCGGCGGCGGCGGCGGCGGCGGCGACAGCGGCGACGGGGTCGCCTCCCCGCAAGGGGCGACGCGCCGCCGAGAGTCTCCCATGGGAGACCTCTCCTCCCCCGGCTCTACCGCTGGGCGCTCCCCGGCTGCTGGAAGGGGCCGCGGGCGCGGCGCTGCCCGCGGGAGGGGTCGCGGCCGCGGAGGCGCGACTGCGGCGGCCTCGAGGTCCCGCAAGAAGAAGAAGAGGAGCTCCTCGAGTTCGGAGGAAGACGACGAGAGCGAGGAAAGCGAGTAGAACGACTTTCTTGAACTTTTTGAATGCCTCCTTTTTTTCGAATGCCCCCTTTTTTCGAATGCGGGAGAGAGAAGAGAGAGAGAGGGGGGGAAATGACTTTTGGAGGGGATTCGCGTCTTTTTTTAAAGAAAAAACGAAAATGCAAAAAAAGAAAAACACACCAAGCAAGCAGCAAAACCAAAAAAACCCTCTTTTCTCTCTTTCTCAACCAAACCGAACACTCTTGGAGAGCTTCGAACGCACTCCCGTCTTCTCTCCCCCATACCCGGCACCGGCAGCCCCCGCGGCCACGTCCCTGACCTGCCCCCTGCGGCGGACGGTGGCCTTCTCGAACCGCTTCCTCCCCTTGACCCTGGGGTTCTTGATGTCTCTGCGTCGGTGCGGTGTCAGCCCGCGGTTCTTCTCGACGTCGCGCGTGATCGCCCGCGGCCCGTCGGCGTCGGAGCGCGCGAGCGGGACGTGCGGCGCCGGGGCGGCAAAGGCGGCCCTGCGCGCGGCCTTGGAGGCCCTGGAGCGGGCGGCGACCGCCAGGTACTCCCCGTCGTCGTAGTCCTCCTCGGGCCCGCTGTCGTTGAACGCTTCCTCCTCTTCCTGCCTCGAGCGCTTGAGGGCCGCGCGGGCCTTGGAAGCGTCGACGGCGGCGCGCCTCTCGGCCAACCCCGGGCGGGAGGGCGGGAGCGCGTCCCCGGAGCGGAGGAGAGCAGCAGCAGCAGCAGAGGAAGGACCGGAGCCCAGGGCGCCGGCGGCGCCGCCGCCGTACCGCTGCGCGACCGTGTGCGCGTCAAAGCCTTTCAGGCCCGGAGCAGCGGGATTCTCTCCGGCGCCGCCGACGAGCCCGGCGACGTCCTCGGTCAGTTCATCCAAAAGAGCACCGCCGGCCAGCCCCGAGTAGCGGCTCGCCGACAGCAGCCGCTTCCGCTCGTCCTTGGAGAGCGCGACGCGCGTCATCAGCGTCTCCTCCTCGGCGGCGCGAGCCGCGAGCGCCTGCTTGGCGCGCAGCGCCGCCGCGCCGTCGCTAGCGCCGTCTCCCGCGGCGGCCGAGGCGCCACCCCCGATGTCGTCGAGCTCCTCGGGCGCGCCCGCGAGCTCCGCGGCGAGCTCGCGGACGAAGCCGGAGCGCGCGGCGCGCGTGCGCTGGTGCCGCGCCTCGCGCGCGGCCTTGCGCGCGGCCGAGGCGGCGCGGGGGTCGTCGGGGTCGAGCACGCTCGACGTCGGGTCGCTCTGGCTGGTGCTCCCCCCCATGGAGGCCGCGGAGAGGCGCGGCGGGCGGTAGATGCCGTCCGCTTCGCCGACGTCGCCGGCAGAGGCAGCGGCGGCGGCAGAGGCAGCGCCGGGGCGAGGGAGCAGGGACCCCGGGCGAGGAGCGAAGGCGAGGTCGTCGTCGCCTCGGGCGGCGGCAGAGGGCCCCGCCGCCGCGCCCAGCCCCCCACTCCCCGCCGAGGCCGCCGCGTTGGACGCGGCGGCCAGCAGCCTCTCCACCTGGTACCGCAGCCTCTTGTCGATCGGCCGCGCCTTCTCGAGGAAGGCCCTCGCCTGCACGAGGCGCCTAACCACGGGGTGGTCGGCCGGGCTCGCCCCCTCGGCGACGAGCGCAACGTAGAACGCGAGCAGGCTCGAGTACTGCAGCAGCAGCACGTTCTTGGCCTCGAGGAACGAGAGACCGCCGCGGGTTGCCAGGCCGGATCCGCTGCCGCCGCTCTCGCCCTCGCGGAGGTCGGCGAGGAGCGGGCCCGCGACGCGCGACGCGGAGGCGAGCGACTCCCTCATCTCGGAGAGGAGCGCGGTGAGTGCCGGGGCGTCCGCCGCCGCCGCGGCGGCGGCTGCGGCTGCGGCTGCGGAGGCGGCTGCGGGGCCTTGGCCGGTCGCGCGGGCGCGAGGGAGGGCCTGGACAGCGGCGGCTTTGCCCTTGTTGGTTTGCTTCTTCTTCGGCTGCTTGCCGAGAGTCGCCCCCTCGCCCTCGTCTTCATCGTCGCTGCTCTCTTCCTCCTCCTCCCCGGCGAGCGCAAAGTCCGACGCCCGGAGCCTCGCCGCGGCCTCGCGCTGCAGCCTCGACGCCTCGCGCTCGTCGGCCTCCCTCGCGTCCTCCTCCTCGAGCTCGGCGGCCTTCCTGTTCTTGCCTCCTTTCTGGGATGCTTTCTTCTTCTTGTCAGTGCCGTCGTCAGCGTAGTAGCTCCTCTTCGCCGCGCCCCAGCCGCCCTCCTCGTCCTCATCGTCGAGGTCATCATCGTCGCTGCTGTCGGCCGCCTGCAGCAGGGCGACCTTGCGGCGCATGATCTTCTCCGTCTTGGCGACTGGTTGATGGTTTCGTTTTTTTTTTCGATTTTGATTTTTTGGGAAGGAGGTTAGCGCCCAGTCGAGCCGCCGAAAACGAGCATTGGAATGTCACGGCCTCATCTTTGTACGCGCCCGCACGTAAAAGCCCCCCCCCTCTCTGCTCTCTCTTCTCTCTCCCTCAATTATGGAGGAAAAAGTCCAATCTCGCTCTCTACGTGGCAGAAAAACAAAACAAGAACTCACGCTGCGCAAGGCGGCCGTTGCCGTCTTCATCGTCGTCATCGTCGCTCTCGTCGTCGTCGCTCTCGTCGTCGTCGCTCTCGTCGTCGTCCGACAAGCCAAGCAAGTCCCCGCCGTCGTCCAAGTCGCCGTCCGACTCGGATCCACTCTCATCATCGTCACTGACGTTCAGCGCCAGCCTGTCCTTCGACTTGTGGAAGGCGTCGACCTCGTCGTCCGAGGGCATCTGCTCGTCGAACTTTTTGCCACGGCGGCCAGCGTTGTTGCCGGCGGCTTTCTTCGACGACATGCGGCCCAGCTGCGTCTGCGTCATTTTATCCCCGAGGTCTCGTTGTCCGTTTCTCTCTGCTCTTGAGGTTGCTACCAAGACGAATGCGATCCGAACGCCAAAGAGGAAGAAGGAGAGCGAGGAGGGGAAAGGTCAGAGAAGAAGGAGCGTTCTCTTTCTTCTCGATGCTTAGAAGAGAGAGCGAAAATGAGTTCTGAGTTTTCGCCGACGGCAAGAAAAAATATTTTTTGGTTTTTTTTTTCACTGAGGAGAGCTCTCTTCCTCGCTTACGCCCTGTCCCAAGGCGTGGCTCCCCTCTCCTCTTTCTCACTCCTGCAAAAACAGAGAGGGCTAGATACCCCGCGCTTCCCCCCGCCTCTTCACGATGGCGCAGCAGCCGCTCGACATCAACAACCTGCTGGACGACGACAGCGACGATGAGGAGGTGGTAAGATTGATGGCCGACGACGAGTCGATCTCAGCTTCAGTCCCTCTCTTTCTTCCTCCGTTTGCTCACTCGCTCACTTACTCCACACATACACGCGCGCACGCGCGCGCGAATACAGCCGGTCAATGTCGCCGACGCCTCGGCGTTCGCGGCGCAGCTCCAGAGCTCGCTGGTGGGGGCGGGAGGGGCAACGAATGTCGTCGCCGCTGCTCCTCCTCCGCCGATCTTGCCTCCTGCTGCTGCCATCGCTCCTGCTCCCGTTGTTCAGCAGCTGGGAGGGGTCCAATACCAGCAGCAGGAGCCAGCATACCAGGCTCAGGTAAGGAGATTGAGAATGGAGAGAGAGAGAGAGAGAGAGAGAAAGAGAGAAAGAGAGAAAGAAAACAAGCGGATGCTTCGATCG
>Ga0315283_10000941_pt1 | contig 22478 bp, 11 predicted proteins | sample YL17G09_0_MG_FD_204541 | JGI IMG/M metagenome (GOLD analysis project Ga0315283, IMG submission 204541) | Sediment microbial communities from Yellowstone Lake, YNP, Wyoming, USA - YL17G09_0 | ecosystem: Environmental > Aquatic > Freshwater > Lake > Sediment | place: USA: Wyoming | collected...
TACCCCCTGAAATGGAGAGGTTGTATTTCTGATTGGTTCCAAAATCATTGGTAACTTCCTTAAACCAATCGTTTACAGCATATTTTGTGGTAAACTGTGTTTTATAATCTTCGTAGGAAGAGCCCTGGTAATATATTTTTCTGGTATCCAGCCATTCGGTTGTATCCATAAGCTGATATGTGTTCCAGAATTTATTAATGCTGAAGCTTGATGTAAAATCCATTTTAATTTTCCCTTCATCTCCCCGTTTGGAAGTGATCAGTATCACTCCGTTTGCTCCCCTGGAGCCATATATGGCGCAGGAAGCTGCATCCTTTAGAATGCTGATATCTTTAACGTCATCCATACTCAGAAAGCGGATATCCTCGAGGGGCATTCCATCAACAACGTATAACGGCTGCGAATTATTGATGGTGCCCATTCCACGTATGTTTACCGAAGTGGATGAACCCGGAGAGCCAGAGTTTTGAATTATCTGAACCCCTGAGGATCTTCCTTGCAGAGCCTGAGCAACAGAAAGGACCGGCAAGAGATTCATGTTTTTTGTATCTACCGAGGAAACAGCACCGGTAAGGTCAACCTTTTTCTGAACACCGTATCCGACTACAACTACCTGTTCAAGTTCTGTGGCCAGGATGACGAGTGCCACATTGATGGTGGTCTGATTCCCCACAACGATCTCCTGTTTGGCATACCCCATAAATGAGAAAACGAGGATCGCGTTTCTATCAGGCACCGTAATTGAATATTTTCCGTCAAGGTCTGTGGTAGTGCCATTGGTGGTACTCTTCAGGTAAATGATGGCACCGATTATGGATTCCCCGGTTTGCGCATCACTCACTTTTCCCGAAACCTTAACCCCGTCCTGAATACTCTCAGCTCTGGATACTAAAGGTATTGGCATCGTGGAAGCCTCCAAAAAGCCTGATAAAAGCGAAAATGTCAACAATATTAGTGCATAAAGTTTGTTCATAGGAGCAGCTGCTAATAAATAAGAACTGATTCTTAAATTAAGAGTAATAGAAAACTTACCAGGGAAGTCATTGACTTCCCTGGTAAGTTTAATGAGAACAATTACTTCTGGATGATTAATTTGTATGTTTCAACAGCTGTTGCTGTACGAACCTTTACGAAGTACAAGCCTTTAGTAGAATTGGTAAGACTAATAACAAAGTCCTTATTATTAATTAATCCTGACTGAATTGATTTCCCTGTCATGTCAAAAACTTCATACGATGCATTCCTGTTAGTTCCGTTTGCGCGGAGGTGTACCATTCCATTGGATGGATTAGGATAAACAGAGAATGATTTGTCTGAAGCCTTATTTGCTTTGACAGAAACAAACTCACCGGCGTACCCGATTTTCATAAATCCTCCAACCACAAGGCCAATTGTAGGATCTGTTGAAGTCCAGGTAATATTGAAGGTAGAATCTGTGCCTTTGGTATAGTCAATGATCTCATCAATAATAATAGTCTGATCTTTGATATCCATTGCAGCAGAATAACCGGGATAGGAGAACATTAAAGGCCTGCTTTGTACCCACTGAGAGCTTGTCATGACAATAAGAAGGTGATACTTGCCGGTTTCGAGAGGATAGCTGTACATCAGATGGTTTTCGGGAACTGTACTTAACCAGAGGAATTCTGTAAACCTGTCAGCATCCCACCAGCAACTTCCTCCAAGTTCTCCTGTCTTTCCCCATTTTACCATGGATCCATCAGGTAAGGTATCGTTACCATAAACCTGGTCTGTTTTTGACTGCATGCTGCCAAATGCTTCATATGTCGGGTCAACTGTTAACGGGCTGTAATCACCAATACGGGTATAGAAAAGCACGGTGTTCTTGAAATCAGGTTCTGTTTTCCATGCTGCTGTAACCTTAACTGTATCAACAGTTCCTTCAGGGCTCAGAAAAGTACAGTTCACTGATAAGGTCTGGCTCCATGCAGTTTCGTCCAGACTACCGATAAGTACCCTGATGATGGTATCCATATCTCCCTGGAAATCGGCTCTGTATAAGCGTTTTTTATCGGAAAAAGGATCATCACCACCAAGAGATATCTTCCAGTCACCCTTGATGGCAAAGTTAACATAGGGAGCATCAATACTGATACCTTCAGGATTGAGGAAGGTAAGACGGAAAGTTGCGGTGTCCGACTTTGATTCATCCAATGTAGAAATAAGGTTTGATGCAATATTAAATACCGGTGCATATTCATATTTGAACAGAGATGAGTAAGTACCGGTGCTAAAATATAAAGCCGAGTTCAGTCCTGTAAGATCGAAAGGATTGGTACTTCCGGGACCCATGTCGCCGACAGGAGCAGCTTTCATATCGAGGCCGGTAACAACCCATAATTCCACATCAGTCCATGGTCCGGTAAAATACATAAGTGTATCTTTTCCTGTTTCAGTTTTTACAGTTGTGCAATTTCTCAGCCAGGAGCTTCCGTTACCAGGTACCACATCATAGAAAAGACTTGGGCCAGCATCGGGGGTCATATATTGAAGATCAGCACCAGCTCCGTTTTCTCCTTCATCGCCCATAAATAACACAGCACCTTTGTACTCAGCAGGAAATTCCGGCCAGCTGGCATTAGCTCCCGGGTTAATATCTTTTATAAGGGTTGTTCCTGCCAGACCGTTGAAATTGGTTGTATGCATTTCAACATTGATACCTGTACCGTCATCGGCCCTGAAATAAAATTTACCATTATAAGTAAAAGTCCATGCAAATTGTGTTCCGCCCCCAACGCCATCTCCACCCTTAGTTGGGTTAAGATCACCCAGGAAAGTTGTAGTTGTGCCATCAGTAAACCAGATCTCTTCACCCAGGCTATTGGTATAATAACCAGCAATACTATCAGAATATTTGGTGGGTGTTGTCTGGCGGAAAACGATCAGTGAATCCTTATAATTGGAAATCCATTGCAGGTTACCTCCAATGGTGAATCCGGCAGGTTTGTCAGGTGCAGGCGTATCCATGATGTCTTTCACCAGGTGCATGCTCATGGCGGAAGTATCTGCCATGTAAAGTTCCACGCCAAAGGTATCAGAAGTTGCAGCGAAGAAAACTTTTGTATCCTGGAATGGAATCAGGAATCCATAATACGAGTCACCCGAGAGAAGAGGATTTTCCTTACCCAGCAGTTTTAATTTTTCTGTATTTGAGTCGAACAAATACAAATAAAATTTACTATCCAGAACGGAGTTTTCATCCTCGGCTGCAAATACCACCAGGCTTTTATCGGTTCCCATGGCTGTAAGACTCATAGGATTTGATCCTTCAGAACCTACATAAATGTCGGAGGCAAGGGTAGTACCTCCATCTGTGCCGTCCGACACCCAAAGTTCAGCTCCGAATTCTGGTGTAGTAGCAGAAAAATAAATTTTGTCACCTACAGCACAGAGGTAGCGTGGATCGCTGCCATCACTGCCTGCATTGATGTCTTTAACCATTTTGGTGCCTATTACAGTACCGTCTGTTATCCAAAGCTCTTCACCATTAGCAGCATTGGAAGCGGTAAAGAATATCTTGTTGCCAAGCACAGCCATATTCTTTTTGGCTGTATTTCCCTTGGAATCAATTGTAGTTGTTACTCCCTCACCAGTCAGGTTCACCATCCCTTTAGGAAGCGTCTGCGCAAACAGGGCAAATGGTAACAAAAGCCCCAATAAAAATGTAATTTTTCTCATACACTGTAAATTTTAAGTTAGTTAATAAAGAGGTTTATGGCTGGAATACTATAAATAGGTGTTCTCCATGAATGCAAAATTAAATTATAATGGACGCATGATGTATGATTAATTGTTCATTTTTTGGGTTATTTCAATCATATTTATTTCAATCATTTTGTTTTCTGAGTTAATATAGAATGTGATAAATAACTAAAACAAGGCGAGTAATGGATTAGTAAAGATTTGTAGCAGAAATGAGTTTTCAAAACGGACAGTCAATGATATTTATAATAGAAAACATGAAACATTACTTATCTTTGAAATGTTGTTCATTGGTGCTTTTAAAATGAATTCATGTTGAATAAGTTATCCTGTCTATTGAATTGCAGGATTTTATTCCTGGCAGCTGCCTGGATTTTTTCCATGGAGGGAAGAATGCTTGCGGCTACCGGCGAACAGGATAAACTCGTTTTTCAACGTTTCAATATAAATTCCGGTTTGTCATCTGATAATCTGAAAGCTTTGTTGCAGGATCGTGAGGGTTACCTCTGGATTGCCACCGATAATGGTATAAATCGTTTTGACGGATATAAAACAAGCATTTACAAACCTGAGTTTTCGAAAGATAAAAGCTTTAATTCGGTTGATTTCAATTGTATTGCTGAAGATAAGAAAGGTGATTTATGGTTTGGGACTGATCATTCAGGCATCAATGTCTTTAATAAACTGACGCAGACCGTTTCAATCATCGACCAGAATACACCCCAGGGACTGGCAATCATAAGTAATAACATAAACCATCTGCTCTGTGATACAAAGGGACGCATCTGGATATCTTCTTTAGGTGGTTTGAACCTATATCTCCCGGATAAAAGGAAAATGATTACGTTTTCTGCGGCTAAGCGTCCAGGTAAAATTAACCCTGCCGGCCAGATTTCATATGTATACGAGGACAGGAATGGTAAGATACTGGTCGGGAGTTGGGGAAATGGTCTTTATTTATATGACGAAAAAAGAGATGATTTTACCCAAATCCTGATCCCTAAAGAACCAGGAATGAGCAATTATATTCATCGTGTTGTAAAAATTCTGGAAGACCGGCAAGGAAATTATTGGCTTGGCACCTGGGAAGGCGGTTTGTTTAAAGTGCATTTAAATAATTATCAATCGATTAAGGTTTTACAGTATTATTCAAAAAACGCGAAAAACCCGTTTACACTTTCAAGTAACATCATTTATTGCCTTTATCAAGATAAGGTGGGTTCGATCTGGGCAGGAACTCCTTACGGATTAAATATAATCAAGAATAATGAGTCAGAAAAACCTGAGGTCCAACTGATTCAAAGCGGCAATGGCCCCGCTAAAATTTCGCAAAACGATATTTTTTCAATCTTACAGGACCGTTCGGGGAGTATCTGGCTTGCTACACTTGGCGGAGGTCTGAATAAATTTGATCCAGGCCTTCGAAGCATTGATGCCTATAAAATCCCTGAAATTATCAGCTCCGGTGAAACACAATCTATAAGGTCATTCTTCATCGATTCCGATTCATCGCTTCTCATAGGAGTTCAGGGCCTGGGTTTGGGAAAATATATACTTTCGGAAAACAAATTCATTCCGTGCACAAACCTTCCCAAATTCAAGAAAATAGCTGAAGACCTCGAAGATATAAATGCTGCCACATGTTTTCACCTGGATAAGGGCAAAAATCTATGGATTGGTACCAGGTATAAAGGATTGTATATTATTTCCGCAAAAACCGGGAAGACTGAAAATCTCCTGAGCTATGGTTCTTTGGCAGGTGTCCAAAACAGCGCGATTAATGTTATATATGAAGACAAGTTTCAAAATATATGGGTTGGGACAAACAAAGGGCTTTTTAAGTTTGTTCCGGCTAAAGATGGCTCTCATAAGATTTATCGTTATTTGTCCGTTGCGGGTAATTCCTGTTCGCTTTCGGGAGAATATATCAGCGCCATATTCGAAGATTCTGAATCAAACTTATGGATTGGCACCCTCGATGGTGCATTGAATAAGGCCACGAATACTGCCGGGAATCATTATCCTTTGAATTTTAAACATTATTTCCCCGAGCGGGATAAACCCGGGTCCATTAAAAGTAATATTGTCTATTCGATAATGGAAGATAAGCGCAAACGCTTATGGATAGGGACAGGTACTGCAGGACTTGCCTTATTTAACCATAAGGATGAATCTTTTATGCATTTTGCAAAAGAGGAAGGAATTGGCGGAGATGCTGTATTTGATATTATCGAAGAAGCTGATAATTTATGGCTGACAACCAGCAACGGGCTTGTGAGATTCCGGTTGGGAAAGACAGGAGAATATCAGGTGGAGCTTTTCACTACTGAAGATGGCCTGAACGGTAATGTATTCATCGACGGAGCGTCCTTTAAAGCACCCGATGGTAGGATTTTTGTTGGTGGATATTATGGATTTAACGTTATCAATCCGGCAGAATTATCCAGTAACACCTATATTCCTCCGATAGTAATTACCGGTATATGGATTGGAAACGAAAAGGTCAATGTGTATGATGCCATGAAGAACGGTCTTGACTTAAACTATAACCAGAATAATATTAACATCGAATTTGCAGCACTATCTTACTCTCAGCCAGGTAAAAACAAATACGCATATATGCTGGAGGATTTGGATGCAGGATGGAAAAGAACAAATTCCGAAGACAGGATGTTAAATTACGCTCATATTCCACCCGGGAATTACACGCTAAGGTTAAAAGCTTCAAACAACAGCGATATATGGAATGAAATCCCGTTGACTTTATCAGTCAGGGTAAGACCTCACCCGGCAAAGTCGTGGTGGGCCATTTTAATATATGTATTGATTGTACTTGCAATTCTTATTGCAATATATTATTTCCTGATCAACAATATCAAGATTAAACAGGCTTATGAGATTGAAAAACTGGAAAGAATAAAGGAAGAGAATATTAATCAGTTTAAGTTCAGGTTTTTCACAAATATTTCACACGAACTATTGACGCCTTTGTCGGTTCTGTCCTTTTCTATCGAAGACCTCATCTCCAAAATGGTGCCGGATAAAGAACGACTGCAGATCATGGAACGTAATGTAAACCGTGTTATGCATCTTATTTCACAGCTCCTTGATTTCCGGAAAGTGGAGAGTGGAAGCATGATGCCTCTGGTATCGCCGGGCAGAATAGATATTTTCGTTGAGCAAATCTGTATTTGCCTTAAACCACTGGCTGATAAAAAACACATCTCAGTAATTGTAAACGGAAACGGGGAACAAACGATTTATTTTGATCCGGATAAAATGGATAAGATCGTTTGCAACCTGTTATCAAATGCCTTGCGGTATACGCCAGAAAGTGGGAAAATCATTATTAACTACCGTTTATACGAAAAGGAGAATTCCACCTGGCTCGGGCTGGAAGTAATTGACTCAGGAAGAGGCATAGAACCCGAAAACCTGGATCAGGTATTTGAGCGGTTTTACCAGGTTAAATCTGTTACCGGTAAAACTTTTGGAGCGGGCATCGGGCTTGCATTGTCAAGAAATCTTGTCGAAAATCATAAAGGATTCATGGCAGTTCAGAATGAAGCAAACATGGGAGCTAAATTTTCCTTTGACATTCCGGTATCAGCTTCAGCATACAGTCTGGATGAAATCAGAAACGAGGAAATCAGCTATCAGTCGGGGACTTTTATAATTGACCACGATGCATCATTATTACCAGTCGAGGATTTAAACACAAGTAAAGTTGATGTGGGCAGAAAGAAAACAATCCTTATTGTAGAGGATAATTCCGATTTTCGTCAACTTTTAAACAAACATCTATCCAATTACTATAACACCCTCGAAGCCAGCAATGGTGAAAAGGGATATGAAATTTGTCTTCAAAGGCATCCCGATCTGGTGATTACTGATATGATGATGCCTGTTATGAATGGCATTGAGATGTGTAATAAGATTAAGAATAACATCGAAACAAGCCATATTATAATAATCCTGCTCACAGCCAAAACTGATGAGGAAACCCGCTATGAAAGTTATCTTGCAAACGCTGATTCCTATATTGCTAAGCCTGTAGATGTCAGAACTTTGTATGCCAGGGTAGAATCGTTGCTGGCGCAAAGGGAAAAAATGATAAAGAAGTATTCGTATGGCAGTATGCCTGTTTCTGTTGAAAATGAATATTCAGCCCTGGATGCAAAGTTTCTGGAGAATATCAAATCAGTCATCGCGTCGAAACTGCTGAATACAGAATTAAACGTTCTGGCTCTCAGCAAGGAAATCGGAATGAGTACTTCAAGCCTGTACCGCAAAATCGTAAGCCTCACAAGCATGCCGCCGGTGGAATTTATCCGCTATATCCGCTTACAATCGGCTGCAAACATGATGGTCAAAGAAGGGGTAAATGTATCAGAAGCTGCATACGCCAGTGGTTTCAATGATCTAAGTTATTTTAGTAAGTCATTCAAGAAACAGTTTGGCATGAGCCCTAAGAAATACTATATTAAACCTTTGCATGCCAAAGCTGGCAATGGCTCAGCAATTGAACAGGATGATGAAATTGCGAATAATCTCACTTAATCCATTAATATTGAATTACATTAAACCCATTCGGACGTACAATTTTAAATGCAAAACGTGAGTTAACCTGTTTTAATTCTGCTGCCCAGGTATCTCCCGGCTTTAAAACCGGCAAAGCTATTTCTACTGATTTATTGTCAATTGTATTGTATTGAATTTTGTAAAAACGAAGTGAATATTCAGGAATATCGTTCTTAACTTTAATTTCGATTTTTGCACCTGAACTGCCGACTCTTTCCACTTTAACAATTTCAATTGGCGATGCTAATTGTTTCAGAACAGAATAGGATGGCTTGGGAGCCAGATACATATCGGTAATTCCATGCCGTCGGATTTTGAATTTACCCAATCCTTCTTCACCCACATGAGTCCGGTAATCATTCAGGCAGAAATAGATATAGCCGATAACGAAGGGCTGCTTCTGCCATTCCTTAATATGGAAGATCATTTCGTCAATTCTGCGCGTGTCGCCACCGGTAAAAGCGGGTTCGCATAAACCATGTTCAGTAATCAGCAAGGGACGATTACCAATAGCTTTTTTAATGATGCTGAATTTTTCAGGAATTTCATTTCGGTTTTGCCCGTGCCAGGTACCCATGTATTCGTTCCATGTTGGAATATCACAAATAAGCGACTCATCATTCTCTTTCCGGTTCCAGATTTCGTTGGAAACGACAGTTACAAAGCGCGTCGAATCCAGATTTCTCACAAAATCACGAAGCTTTATATATATGTCTTTATCGGAATTGCCATACACTTCGTTGCTAAGCCCCCAGGAAAATATACACGGGTGATTGTAATGGGCTTCGATGTTATCAGTCAGTTGCTTGTGAGCCGTATTCAAAAGCTCCGGCGTAAAGTTACCCGGACTTTGCCACCATGGCATTTCTTCCTGAACAAGAATGCCGTATTCGTCCATCAATCTCAATAGATAGTCATCTTGCTGCCAGTGGAAACGCGTAATACAGATGTTCAGGTCTTTCATGGCACGAACAACCGAATCCATGTAACTGTGAGGTTCGGCTGCTCCGTAGTTGGGATTACTGCCAGGCATGTACTCCAAACCCGGCAACCTCACTTTTTCTCCGTTTAAGAAGAGTTTGTCGTCCTTTATTTCAAGTTTTTTGAAGCCAAACACAGAAGTATTATTATCAGAAATTTCAGCTTTACTTATTACAGAAGTTTCAAGCACATATAAATCAGGGAAATCGAAATGCCAGGGCTTGATCTTTCCAAGCTTAAATGAAGATGAGAAAATTCCATCATCAGATTTTAATTCTACTGTATCTGATTGGATAACTTTTCCCGATTCTTTTTCTTTAAAGACGAAGTTAAAGGTAGCCTTCTTGACATCATTTTCCCATAATCTGACAGATACTTTAACTATACCGGTACTATCCTGCAAATTATTGTTTGGAGTAACGTGAGCATATCTTATTGATGGCTTACCTGTTATTTCAAGGGAAACCGGGCGGATAATTCCACCGTCATTCACCCAATCGAACGATTTTAAGTATGGGAAAGCTTTGTCAGCAAACTGGTTGCTAACCGATACAAGTATTGTGTTTATGCTATTAAAATTAACAAATCCTGTAATCTCGACCACGAAAGGCGTATAGCCTGAGTTGAGGTTTTCTCCCGCCTTTTTCCCATTGACATAAACAACGGCATCGCGGTAGACTCCATTGAATTTTATGCGAATATTTTTGTTTTTCCAATCATCCTGGATCCTGATTTCTTTCTGATACCAAGCTAAGCCGGCATACTCTTCAGTACCGGTTTCGATATTCCAGGTATGAGGTACGTTTACTTTACGGGAAATATTGGCTGGAATTCCGTTTTGCCAATTCTCGTTTGTTCCAAGTTTTGTGGAATCAATGGCAAATCCCCAAATCCCATCAAGTGAAAGAATTTGACGATTCTGGCTTTTGGCATAAAATGAGATGCATAAAAGCACCAGTATTACTTTTAGAAATTTCGATTTCATTTTCTTAATTTTTCCCCGAATCCATATTTGGTTTCGGCCCCATTTCAAAAACCAATTCTCCGCCCTTAACCAATTCTTTGAATTTCAATTTAGGCTCAGCTTTGCAATCAACATCGTAAAGTTCACATGAATAGTAACAGGGTGAAGCCTTTTCGGTTTCCTTTAAGATGCGGGAATGAAACCCTGCCCCGGCACCGCGATACGCTTTTGAACTTGCACCATTGTCTTTTGTAAAATCCCGGGTCGCGGGCATTACCATCAGGCCTGCCATCGTCCAGGCATGTAAATGACTGAAGCCGGTAACATTCATAATTGAATACTCGTAGCCGGCCATCCAGCCTGATTCCTGGTTATCAGGGCCCAATTGCACCATGCCGTATGGAACCCCGGCATATGGCCCCAGCATCCAGCGGGAATTTGATGTTCCGGTAAAAACATTTACATAATCAACCGTTTCACGCCGGGTTTGCCCGAAACTATTATTCGATAAAGCAGTTAATGCGATGCAAAAAAGAATGATACAAATTTTCATACAAATAAGATTAATTTAGCTCAATTAGCCGGTATTCAGAATTGATAACCGGCATTTGTGCGTGAACATCTTTTCGCATAACTTGTTTTTAATTATAGTATTAAAAAGGACAAGGCTATTCTATTTCGATTACAACGAACGACTTTGCAGGTATTTGCAGTTCAAGTGTATTTTTATTGGTTTTAAAGTCAGTGTAACTTTTGGGAACAACTACATCAGGTTTTTCGAATGTGTTACAATCCGTTATCCGGTTTGAACTCAGTATTTCGCCGGTTATTTTATTGATCTTCAATCCGTTGATTTCGCAACTGATCTTCTGTCCACGGGCAGCAAACAAGTTAGCGACTGTGAGATGGATTTTTCCATCAGCTGATTTGGAAACGGAATAACTTATTGAAGGAATGCTATCAGTGTCCAGTTTGTACTGTTCGCATTTTATGTTTGATGAAAGCAACCTGGCATCCTGGTGAACTGCCATCATTTTAAAAATATAATAGGTCGGCGTCAGCACTATTTTTTCTTTATCAGTAAGAATTACGGCTTGTAGCACATTTACTGTTTGTGCCAGGTTAGCCATCTTTACCCTGTCGCAATGTTTGTTGAAAATATTCAGGTTAATGGCAGCTATCAAAGCATCACGTAATGAGTTTTGCTGGTATAGGAACCCGGGATTGGTGCCTGGTTCAACATCATACCATGCACCCCATTCGTCAACAGCCAGGAAAATACGTTTTTCAGGATCGTACCTGTCCATGATAGCTGAATGCCTTGTAATCAGATCATCCATATGCAAAGTAGTGGCAAAACTGCGTATCCAGTTTTTCTCAGTAAAGCTGGTTGCTGATCCTTTTTTATCCCAGCCATCGGGAACAGTATAAAAATGCAGAGAAAGTCCTTGCATTGCCCAGCGGGCGCCATCATCTTTCATCAATGTTTCTGTCCATTTGTAGTCGTCACTGTTTGGCCCACAAGCCACACGGTTAAGCTGGTTACCCGAATAATTATTCAAATAATTGGAATATCGCCTGAATTCATTGCTATAATATTCGGGAGTCATATTTCCACCACAACCCCAGTTTTCGTTTCCAACGCCCAAATATTTCACCTTCCATGCTTTCTCACGGCCATTCTTCCTACGTAGGTAAGTCATAGGGCTTTTGTTATCTGAGGTTAAATATTCGACCCATTGTGCCATTTCCTGAACGGTACCGCTTCCAAGGTTACCTGTTATGTAAGGATCGCACCCCAGCAAATCAATAAGTTCCATAAACTCGTGCGTACCGAAAGAATTGTCTTCGGTAACTCCGCCCCAAAAGGTATTAATTATTGAAGGCCTTTCGGCAGCAGGCCCGATTCCGTCTTTCCAATGGTAAGTGTCGGCAAAGCAACCGCCCGGCCAGCGCAGGTTGGGGATTTTCATATCGCGCAGCGCTTTTACCACATCGTTTCGGATTCCATCCGTGTTTGGTATTTTTGAGTCTTTTCCAACCCAGATTCCATCGTAAATACAATGACCCAGATGTTCGGCAAAATGGCCGTAAATATTTTTGCTTATCACTGGTCCAGGCTGATCAACAAATACCTGAATCCTGCAGCCGGCAGGTTCAGCTGGTTTTTGGGCTAATGCGATTCCTGCATAGAAGATGATCAGGGGAAGAATTTTAAATATTGGATTCATATCACTTTATTTTTATCCATAATATGCACTATTGCCATGTCTATATAAAAAATGTTAGCAGCGTAAGTACTGAAGAATAGAATAACTATTTAATCACGGCACTTGAAGAGAGTGAAATAAGCTCATATGCAGTGATAGATGAGCCCGGTTTAAAATTAGTGCTTTTCATGTAATTTACAATGCTGTATTTAAGTTGTCGGGCAACCGGCCTGTTTTCAAGATCAGTATGAAGATCGACTGACGAAAAAACAAGCATTCCCTTTCCCACTCTTGTTTCAAAAACATTACCCAGTTTACGGTTTTTAAAAAAATTATCGATTACTGCTACAATCGGATTTACATTAAGACTATCCAGGTTAACAGTTTTTGAATTTTTACAAAGATCCCACCATTGCCAGTTGGTATAGAAATCGGTAGGGAAATCGCGGAAAGCAGGATGCGTTGGATCTATCAGCAATCCCATGGTACCAGGTTGATCAGGAAAATGCACCGGGCTCCAGAATACGGGCACAAATTTTCCGGTGATTCCTGTTATATCCTTGATATCAGGATTGAGAAGAACTTTCTTCCCTTCTTTAAGTGCTTCAACGGCATCTTTAAATGAACTGGTTACGAGAATGCCTGTATCCGGTATTTTAACATCCTGTTTATAAACCCAGATGTTCCATTGATTTTTATACATTGTTCCCTGAAGAGATAACTCTACCGTGTACTTTGCCGGAGCAGACAAGCCAGCAAGTGGAACACTGAAACTTCCCAGTTTTGAAGTGTTTCCTTTCAGGATTTGGGCTGGTTGTGTGGAATCTTCTAATACCGTTTTCCCATCACTACCCACTATCCTCCACTTTATACAGGCATTTTTAAAATCCTTATAATAATCAGCAATTCCATATTCGGCTTTAAACGTTTCATTTGTGGTGTAAACTGCTTTTTCGAACCAAACCAACGGAACCACTTCGCCACAAAACATACGCCACTCTTTGCCACTCACAAAACCTTTCGATTCCCAGAATGCATTCAGAACACCAACCAATGCAGTTCCCTGTCCCGGGAAATCATGCAGATCAAGCAACTGGAATCCACTTAGTCCGGGTGTTTTTAGCGCCCGCTCAATTTCTTCCTTGTAAAGTAAGGTTGCAAATTTGCCGGTAGCCGCGGTATATTTTTCGGCGCTGACTAGTAATCCTTTCTTTTCCAGGTCATTCTTGACGGCTATGAAATTTACCGGTGACAATACACCCTTGTATTTTTCAATCTCCTTCATATCAGGAAATACAGAATATTGTCCTACTTCGTGGGACACGACCGGAATGCTGATATGGTCAATGGAATTGGTGTAATCTGTTTTAAAATCAGGAGACAATTGGTCGAATACGCCTTGTCCTCTCACCCATCCTTTTTCGGTGTTTTGGGTAATATAATAATCATCTACAGTCTCAGGCTGAAGTCCATGTCCTTTTTGGAATGAATAGGTGGTGCTAGTGTACAAATGGCGTGGGTCCTTATTTTTCAAGCGTGTTACCAGGCCAGTCAGGAGATCGAAATTACCTTCCAGTTCATTGCCCATCGACCATAATATAAAAGATGGATGATTTCCATATTCTCTTATGATGTTATCCGCCTCCATATTTATGAAGTTGACTAAATCTTTATCAGCACCAAAATCAAGGCTCCAGTTTGGAAGCTCAACCTGCAGGTATATACCCATTTTATCAGCAACATCGAAAGCAGCCTCAGGTGGGCACCACGAATGGAATCTCAGGTGATTAAGGCCATACTCCCTGGCAGTACTAAATACTTTTCTCCAGCCTTCTTGATTCAGCGGAGGATGACCTGTTAATGGGAAAATACTGCATTCAAGTGTGCCACGCAAATACAATTGTTTACCGTTAAGAGACAAATGTCTGTCCTTTGCCTTAAGATCACGAAAACCAAATAATTCCGAACGAACAGACTTTATATTGTTTTTCCTGTCGAGGAGTGAAACATTAACCTTGAATAAATTGGGAGAAAACTCATCCCAAGGTTGTATGTCCTCTGAAAATTTAACCTGAAAGCTGGTCTGATCTTTTGTAACTGTTTTTAAAGTGCTGCCTATTATTTTGTTGCTATTGTCAAATACTTCTACCTTCAAGGAATATGAATCTTTGTCTTTCAGAACTGATTTTACTTTCCCTTCGAGAAATTTACCAGCATAATCAGGATAGACAGCGAGTTCGGAAATATGGGATTGATCAACAGCTTTCAATGAGATTTCTCCCAGAATTCCATTCCATTTAATTTGTGTTTCTTCAGTATATGCATGTGCCATATCACCGTGACTCAGAACAAACTTTCTTGAATTATCGATGCAGATTATAATTGCATGTTTGCCTGGAGTCAGGTTTTTCGAAAGATCGTAATAATGCGGAGTGCAAAGGCTATAATTATTGCCAATTTTTTCCCCGTCAATCCAAACAATTGATTCCCAAATTACTCTTTCCAGTTTTAAACTTATATTCTTGCCTTTCCATTTCCTTGGAATGAATACTTCTTTCCGGTAGTATGCCGGACCAATATAAGAAACTTTCCGCTGAAGACGCAGCATGACCTCGCGTTTGAGATTGGGTTGAACTTGAACGGGAATACCGATTCCTACAGAGTCAAGCGTTGAAGGAAGAGAAACAGCCAGATTATAGTCAAGTAATTCCGGATCAACATCGTGGGAATTTCTGATGGAATCAAGGCACAAATCCCATTTCCCTGCCAGGGAAATTTCATAGCTTTGCCCGTCACAGTCCAAAGCAAGGCTTAGAATTAGTATGACTACGATTGATCTTATCATTATCTGTAGGTGGTTTTTAATTATTTTATTAGAAAATTTCCTTGAAGAATCTATCCGATTATTACCCATGAATTTCATAATTTAAAATATAGTTTAAGCCTGTTTCGGATTAAATTACAGGAGGGGAAAGTAGATAATACCCCGTAACTAAATTGTGACATATCATTCAATTATTTGTAGAAACCTGCTTCTCTATAATTCAGGAATCGTTAAAGATTAGTTAATAATGTAAACCATTTGGGATTTTAACTATATTTGTCAGTACACTCGAAATGGAAAACACTCCTGACATAACTATGTTACAACCTTTAGGCAGAATGCTTTCGCGCCTGGGGAAAAGCTACCTGCACCTGTTGAATGCAAGGCTTAATTACCTTGACATTCAAAGAAATTATTATGCGCTGATCCTCATAGAGCTTGGAGAAAGCAGAATAACTCAGAATGAATTAGCGCGCCAACTGGAAACCAATAAAGTAAGTATTGTCCGCATCATCGACTATCTGGCAGCAAGGGGATATGTTGATCGCGTAAAGAGTTCGACTGACAGAAGAAAATATTGCCTTACTTTGACAGATAAAGCAAAGAATGCATTGCCCGGAATCAAGAAGTCGTTGAATGATGCTACGGCAACGGCCTTTGAAGGGATTTCCGAAGCCCGGAAGTCTGAATTTTATCTGACGTTGGATGCCATCAAATACAATCTTGAAAAAGCAAATATAACCGGAATATGACTCGTATAAAATCAACAGGTGCTCTGATCGTATTGTCTTTACTCATTGCGTGTACAGCAAAAAGAGAACAACCTTCAAAAGAGAAGCCCCCGGTACTGGTCGACGTAATGATTGCCGGCAATGAAGATTTTTCGAGCAGCCTCGAGGTCAACGGGACTGTTCTGTCAAACGAACTGGTGGAGCTTCATCCCGAGGTAAGTGGCCGTCTCACCTATCTGAATGTTCCTGATGGTGGTTCGGTAACAGCAGGCACCATGCTGGCCAAAATCAATGATGCCGAATTACAGGCACTGAAGGAACAATTGAAAACCCAGCTCGGACTTGCGAATATAACCGAAAAACGACTCAGCGATCTGCTCAGGGTAAATGGTGTGAACCAGGCAGATTACGATGCAGCATTGAGCCAGGTGAATACTTTACAGGCCAATATAAAGGTTGTTGATGCACAGTTGGACAAAATGGTGATCCGTGCACCCTTTTCCGGTCAGCTGGGACTGCGGCAGGTCAGCCCGGGAGCCTACGTCACTCCACTCACACTCATAGGCACGCTGCAGCAAACCGATAAGGTAAAAATTGATTTTACGGTTCCCGAAACCTTTGCCACCCTTGTTAGAAAAGGTAACATGGTGCTGGTCAAAACGAACGGATCAGGCGATAGCCTCACTGCTTCAATAACAGCAGTGGAGCCGCAGATTAATTCGGTTACCCGGAATATCAAGGTAAGGGCATTTCTTACCAGTGGAAGCATTCTTCCGGGAGCCTTTGTTAAAGTGTTGCTGGATCAAAACCGGAAAGTAATCGTCGTTCCTACCAATGCGATCATCCCGGATGCATTCCTGAACCAGGTAGTCGTTATTAAAAACAATAAAGCTGTGTTTAAAACTGTTGAAACCGGTTTGCGAAATGCCAACATGGTAGAACTTACGAAAGGTGTGGAACAGGGCGACAGTATCGTGGTAAGCGGGATGCTGTTTGTGCGCCCGGATGCTGCCGTAAAAGTTAAAGGAGTAAAGGCACTGAAATAGAGAGATTATTCCCTTATTAAACCTCATTGATCCGATAACGTGAACATATCAGAACTATCGCTCCGAAGACCAGTACTCGCAACAGTCATGAGTTTGTTTCTTATCCTTTTTGGGGTGATCGGTTTCAATTTCCTGGGCATCCGGGATTACCCGGCCATCGACCCTCCGGTAATTACCGTAAACACCTCCTATGCCGGCGCCAACTCCGATATTATTGAAAGCCAGATTACGGAACCGCTGGAAAAATCCATTAATGGTATCCCGGGCATCCGCACGATTACTTCCTCCAGTTCCGTGGGGAATAGCAGCATTACTGTCGAATTTAACCTGAGTACAAACCTGGAAGCTGCTGCCAACGACGTCCGCGACAAGGTAAGCCAGGCTGTGCGTAATCTGCCACAGGATATTGATGCCCCCCCGGTAGTAACGAAAGCAGACGCCAATAGCGATTTTATTATCCTCATGGCCGTGCAAAGCCGTAGTAAAGGCTTATTGGAGCTGAGTGATTATGCCGAAAATATTTTGCAGAATAAGTTTCAGACAATTCCGGAAGTGAGCGCAGTGAATATAGTAGGGCAGAAACGGCCTGCCATGCGCCTGTGGATTGACCCTGACAAGCTGAATGCTTACAACATCGCTTTTAATGATATTACAACGGTTTTGAATAAAGAAAATGTTGAAGTTCCTTCCGGAAAGATCTATGGGAATAAAACCGAATTGACCATCAGGGCTTTAGGCCGGCTTACAACTGAAAAAGATTTCAGTGACCTTATCATCCGTGAAGATAATGACGGAATAGTAAGGTTAAGTGATGTAGCAAAGGTTGAACTTGGCCCGGAACAATATGAACAAAGTTGGCGCCTTAATGGCGTAAGCGCTGTTGGATTGGCCATTATACCCCAACCAGGGGCAAATTATATCAACATTTCTGATGAATTTACCAGGCGACTGAATGAGATTAAAAAATCTCAGAAAAACGATATCCAGTTTACCACATTGATCGATAATACAAGGAATGTCCGCAAATCACTTTCAGAAGTCAGACAAACCTTGCTAATCGCTTTTCTCCTGGTGATCATGGTCATTTTTGTCTTTTTCAGGAACTGGCTCATCGCTATCCGGCCACTCATTGATATTCCAATCTCGCTGATTGCCACATTTTTCGTGATGTATCTTGCCGGGTATTCGATCAACATACTTTCGTTGTTGGGAATTATCCTGGCCACCGGATTGGTGGTGGACGATGGCATCGTGGTAACAGAAAATATATTCAGGAAATTTGAGAAAGGAATGCCAATCCGCAAGGCAGCTCTTGAAGGAAGCAAGGAAATATTTTTTGCTGTGATTTCTACCTCGGTAACGCTGGCGATAGTCTTTTTACCGGTATTGTTTCTACAGGGCTTTATTGGCAGCCTCTTCAGGGAATTTGCTGTTGTGGTTGCCACTGCCGTTCTGATCTCTGCTTTTGTTTCCCTCACGATTACACCGGTGCTGAATGTATATCTGAATAAGCCAAATGCCAGGGAGCGATGGTTCTACCGGAATACCGAACCATTCTTCACCGGGATGGAACATGGGTATAAAAGTACGCTTCAAAAATTTATTAAGCGAAGATGGTTGGCATGGGCTATAGTCGTAGTATGCCTTTGCATCACCTGGTTCATCGGCAGAAACCTGCAGAGCGAAATAGCTCCCCTGGAGGATAAAGGGCAAATACGATTCCAGATCAGCGGGCCGGAAGGTTCAAGTTATGGATTTATGTCAAAGGCCGGTGGAGAATTCGCCAATTTCCTGATCGACTCCGTTCCTGAAAGGAGTTTTTCATTCGTGTCGATACCTGGGTTTGGTAATGCAGGAATGAATGCCGGTAGCGGCCGGCTTGGTTTGTTGCCGGCTTCGGAGAGAAAAAAGACCCAAAGTGAGATAGCGAAAGAACTATCGAAAAGGATAGTCCGGTTCAATAACCTGCGCATATTTCCTGTGGAAGAGCAAACTATTTCCGTTGGCCTGGGTTCAAGAGGTTCATTACCGGTGCAATATGTTATCCAGAACCTGAATTTCGACAGGTTGAAAACCGTAATTCCCAAATTCCTCGATGCTGCCCGAAATGATAAGACATTCCAGAATGTGGATGTGAACCTCAAATTCAATAAACCTGAAGTTGATATTATTATTGACAGGATAAAAGCACGTGAATTGGGCCTTACCGTAACTGACATTGCCGGTGTGTTGCAGAGCGCCTTCAGTGGACGCAGGCTGGCCTATTTTATTATGAATGGCCGTCAATACCAGGTCATCAGTCAGGTGGGGCTGCAGGATCGTCAACAACCGACAGATATCTCCAAGTTGTACGTGCGGAACAGCCTGGGAAATAATATTGCCTTGTCGGAGGTATTGGATATGTCAACCAATGCCAATCCCCCAACCTTGTACCATTTTAACCGGTACAAATCGGCGACCATTTCCGCTTCTTTGGCCGAAGGTAGAACGATTGGCGATGGTGTTATTGCGATGCAAAGAATTGGTGGCAAGTTGCTGGATGAAAGTTTTCAGAGCTCTTTAAGCGGCCCATCGCGTGATTATGCCGAAAGTTCGTCCAACATCGCCTTTGCTTTTGTCCTGGCCCTCCTGCTCATTTACCTTGTTCTTGCAGCCCAGTTTGAAAGCTTCAAAGATCCGTTCATCATTATGATAACCGTTCCACTGGCAGTGGCAGGTGCAATTTTATGCTTGTGGATTTTCAAGCAGACCCTTAATATTTTCTCCGAAATCGGAATGATCACGCTCATAGGCCTGGTAACTAAAAATGGAATCCTGATCGTGGAATTTGCCAATAAAAAGCGTGCACTCGGATTATCGAAGTTTGAAGCAGTTGTTGAGGCCGCAACGCAACGGTTGCGCCCCATCCTGATGACCAGCCTGGCTACTTCCCTTGGCGCATTACCTATCGCCCTCAGCCTTGGAGAAGCAGCCTCAAGCCGTGTTCCACTAGGGATCGTAATTGTCGGCGGCATCTTATTCTCGCTGATCCTTACATTATTTGTAATTCCGGCTGTTTATACGTTCGTTTCGGGTAAACATGTGAAGCAGGAAGAAATTGATAATCAGTTTAAATAATAAACAGATGAAAAGGCTCTATTCATTCCTGGTCCTATTCCTGCCGCTATTTGCAGCAGGTCAGGTTTCAATCACCCTGAAGAGTGCCATCGATACAACATTGAAGAACAACTTCGATATCCAGATAGCCGCTAACACCGTTGAAATAAACAAAATTAACAATACAGCCGGTGTTGCCGGTGCCCTGCCTGCAGTGAATGCCACTGTAAGCGATAACCAATCATCTACCAATGTGTATCAGAAACTTAACAGCGGAGCTATAATTGAGAAGAACAATGCAAGCGGCAACACCATGACTTCGGGCATAACTGCCGGAATGTTACTCTTTAACGGGTTTAGGGTTGTTGCTACCAGGGAACGTTTGGATCGTCTGCAGAAGCAAAGCGAACTTCAGCTCAACGTGCTTATTCAGAATAGCATAGCCGCAGTGATGGCAAAATATTACGACATTGTGAGGCAGCAGGAGTATTTAAAAATCATCCAAACTTCCCTGGAAGTATCTCAAAAGAAACTGGAAATAGTTAATGATCGCAAAAATGCAGGTATGGCGAATGATGCCGATTATTTGCAGGCAATGATTGATGTGAATACGGCGGAACAAATCCTCAGGACCCAGGAACTGGTAGTTGACCAGACAAAGACCGAACTTCTTCAAATTATGAGCAGTAATCAATATTATCCTTATAATGTGGATGATAGTATTGTGGTAGATAAATCCTTACAACTGAATTCAATTCTCTCATATCTTCAAAAGAATCCGCAATACCTGTCGAGCGAGCAACAGGTTAAAATAAGTGAGCAAATTGTAAAAGAAGTTGCTGCTTTACGTTACCCCTCGCTGCGAATCAATACCGGGCTGAATTTAAACCGCAGCCAAAATGCCGCCGGTTTTACACTTGTGAATCAGAATTATGGTCCGTATGCAGGGCTAACATTGCAAGTGCCTATTTATAACGGTAATGCGTATAAGGTTCAAAAGGAAACGGCTGTCTACAATGTAAGCAATGCAAAGCTGCAACAACAGAGTCTGCTCAATGCGCTTTCAGCCGATGCTTTTAGCACATACCGGTCCTATAGTACAAAATTGCAGCAGCTTATTTCACAGGAAAATTCAGTTGAATTATCGGGGAAGCTGATTAAATTGGTCCTCCTGCAATTCCAGATGAACCAGGCTACTATACTGGATGTAAAAGCTGCCCAGTCAAGCTTTGAATTTACAGGTTATCAATTGGTTAATTTAAACTATGCAGCCAAGATTGCTGAGATTGAGTTGAAACGGCTACTGTATCAATTGGGAGATTAGAAATTCCCGGCTTAGGATTGTTTTCCGGCGAAGAGGCCGTCTCAAAAGTCGAAATGTATTTATCCGAAAATCTTATTAAGCTATGAAAACGAAGCAAATCTTTTTACAGATTTACATAAATTTTCATCTAACCTTATTATTGCTTTTGCTGGCGACATTTTCATCCGGCCAGAATAAGCATTTAAGTATCGGGGCAAAAGGCAATGGAATATGTTTCGGTAATTCAGCCGACTATAACGGGATAAGGCTTAATCTCTGGGATAAGAACCTAAACAGAATTAACGGATTTAATATATCAGGTTATGTAAACAGTTATGCTTTTAATGGACTTTCAATCGGCTTATTAGCTTCAAAAGACACAATCTCGAATGGAATTATTATGGGAGGATTTTGGGCTGAGGCAAATAAACATAATGGGCTGGCGGTAGGAGGTCTTCATTTATCCGGTGTTAAACTCAATGGAATTGGTATATCCGGATTTAGTATCATTGCCGACACATTAAATGGCGTATTTGTCGGTCTCATGCAAGTGGCGTCATTGATCAGGCACGATTCTATCAAAGTAATAAATGGACTTGCGGTTGCTGTCGGGGGTGTAATTGCTTCTGAAATGAATGGGGTGTCAGTTTCCTGGTTCTTAAATATGTTTCACAAGCAAAACGGAATTTCACTATCGGCAGTGAACGTAGCAAATGAGTTGCATGGCTTTCAGTTCGGACTAATAAACTATGCAGGTAATAACATGCGCTTTCTTAAGTATATACCAATTTTAAACTTTAACCTGCGAAAGAAAGCCGTCAGGTAACAAGGGATTAGCAACCTGGTTTGATAGTTGTTATGAGATTAACGTCCTTATATTTTACTATCTAAGATCTGAAGATATCTATAGCATCCTCTTAAACTTCGTCCCCTGTCTGAGCCAGATTTCCCGCTGAAGCTTTTAGTGATAGCGCCCACCCTTTCGTCCTTTTTTCGATAAGCTTCCAACATTTCAAAAA
>Ga0315283_10000944_pt1 | contig 22455 bp, 14 predicted proteins | sample YL17G09_0_MG_FD_204541 | JGI IMG/M metagenome (GOLD analysis project Ga0315283, IMG submission 204541) | Sediment microbial communities from Yellowstone Lake, YNP, Wyoming, USA - YL17G09_0 | ecosystem: Environmental > Aquatic > Freshwater > Lake > Sediment | place: USA: Wyoming | collected...
CGTGGACGTATCCTGGAACCACCGGTGCGTGGAGAAGGCCTCACCCAACAGCGCGTGCGTCACATCGCCCGTCTCGGCGGCCGCCGCCGCGTCCGCCGCCGCCGCGTCCACGTCCGCCACGCACGTAATCGGGTGCGTCACTTCCTGTAACAGCCCGTCCGCCAAGGCGTACACCAGCCCATGCACGGCCAGCGCCTGCCCGCGCGCCCAGGCGGCCTGGACAATGGGGGCGACGACGACGTTGAAGACCTGGTGCACCACGTTCAGTTCCACCAGGCGTTGCCACCGCGCGTCGGGCCCGCCCGGCAGCCTCCGGAGGGCGGCCGCGTGGCGGTCCCGGGTGGCGCGTATGTCGGAGACCCAGTGCGAGACAAAGCCGCCGGTCGTGGCGGGCATGGTCAGCGCTGCCTTCACGGCCCCGCACCCATAGTGACCGCACACGATCACGTGCTTCACCTTCAGCACGTCCACCGCGTACTCCAGGCAGGCCATGGCATTCATGTCGCGGGGGATGGCCAGGTTGCCGACGTTGCGCTGGACGAACACGTCGCCGGGGGCTAAGCCCAGGATTTCGTTGGCCGGCACCCGCGAGTCCGCGCATCCGATCCACAGGTACTCAGGGGTCTGCCCGTTGGCCAGGCGCTCAAAGTAGTCCGGCCGGGTGGCCCGCATGGCGTCCGCCCATTTGCTGTGTGTTGTGAAAAAGAGATGATTGAGAGAGAGAAGTTTTGAGGGCGAGGTCGGCCAGGGTCCTCTCGCGTCACCCTTTTCTCCGCCACGCCCGTCGCCCCCGCTGCACCACCCGATTCCACTCAATTCATCGCAGGATTGTCCCACACTTACCGGTTGCTTTCAAGCAATGTCTCCAAAGAATGTCTCTGGCAGCAGGCGGCCTTTTGTTTTGGTTCTCGATCATCGCCCATTTCTGACGAAAACACCCACGTTAGTGCGGTCTTCATCTTTTTCAACCTCAACCTCAACTTTTTTTTCTAAGGATTACACCGCGTCCCTTCTAAGCTATCCCCGCCAGCCGCTTCAGCTTGGCGGGCGTCCTCTCGAGCAGGAGGTCGCCCGCCTCCCGCGGCGGCGACCCCCCAGGCGAGCACAGCAGGGACAGGCCACCACCGCCGCCGCCCTTCTTCACTTCAACCCGCCCGCTCCCGCCGCACGCGCCGCACGGGGTGGCGGCGCTCCCACCACCACCACCCGCTGCCCCGCCGCCCGCATAAAATTGGTGGGTGGCAATGCCCAGGATGAGGGCCGCCACGCCCAGGCTGGGCGACAGGGAGGCGTGGCCCAAGAACGCCGCGCTCAGCAAGGCTGTCAGCGCGGTTGCGCCCACGGACGACAGCTTCTTGGCCACCGCGTCGACGTGCTTGTAGAACACGCCCGCCAGCACGCCCTGGGCGGCGGAGACGGCGACAAGGGCGAGGACGGGGGTGGAGGTCGTGCCCGCGAACAGGGAGCGCGACGACGCAGCAGACACAGCAGCAGCAGCAGGCGCAGCAGGCGCAGCACCCGACCATAGGCACCCGACCACAGTCAGCACCCCGTTCCAGGCCAGCCCGAACGCGCACAACCAGAACGTCTGCTCCTGGACGGCCGACGCCGGGTCGGCCTTCATGCCCCGCTCGGCTAGGACGGCGGCCAGGGAAGGCACCAGGATGGCCGCGGCGACGGTGGCGGCGACGGAGGAAGAGGAAGAGGAGGGCGTGGGCGTGGGCGTGGCGGTCGGGGCAAGCGCGCCGGCAGCGGCAGCGCCGACGGCACCACCGCCTCCTCCCATCCTCCCGCCCACCCCGTGCGCTGCCACGCCCGCCGCCATCAGGGCCAGGGCCTGGCACTGGACCGTGCTGAACCGGCGCCCGCTCAGGGCCCGCAGCAGGAGGGCGATGGCGACGACCTTGAGCGATCCCAGCACGCGGGAGGTGGTCGGCGAGAAGTGGGCTTGGAGCGCGAACTTGAGGTAGCCGTTCACCGCGTACAGGGCGGCGGGTAGGGCCAAGGCACGAGCGCGGGCCGCCCGGGCGGCCAGGGCGGCCCCGCCCCAGCCCCGCCCCAGGGTAGGCTCCCCAACCCCACCACCACCACCACCCAGGGACGCTCGCCGGCGCGCGCCCCGCCCCGCGGCGGCCAGGGACGCGGCGGCGACCGCGGTCTTGGCGGCTTCAACCAAGAAATTGACGGCGGCGGGCTGGTACGGGTAGTGGCCGGTGGCGTCTTTGGAGAGGTGGACCTGAGTTGAGGGTTTGGAGAGAGTTAAGAAAAACGCGCAGCGCGAAATGAGAGAAGAAGAAAAGAAAAGAAAAAAGGCAAGGGGAGTTTGTTGCCGCGCCTCCTTCTCTCCATTCTCCTCTCACCAGCACGGGCATCATGGCGATCAGCCACATGTCCGTCCCCACTAGCCACCACCGCCACAAATCGCCCGAGGGGCGGAGGGCCCGTCCCAGGCGGCGGCGGCGGGAGGAGGCGGCGCCGCCGTCGACCGAATGAAGCGACCGAGGCAGGTGGTGGTGCTGCGCTGTTGCCTGGGCGTGCCACACGTGCGCCGCATTGCGATGTGAGGTGGGCATAAGAGTGCGTGGGGCGGTCCAGATGACCCTTCTGAGCGGGAGGGGTGTGCGACAAGTTGCCGCGGGCTGAGCTGCAACTCTCTGCTTTCGAAAACGTGTGTGCTGCGCTCTGGCGCCTGTCTTTCTCTCACACTTCCCTTTTTCTCGCCGCCCAGCGCGCGCCCTATATCCCCACCCAGGCGCCCAGTTACCGGGAGCAGAGGCGTAGGGAGAGACGGGTGCACCCCCATGGCCCCACAGCCTCAGCGTCGCCGCCCCGGCCGGCTGGCGGTCGCATGCGCTTTAATGCTTTGTGTGCCCGCCGCGGCCGCGCCAACCTCCACCTCCACCTCCGCCCGCCCGACGCCCGACTTCCTGGTGATGCCCTCGGCTACCGCTCCGGCGGACCTGGCATCGGCCACCCCTGCGCCGCCGCCCACGCTGACGTCCGCCATGGCGTCCATCACTGCTGCTGCCGCCGTCGCGGCCGCGCCGGCCATCCCGCTCACCCGGGGCGGCGCGGCCACCACTTCTTGCGCCGGCTGTTCCGATTATGACCGCCGGGACGGGTTCACCTGCGCCCAGCAGGCGGCGTGGGGGTGCGACCGGTCCTGGATGCAGGGCTTTTGTGATAAGACGTGCGGACGCTGCGGGTGCGGGTGCCTGTGCAACGACGCGTCCCCGCGCGCGGACGCCAACTGCCGCCAGCTCGCGGACTGGGGCTTCTGCCCGCTGGATGAGAACCCCTGGATGGCGGGCGCGTGTGAGGTAACGTGTGGCCGGTGTGCGGTGGCGCTGGGCGACGATGGCGCCCGCGCTGCCTCCCCTCCAGCGGCCCCGACCTCCACCACTGCGTCGCCTGCGCCTGGCGACGAAAGCCACGCCCGGTGCGCTCCGCCGGCGCCGTCCTCGGGCGCCAACGTGTGCGAGCGCCGGTGCTACAACACCGTCGACGTGTCCAGGGCTTCCCCGTCCGTGCTGGCGGGGCGGGCGCGGGCGGCGGCGGGCGCACAGGCGAGCGCGTCCACCCCTGACGAGTTTGTGACCGTCTCCAAGAGCGGTGCCCTCACCCTCCACGGCGCGCCCTGGGTCTTCTCCGGCACCAACTTCTACTCCGCGCTCTACCCCTGGTGGACGCAGGAACAGGTTAAGGAAGCCCTGGTCGCCCACGCCGCCCGCGGCGCATCCGTGATTCGCGTGTTCGCTTTCACCAACGGCGAGAACAACACGGGCTTCGACATGACCCTCCAAACCCAGCCCATCCAGCCGTCCATCGGCGTCTTTTCCGAGGCCGCCCTGCGCCGCCTTGACCGCCTGATCGCGGATGCCGGGTCGACGGGTCTGAAACTCATCCTGGCCCTCTCAAACGTGTGGGATGAGGGCGGCGGGGCGCAATGGTACGTGGATAACGTGGATAACGCGGTCCTGCGCCCTGGCCCGCCCTCAACCTCCTCCTCAACCACCACCCCTAAATCCACGCGCCGCCCGCGGGAACTCTTCTTCTACGACCGCCGCATCATCGCCGCCTTTAAAGCGTACGTCCGCGTCATCGTCACCCGCACCAACACGATCACGGGCTTGCCCTACGCGCACGACCCTGCCATCATGGCGTGGGAGCTTTGCAACGAGCCGCAGACGGTCAGTTATTACGAAAGCGAGCGGGGCATGGTGCCGGGCGCGGCCCTGACGGCCTGGGCGGCGGAAATCAGTGGCCTCATCAAGTCCCTGGACCCGCACCACCTGGTCTGCATGGGCGACGAGGGGTGGCGGGCGGATGGCGGGGACGGCTCGAAGCCCGGCCCTCCTTTTCCTGCTACCGGCCTGACCCCGGCCCCGCCGCGCTCCCTGCCCGGGTACAGCTGGATGAATGACGGCGCCAAAGGCGTTGATGCGGTCGCGCTGGCTGCCCTGCCCACCATCGATTTCTTGACGGTCCATGTCTACGCCCCGAACTGGGGCCTGGGCGCGTCCTCGTACCTCGACCTCTTCACCCCCTTCCTGTCGGACCGGGCCGCGATCGCCCGGGCCGCGCGCAAGCCCATCATCCTGGAGGAGTTTGGGGCGCCATTCGGGTACGTCCCCGACCGGGATGCCTTCATCGCGTCCTACGCGGCCGCCGCCGCGGCCCTGGGCTACAGCGGCGCCCTCATCTGGCAGGTCTTCCCGTGGAGGACCCGGTCCTCTGCGGGCGCTGGCTTCGATTTCGACTACGACAAGGCCGGCGGCGCGGGCGTGAGCGCCATGTATGAGAGTTTCAATGCGCGGGCGCGGCTGGAGCGGGGCGAGTTCTGGAAATGAAAAAATGAAAAATGGAGGTCCAGCACGCAGTCCGAGTTTCGCGCCGGCCGCTTCTTTTTTTTTCGACACGCCCACACACACACCAAAACCCGCCGCTCGGCCGTCACTGCCGCCCTTGCGGCTCCATCCTCGCCGCATAAACCACCCCTGCCTGGGGCGGGTCCGTGTGCTGCACAGAGAGGAAGTAGGCACAGCACATACGAAAAACAAAAAACAATGGACGCGCCGCGCCCCACGAAGACCCGGTCCTCCCTCAAGCGGACCGCCCTGGACGCGGCCGACCCGGCCGCCGCGCCTCCCGGCGGTGGTGGGGAGGACTCCCTATGCCGGGCGGTTAAACGGCTGGCCACGCACTCGCCGGGGCCGGGCGGAGGAGGGGTGAGTTTTTTTTATGGGAAGGAGAGCATTTCTCTCGCTGTCCCCCCCCCCAGAGTCTCCAATCCATCCTCACGCCCCTCGCTGCGCGAGCTCCACGCACACACACACACACACACACACAGCCCGCCCCGGCCGCCACCTACCAACCCGTCCCCTTTGCCCTGGGCTGCAACCCGACAGATGTAGCAGCCGGGCTATCGACGGAAGCCCAGATGCGTGGTGGTGGCGGTGAGGCCGCAAGCGCCTGCCAGCTCCCACCACCCTTGACTACCGCAGCCGGGCCGCCTGGTGGCCTTGGTGGTGCCCTGCCGCCGCCTCTGCCCGCCGGCCCGCCGCCCAAACTACCCCAGGCCGACAGTCCTGGCTTGTACGGCACGCCCCGGCACGTAGGTCACCACCACCACCAGCGCATACCGCCGCCGGAACAACAACAACACCCACAAAATCACCCACCCTGCCTACCACCCCCGCCAGACACGCCCTACGACCTCGCCAATGCCCTCCTGCGCGACCTGCACTTTGACCGCCTGCGCCGGGTGGGGGTCGGGGAGGGTGGTGGAGAGGGACAGGATGAGGATTAGAGCGATAGAGCAGAGAAGAGAGTGGGGCTTGCGTGCACTTGTTTTTTTACCGAATGAGCACTAGAAAACAATCACAACCCCGCCCGCTCCTTTCCTACGCCTCCGTCTACCCCCTCCAACGCCTCCAAATCCCGCTGCCTCGCCCCCGCCGCCCGTAGCTGGCGGGCGATGAGCTCGTACGAGGTAAAGGTGAGGGCGGCGGCGGGCGTCGTGCGCAGGAGGTTGGTCCCACACCCGCGGTAGAAACCCACGGCGCCCGCATCGGCGAAAATGGCCCGGCAGGTCCGGGCGACCGCAGCCGGCGAGACCGACCCTTCCACGTGCATGTGCGAGCGGACGACCTCGTGGGGGTAGGTCAGGGCGGACGCCGCGACTTTGGAGGCGGCGGAGGCGAGGCCCAGGCCCGCGGCGCCCAGCTCGCCTGCCGGGGTCACAAGCCCCGGCGCGCGCTCGGCCAGCCCGGCCTTGAGCCGTTCGTACAGGGGGAACTGGATGGCGACGTGCGTGACGCCGACCAGGGAGGGCAGGAACCCCGCGTACAGGCCCCGCAGGCCTTCCTCGCGTGCGATGCGGAGCAGGGCGTCGGCCGCGCCCGTGTATAGGATGCCGCCCCCCGCGCGCACCGCACCGGCCGACCCCGCGCTGGCCAGGGTCTGCGTCTGCAGGCGGGTCTTCACGACCCACAGCGGGTTGGTGACGGCCAGGGTAGCAATGCCAGCCCCCGTCGCGGCGGCCATGTGCGAGAGCGGGCCGGTGCCGGGGGCCGGGTGGGAGGCGGAGGGCGGCGGGAGTGGCGACCCACCACCAGCACCAGCCTGCGCGCGCCGCGCGCGCGCAGCGCCCCGGGCGGCCGCAACCGCCTTCAGCCGGTCGTACACCGAAAAGTATACCGCCCAATTGGGGAGGAGGGCTACCAGGGTAGGGGTCAGGCCGCGGTACAGGCCGCGGACGCCCTCCTCCGAGACGATGGCGGTGAGGTTGACTGGGGGGAATGGGTGGGCATGGAGGAATGTGAGCATGATGATGGCAGAGGTTGGGAGGGATGGGATGGGATGTGAGAGAGTGGTTACTGCTTTTCTCTCTCGCGGCACGGCCTTTGAATGAAATAGAGCGAGAGAGAGGGAGGACACACACACACAGCGGCGCACACACGGGAGCACAGCAGCACACAACCCTCCTCAAATCCCTCCACCCTAAAACAATCACCTCCTATCCCCGTGGGCGCGCCCCGCTGGACCTGCAGCCGCGTCTTCAGCACGTCCAGCGGGCAGACCAGGGTGGCGGTGAGGGCGCCCGCCGCCGCGCCGGCGACGGCGGACACGATGTCCGGGTCGTCCCAGTGGCGGCGGCGGCGAGGGGCACGGGGCGATGATGATGATGATGATGAGAGCGGGTGGCCAGGCGGAGGTCGGGCCGCGGCAGTGGCGGCAGCGCCAACACCTGTACGCTTGCCTTCAGCTGGGCTGGCCAGGGTGAAAAGCGGGTGCGTGTGCGTGCGTGCGAGGCGAGGCCCAGCCCCTGCGGAGCTGACCGCGCGGTCCGGGTCCGGGCTGAGGGGGTGTGGTCGCCGGGGCGGGGGCATTGCAGAGGGGGGGCGAGCAAACGAAACAGCTAGGCAGTGCAGCGCCGCGAAAGGGAAACGAGAGAGGAGAGGCTGCGTGCGCGGCTAAAAAATCGAGGTGGGATCCCTGGCCAGCTATAAAGGGATGACCTCTAAATACGCCTGGGGTGGGGCGATGTGTGATCAGGAGCGCAGTGCCCCGCGGACCCGCCCCCCACACGAGGAAAAAAACGCAGAAATGAGGGCTAAGAGAGACGTTAGTTTTTTTTCTTCTTCTTCACAACCGCCTTGCCTTCTGCGGCAGGGAGAGCGCTGCGAGTAGAGTCTGCCATTTTTTTTCTTCCTCTTGTTTTATGGCCGACGGCGTCGCCCGCGTCCGCCGTGTCCTGCGCCACCGGGACGCCGCCCCGCCTGACCCCAGCCCTAGCAGCAGTGGCAGCGAGGAGGAGGAGGCCGACGCCGGCCGCGCCTCCCCTCCCATCAATGTCAAGCGCCGGCGCGAGGCGGCGGGTGGGGGCCGCGCCGCGTCTGCCAGCGCCGAGGTTGAGGCTGAATATGACGCTCCCCGCATCTCGGCGGGTGTGACGGACGAGGACTTGCGGCGCGTGGCGGCGGAGGTAGGATGAAAAGCGAAAAAAGAAAAAAGAAGAACGCGTAGCTGTTTTCGTTTTGCTGCGCTCTGACCCTCTCCCCGCCACCTTCCAAACAGATCGACGCACGCGCGAATGCCGCTCGGGAACTGCTGGACCGCATACACAACCCGCCAGCGCAAGTGGTGAGTGAATAGAACGGGGCAGAACGCTCGTGTCCGAGCAAGCTTCGCGGAAAACTCGCACAAGATGCGAGCGAAACTCTCTGCCTCATCAATTTCTCATCTCACAGCACCTCGACCGCATGGTCCGGGCCGTGATGCGGACCATGCTCTTCCGGGCGGGGCGCAAGCCGGGTGCCCCCGTCCGCCGGGCTGACCTTATCGCCGCCGTGGACGCGGCCCACACGTCCGCGGCGGCCGTTGCCGGGCCGCGCCACCACGCTGCGACCTCCCTCGCCCTCGTCCTCGCCCGGGAGAAATTCGCCCGCGACCTCTGCCTGGACCTGGCCCGGGTGGACCTGATCCCGGTCGGGCGGAGTGGTGGTGGGTCGGGCGGGCGCGGTGGAAGCGGCGGAGGCGGAGGCGGGACGGGGCAGGAGGCATTCTGCCTGCGCACGCTCCTGCCCCCGCCTGCCGCGGCTGTCGCGGCAGCGGCCGGCGGCGCCGGCACGCGCCCGCCCTTAGCGCCCGGCCTGGGCCTCCTGGCCGCCGCCCTGGTCCGCCTGGGCGGCACGCCCGCCTCTGGAGGCCCGGGTGGTGGGGGCGGCGGTGCGCGCGGCCCTGGCGACGCGGGCAGCGGCGGGCCGGGCTGGATGGAGGAGAGCGAGCTGTGGTCCCTGCTGGGCGACCTGGGCGCCCGCCGCCCGTCCGACGGGCCGGGTGCGCTGGAGGCCGCCTGGGCGGGGCTGGGAGGAAGCGCCGCCTCGCCTCCTGGCAATGAGCCGGCCCTCGTCATCATCCCGGGCGTGGGCGACCCGGCGGCCGCCCTGAAGGCCGCGACCGAGGGGCGCTGGCTGGTGGAGCGGTGGGGCCCGCCCCTGGAACCGGGCGCGGGCAGCGAGCGGGCGCGCTGGTATGGCGTCGGCGAGACCGCCCTGGGCGGAGATGGCGGGGCTCGGCTGGACGCTTTCATTCGGCTGCTCTTTGAGGCGCCGGACCCGGCGGCGGAGCTGGCGGGGGGCGGGCGGGCGCGGGGCGAGTGAGATGGATGGATGCAAGGTAGGGCCCCTCTCATTTTTGCGCCGTTTGCCTTGCTACTGACCACCCGCTGCGCCTCCTCCTCCACCACCACCGCCGCCGAACCCGGGCGGCAAGGCTGGCCCCGCCGGGGCTGCCAGGATGACAACGCCCGCTCCCTCCCCCTCCTCCCCCTCCTTTTCTTCCTCTGCTGGTGCTGCTGGCGGCGGCCCGGCGCCGCCACCGCCACCCCCCTCCTCGTCCTCCTCGTCCTCTCCTTCGAATGCAAGCACGAAATGCTTCTTCTTGGCGGGCGGTTCAGCGGCGGCAGCGGCGGCAGTGGGCGCAGGTGCGGCCGCACCACCAGCAGCAGCAGGCGCGCCACCACCTCCACCTCCTTCCTCGTCCTCCTCACTCGCCGCCCGCTTGCGCGCCCCCGCCCGCCCACCCCCCGCCGCCGCCTTCTTCGCGGCTTTGACCTTCGCGTCCGCCGCCGCCCGGGCGCCCACCTCCTCTGCCGCGCCCACAATGGCGGCCCGCACGTCCGCGTCGGACGCCACCTCGACTGGCGTCTTGCCATCCCCGCGCTTTGCGGCCACGTCAGCTCGCCGCTTGATCAGGTAGACAGCCATGGCGGTGTGCCCACCAGCAGCCGCGACGTGCAGGGGTGTGGCCCCCTTTTTGTCGCGAGAGTTGGGGCGGGCACCTAGAGTCAAGGAAGTAGGAGGCGTCAGCCTAGAGGAGAGAGAGAGAGAGAGAGAGAGGACCCGCCCGCCACCTCAACCCACCATCCATCCCCCTTGCGTCTCCTTCCGCAGACCTGCATCGATCAGGGCTTTCGCCACCTCCACGTGCCCTTCTGTGGACCCACGCATGGCGGCAAAGTGCAGGGCGGACTGGTCTCCCTTGGCGGCCGCCGTCGGCGCGGCCCCTGCTTTCAGCAGCACGCCCACCGCGTCCGCGTGCCCGCCCCACGCCGCTAGGATAAGAGGCGTGCGCGAGTAGTGGTCCCGAGCGCTCACGCGAGCACTCAAGCTGGCGCCGGGGAGTGCCAGGGAGGCTGCTAGGGCAGGAGCATCCCCGGCCCGGGCGAGGTCGTGCAGGGAAGGCGGGGCGTTTGCCGTCATCTTTCGTTTGCCAATGTGGAAAAAAAAAAAAAAAAAAAAAAAAACTCTAGCTCATTTTTCCTTTCTTTTCTCTTTCGCGATGGCGACCAACCTCGCCCGCTTTGGGGTGAGTTTGCGCGAACCAGGTGTTAGAGCAGGAAATGTTGCATACGTGGCCATGCCGTGCTACGCAAAATCAGGGGCAAAAGGGTGTGCGCGCTTTGCAATCAAACACTCGCCCCGTCAAACGCTCGCGCGCCCTTTTGTCAACTCTCCCTTCAACCTCACCTCGCACCCATCTCTCCACCAGCGCATCGCCGCCCTCGCCACAGCCACCGCCACCGCGACCGCCGCCTCCTTTGGCTGGACGGACGCCAAGTTTGAGGCCGCCTCCACAGCCGCGGCCATCTTGCGGCATCTGACGGACCCTGAGGCCGGGCACAAGCTCGGCATCCGGGCAGCGGCCGCGGGCCTGCTGCCGTCCGACCCCCGCCCGGACCCGCCGTCCCTGGCGACCAACCTGGCGGGGCTGCGCCTGGCCAACCCGCTGGGCCTGGCTGCGGGCTTCGACAAGGACGCGGAAGCGATGGGCGGGCTGCTGGGGTTGGGCTTTGGCTTTGTCGAGTGCGGGTCGATCTGCCCGCTGCCCCAGCCCGGCAACCCGGCGCCCCGCGTGTGGCGGCTGCCGGCCCTGGGCGCCATCATCAACCGGTACGGCTTCAACTCAGCGGGCGGGCCGGCGGCGGCGGCCAAGCTGGCGGCCTTCAGGGCGGCCGGCCCGGCGCCCCGGGGCGGCCTGGTCGGCGTCAACCTGGGCAAGAACAAGCTGTCCCCGGACGCGGCGTCCGATTACGCGGACGGCGCCTCCCGCTTCGCCGCGCTGTCCGACTTCCTCATCATCAACGTGTCCTCGCCCAACACGCCCGGCCTGCGCGACTTGCAGGGCCGGGCCGCGCTGACGGGGCTGGTCAAAGCGGCTGTCAAGGCGAGGGATGAGGCGACGAGGGGGTGGGACCCGGCCGCGCACGGCGGCCGCTGCCGCCCGCCCCTGTTTGTCAAGGTCGCGCCCGATGTGACTGAGCCCGAGGCGGCCGACATCGTGGCGGCCGCCCTGAGCGCGGGCGCGGACGGGCTGGTCGTGGGCAACACCACCATCTCGCGCCCGCTCGCCGTGGCCGCGCACGCGCACGGGGCTGAGGCGGGCGGGCTGTCGGGCAAACCCTTGGAAGCCCTAGCCACGGACCGGGTGGCCCTATTTTACAGGCTCACCAAGGGCAAGCTGCCCATCATCGGCGTGGGCGGGGTGAGCGACGGGGTGGGGGCGTACGCGAAGGTCCGGGCGGGCGCGAGCGCGGTCGAGGTCTACACGGGGTTCGCGTATGAGGGGCCCGCCCTGGTGCCGCGGTTGAAGGCGGAACTGGCGGCGCTGCTGGCGAGGGATGGGTTTGCGAGCGTGGGCGAGGCGGTGGGGGTGGACAGTGCAAAGAGGAAGTGTGAGTGAGAAATGAAGAAGGTTGAGTCCTCATCGCCCCCCCCCTCAACCGCACACACCCCATCGCTTCTTGAACGTCTTTTTCACGCACAGCCACCCCCGCTATAATGTCCCAACCCGCCGCGGCTCCTGGGGCGATGCCAGCGCCCGTTGTTCGCAAGGTGTGATGAGTGGGGAGGTTAGGTGGAGCAGAGGAGGGCGAGGCGCGGAAAACGAAAGATGCGCCCGCGTCGGAAGAGACGCACCTTCTCAACGGCTCTCTCTCAACCTCGCGCTGTCGCCACCACGCCCGCACCCGCGCCCGCGCCCTCCTCTACATCAGCGTGCCTCCTTGCAGCCCAAAGGCAAAGACAAAGGCAAAATGAAAAAGGCGCTGGCTGCTCTCTCACCCCTTTTTTACGTCACATCAATCAAAAACTCAACCTCAACAGTACGACGTCGGCCCCCTCCTCCTCCCCCGGCTGGGCCTGATCGCCTCCTTCATCGCCCTGGTCATTGTGAACGTTGCCGCCGGCGGCCGCAACCGGGGCACGAGCGACCAGTACTTCACGCCGATCACGCCCAGTGGCTGGGCCTTCTCAGTCTGGGGCCTCATCTTCTTCCTCCAAGCCATCGGCGTCGTGTGGGCGGCCATCCCGTTTGGATACGGCCGGGACGGCGGCCTCAAGGAGCGGGTGGTGACCGCGCTCGCCCTCCCCTGGCCGCTGGGCTGGCTGTTCCAGTGCCTGTGGCAATTCTCTTTCCTCGCGCGCTCAAAGGTGGGCATGTGGTTCGGCCTGCTCTTCCTCATCGGGGCGTTTGCGTCCATGGCCTGGGCCGCCCTGCGCCTGAAAACCAGGTTCACGCCGGTCCCGCGCTCCTGGCACGGGGCCCTCACGCACTGGGCCTTCTGGGTGCCAACCTCCGTCAACGCGGCATGGCTGTCCGCCGCGACGATTGTGGGGGCCGTGGTGGTCGGCGTCGCGCACGGGGCGGGCGTGACCCCGCTGCGCTGGGTCGGCATCGCCCTCGTCGCGCTCGTCACAGCCCTGGCCGCCGCCGTCGCGGGCTGGAAGCCTGACATTGCCTGGCCCGCCACCCTGGTCTGGGCCCTTGCCGGCGTCTTTGCCGCCCACCGGGGCGACGTGGCGGTCGCCATCGCGGCCATGGTCTGCCTGGTCGTGTGCGTGCTGGCGACCGTCGGCGCGTCGGTGCTGGTCTTCCGGGGCCGGCAGGCGGCCGCCGCCGCGCGGGCGGGGGCGCCGGTGAGCGCGCCGCCGGCTGGTGGAGCGGCGGCGGTGTGACGCAGTGCGTCTTTATGGTGTGCGTCTGTTGTGTAAAAAAAAAAAAAAAAAAAAAAAACAGGAAAGGAGCCTGGGGCGTTGCTCCTCTGGTTCTTTTGTCATCACAACACCCCCCGCTTCTCGCCCCCACCCCCACCGCCGGCCACGCTCACCTCCACGACCGCCCCTGCCGGCGCACCACGCCCGCCCGCGGCGGTGCCTAGCACCGTCCCCGTCAGCATGGCGCTCATGCGGCTGCCCTCCGCCCTGCGCCCGGCGCGGCGGCGGTCGGTGGCCACGAGGGCGAGCGCGGTACCGAGCAGGACCAGGATGACACCCGCCGCGATGAGCCCCTTGGCGCCCGCCCCGCCGAGCCCGCTCCCGTCCAGGCAGGCAGAACCCAGCCGGGCGCGGCACCAGTCATCCGCCGCGGGCCAGGGGTCGCCCGGCCTGGCGGCGGCCGCCCCCGTGAGGACGACCGCCCACGGCCAGCCCGCCGCCCGGAGCCCGCCCTGGAGGGACCCGGCGTAGGCGGCGGCCCGCGCCGCGTCGTACGCGGCCTGGACGCCGGCTTCCCTCCCGGCATCCGCCTGGATGAGGATGTCCACCGTGTTGGGCAGGGGCGTGCCTTTACCGGTGGCATTGTCGGTGTAAAGCAGGCGGCGGCGGGTGGAGGCCGACGGCTTAAGGGGGACAAACGCGAGCGCCGTCCGCAGGGCGGCCACCCGCCCGGCGCCCAGCGCGCCGGGAGGGCTGGAGCCGGACACCAGGGCCGCCAGGAGGTCGTCGACCGCGCCGGCGGGGAGCGGGGTGGTGGCGCCCGTGCCGATGAGGCGGTAGGTGGCCTGGGGAGAGGGGTGAGGTGAGGGTGAGGGGAGGGGGTGCTCCTGGTGCCTTTTTTTGTGTTTTGACCGCGCGCGCCCCCGCGCCCCTTTCTCTCCCCTCCCCTCCCCCCTGCCTCCCCTCTCCCGTCCTCACCCGGACCACCGTCTGCCCGGCCTTGACGGTCAGGATGTCCAGCGGCGCGCCTGCGGGCGTTTCCAGGGGCGTGGCGTCGTCGCCATCATCGTCCACAACGGGCAGGGGCGGGGGCGGGGGCGGGGGCGGGGTGGTGGCCGAGGCTGGTTGAGTCGCGGGCGCCGTCGTCGCCGGGGGCGTCGTCGGAGGCGGGACGGTCTGCTGGGCCCGGGCATGGAGGGCCAGGGCCAGGAGGGTCAGCAGGCGGAAGGAGTAGCGGGCGCGCATGGTCGTGGGGGGGGGGAGGTGGAAGGGGAGGGCGGGGTGGCAAGTGGTGAGAGGCGCACGCCAGCGACTCTTTTGGGTCACACTTTGGTCGGGACTCTTACTGCCCCGCGCCTCTTCTCTCCCTCCAAACCCTCACCCATGCCTCCTTCCCCTCATTTCCGCATAGCCCGGGACGGCCAGGCCGGCGCATCCAGCTCGCGTGGGCCGGCGTCCGCACCAATTGGACGCCCCGCGGGGCAGCGCGGGCCGAGGCCGGTGACAGCCCGCGCTCCGGCGCTCCCCGCCCAATCCAGTGGCGTTGCGCCGCCCTCCCCACGGCGAGGGCCGGCCGCGCCCGGAGCCGCCGCGACGGGGCCGGCGGGAGATGACAGGTGAGTGCCAATGTGGGGTGAGGAGGCGGCGCAGGCCGGTGCCAGCGCCCGCATGCGGGGGCCAAGCAGTGCCGGCGCGCCACGACGCCCCCCGAGCGAATAGACGCTTACTTGGCTTGGCCGACGTCGGCTTCCCCCTCCCCTCACTCTCCTCCATCTGGCCCGCGCCCCCCCCGCGCGGCCCCCGCGCCCCCCCCCCCGCCGCGGGGGGGGGCGCCGCGGCCCGCGCCCCGCCCTCCATCCCTAGTTGGTCCACCTATGAGCAGCTCCAGTACGAGCGGGGATACTGCTCCCTGGGCGCGGCCAAGGGCTACTCCCCACAGGCGGTGTGGGAGGAAGCCCTGGCCCAGCCAGGCGGGTTTAGCGCGCTCGCGTCCCGGGCGGCCTGCATCGTGACGCGCCTGGGCGCCGTCGCCGCGGGCTGGGCGGCGGACCAGGTCGCGGACAAGTTCAGGGCCGGCACCACTGACGCCGGCCTGCTGGAGGGCCTTGCCGCCGACCCCTCCGCGTCAGCCGCGGCGGCGGCGGCCGAGTCCAAGCGCGTGCGCGCGCGGGCGGCGGCCTTGCGCTCCGCCCTCGCCGCCTTGGGCCCCGCCTTCATCAAGGCCGGCCAGGTCCTGGCCTCCCGCCCCGACATCGTGCGGGAGGATTACATGGACGAACTGTGCGCGCTCCAGGACGACGTGCCCCCCTTCCCGGATGAGGAGGCGTACCAAATCATGGAGGCCGACCTGGGCGCGCCCGTGGGCGCCATCTTCTCCTCGATCTCCGCCCGCCCCATCGCCGCCGCCTCGCTGGGCCAGGTCTACCGGGCCGTCCTGCGGGAGACGGGGGAGGCGGTCGCCGTCAAGGTGCAGCGGCCGGGCGTGCGGCCCATCATCATGCAGGACCTGGTGCTGCTCCGCGCGCTGGCCGCGCTCGTCACGCCCGTCGCGCTGCGCCGCCTGGGCTGCAATGCGGAGCTGATCGTGGACGAGTTCGGCGAGAAGCTGTTGGAGGAGCTGGACTACAACCAGGAGGCCCGCAACATTGAAGACTTTGGGCGCAACTTTGCGGGCGACCCGACCGTGAAAATCCCGTGGGTGCGGCGCGACCTGTCGGGCCCGCGCGTGCTCATCATGGAATGGATTGAGGGCCTGCGCTGCACCGACCCGGCCGGCATTGCCGCGTCCGGGATTGATGTGGACGCCTTCATCCGGTCGGGCGTGGTGGCCGGCCTGAGGCAGCTGCTCGAGTTTGGCCTGTTCCACGGCGACCCGCACCCGGTAAGAAAAACAGAGGAATGGACATTGAGAGGAGAGAACGGAGAAAAAGGGCGCGCGCGCGCGAAACCTCATCACTCATGTCTCGTCGCGTTTCTCTGTCCACCCCCCTCCCTTTCAGGGCAACGTATTCGCCCTCCGCGATGGCCGCATCGCGTACGTGGACTTCGGCAACGTCGCCGAACTGTCCGCCCGCAACCAGCAGACCCTGATCGACGCGGTCGTCCATGCAGTGAACGAGGATTACGAGGGCATGGCCCAGGACTTTACGCGCCTGGGCTTCCTGGCGCCCGGCACCGACATCACGACGCTCGTCCCCGCCCTGGAGTCCATCTGGTCGGAAGCCCTGGGCTCCTCCCTGGCGGACTTCAACTTCCGGTCGGTCACGTCCCGCTTCAACGAGCTCGTGTACGAACACCCCATCCGCATCCCAGAACGGTACGCGCTCGTGATCCGGTCCCTCCTCACCCAGGAAGGCATCTGCCTGCGCCTGCGCCCCGCCTTCCACTTCCTGGAGGTCGCCTACCCGTACGTCGCGCGCCGCCTGCTGACGGACGACGACCCAGCCCTGCGGGCCCGCCTCATCCAGGTGCTGCTCCAGGACGGGAAATTCCAGTGGGCGCGCCTAGAGAACCTGGTGACGCTCGCCCGGGCGGGGGCGGGGGGCGCCGAGGCCCCGCGCGTGGTGGGGTCGACCGCCCGCCAGCGCATCGCCGCCCAGGCCGCCCAGCCGTCGGGGCTGGACCTGTCGGAGACGGTCGCGTCCGCGGCCCGCCTGGTCGCGTCCGACCCGGCCCTCCGGCGCCAGCTGCTGGACGCGATTACTGAGGGCGACAAGCTGCACGTCGCGGAAGTGGCGCGCCTGGCCAGCTTGCTGGCGGCGGACATTGATGGGGCGCGGGTGGTGCGGGGGGCGCTGGCGGCGGCGCCGGCGGTGGGGCGCCAGGTCGCGGTGGCGTGGGCTGACAGCGTGCTGTCGAGGTGATGGAGATGGATGGATGGAGAGAGAGAGTTCTGGGCGTGTTGACTGATGACTGACTTAGAGACCGACGGCTATTCTCACACACAACACTTCTCTCTCTCCACGAGGAGACACACACGGGACGCCTTTCAACACCACACCACACCACTCGTAAATACCATGGCCCCTCGCCTCGCCTTGCTGGCGGGCGCGCTGGCGTGCCTGGTGCCAGGTAACAACGGGGAGAAAGGAGGGCGGATTGTGTGGCCCGTGCGTAGCGGAGCCCGATGCGCTAGCCGCCGGCCTGCCAGGGGGAGGAGGATGGGCTCGACACCAGCATTCCCGCCTCAGGTCGGCCCTTGCAAAGCTGGCACGCCCATGGTGGGAGTAAAAGAGCGGGCGTGCTCCTTTCGAGCGCCCGGCACGCACTCAAAGCGGAAGGCACCCCCACACGCCCGCCCGCATGCGCCAGCTAGCCAAAAAAAGCGTTGCCGGTGCCCTTTTCGGAACACAAGCATGGTCGGCTGTGCCCTTGCGCCGCCCCTCCCGCCATACATGAGCATGTTTAGATGTGAAGACACCCATCGACGTGGGTGATAAGCGCCACCTGCCCCCCTGTGACCCTCCCATCGCCCCCCCCCCCCCCCCTGGAGCGAGGACAAAAAGGCGCCCCTCTCACACGCGCTCAACGTCGCTCTCCCCTTCCCCCTCCTCCTCATCCCCACGCAGCCACCCTCGGCTTCATCCGGGTGGATAACGGCAACTTCGTAGACGAGGAGTGCCGCGAGTTCTACTTGGCGGGCTACAATACGTGGCAGGTGAGAAGCAGACGGAGGGAGGAGACGGAGACGGAGACAAGGCACACGCCACCATTGCGCGCGCCGATTGAAGCGACAACCTCCACCCGGCCTGGGGGGCAGGAGACCTGAGGAGGTTGGTCAGCGGCCGGTGGCGCAGCGTCGGCGACGGCGCACGGGTTTTCTCACGCACCTCCCCCCTCCCCTCTCTCTCAAACCAGCTCCTGGAGGCCGCGGCCGGCGTGAAGGGCACGCCCCAGGAGGTCAAGGAGCAGCTTGACGCAGCGAAAGCCCAAAACCTCAACACCATCCGCGCCTTTGCGTTCGGCACGCAGGAAGGCTTTGCCCTGCAGCCCCGCATCGGGGAGTACAACGAGGACGCCTTCAAGGCCCTCGACTTTATCCTGGACGAGGCGTCCAAGCGCGACCTGCGCCTGGTGCTGGCCATCGCCAACCAGTGGGACTCGGCCAACACGGCGCCCGAGAAACTGCAGTGGGCCAACACAGACAACAAGTTTGCGTACTCCAACTCCACGGGCAAGCTGAAAATGGTCAACGGCAAGGTGACTGGCGAGGACGCCTTCTTCACCGACCCGGACGTCCGCAAGAAGTATCGGGACCACGTGGGCGTCCTGGTCAACCGCGTCAACAGCATCAACGGGAGGAAGTACAAGGACGACCCGACGATCATGGCCTGGAACCTGATCAACGAGCCCCGGTGCGAGCAGCCGGCCGGGTGCGGCATGCAGGAGTGGGTGGAGGAGATGTCGTCGGCCGTCAAGAAGGCCGACCCCAACCACCTCGTCACGATCGGCGCGGACGGCTTTTACGGCGCGGCCTCCTGCCTGGCCGACCGGTACAACCCGTTCCTGTGGGCCGGGCACACCGGCTCCGACTTCCTCCCCAACCACGCGGCCAAGGACATCGACTACGCGGCCATCCACTTGTGGCCCGACAACTGGCAGCGGTGGGACCTGCCGTTCGGCAAGGACTGGATCGACGGCCACATCGCGGGCGCACGTGCGCTCGGCAAGCCGCTCGTCCTGGAAGAGTTTGGCAAGGCGGTCGGCGGGCTGGCGTCCTCCGACCAGACGGAGGCCGACCGCGCCAAATGGTTCAACCAGACCTACTCCCAACTCCGGGAGAGCGTGGAGGCGCGCGACGCGCTCAAGGGCGTCCTCTTCTGGCGGTGGGCGGCTGTGGGCGGCGGGTCCGCCGCGCTCTCTGACTTTGACAAGTCCGCCACCATTGAGACCTCCTCCGACGCCTTCCAAAAGTCGGTGCGGCCGTTTTCGGATTTCGTGAAGACGCACAACGCGATTGTGTGCGGCCCCAAAAAGGGGAAGGACGCGCCGAAGAAGGAGGCGGCCGCGCCCAAGAAGGCCGAGGAGGCGCCCAAGGCGGTGCCCAAGGCGGCGCCCAAGGCCACCCCGGCGCCCACTCCGGCTGCTGCTGCTGGTGCGGCCGCCCCGCCCGCCGACGGCAAGAAGGGCTGGGCGTCCGACGTGGCGGCGCCGGTGGAGGCCATCCAGGTGACGCCCGTGACTGGTGGCTCGGTCGCGTCGGCCTCTGTCCCCGCCCCCCTCCCTCGCCGCCGCCTGGCCGCGGCCGGCCCGCCGCCCTCCTTCTTCGCCCCGCCCCGCCCCTCCGACGCGGGCACCGGCTGCAACGCCCAGTACGGCCGGTCCGACGGGGCGGCCGCCCGGGTCATCACCACCAACGGCATTGCCGACTGCTGCTCCGAAGCCAAGGCGGGCTCCTACTCGGCGTGGTCGTACTGCTACTGCGACCTGGGCTGCAAGGACGCGACCAACGCCACCATCGCCAAGGGCTCGTGCCAGCTCAAGAACCCGGCCAACGCGTTCTACCCGCGCATGACGGCCCTGGGGTCGGGCGTGGGCTGGGTGTCGGGCGCCCCCGGGGCGGCCAGCCTGGAGTCTTGGAAGTGCCAGGTCAGAGGGGCGGGCGGCGGGTGCAGCCCCAACGCGGACCCGGCCACCTGCAAGGCGGACGAGCTGAAGGCCGCCCTCAAGTGCCCGGCCGACGGGTGCCACGCCAAGCAGATGAACATGGACGGCGACCTGCTGGTCTTTGACATCAACTCCTTCCAGCAGGAGCCGTCCATTCTGACCGCGTCCGACTGTTGCGACGCCTGCAAGGCCAACGGCGAGTGCACGGGCTGGACGTTCTGCCCGCTCAAGGAAGGGTGCGCCAAGGACTGCCAGACCTACATCAAGTCGGGGCCCGCCAAGGGCTTTGGGCCGTACGGGTCCTGCAACGGTGACGCATTCCCATACCGCGCCTGCTCTCTGAAAAAGATGCCCGAGGGCAAGCACACCGTCACCGCCTGGGGCCCGCAGCAGCCGTGGGTGTCGGGGACCACGTCCGCGGACGGGGTGCCCAAGATGATCGGGGAGTAAGGGGAGGAAGAGGGGCGTTGAGAAGAGAGGTGATGGGATGGTGGATTGGATGGATGGATGGATTGGATGGATGGATGGAGAAAGCACACGCGTTTTCTTTTTTTTTCGTTTTCCTTTCACCCGCCTCACTTCTCTTGTTTAACGCTATGCGCATACCTGGCGCCCCCTCCCCTTTCATGGGGTCAGGGCGACGGGCACAAGCGGGAAAGACGAATAAAGAGAGAGAGAACCGCGGGAATCCTGTAAAGTACAAAAAAGAGAGTGGGGCTCATGATGATGGCAACACACACAACTTCCCACAGCGCGCGCGCGCGCTCCCTCCCTCCCTCCGGCCCCCCTCAATCATCGCGGGGCTCCACCAGCAGGGCTGCCTGGGGCGTCAGGCCCAGGGACGCCAGGGTCACCCCAGGCGGCGACGCGGAATTGCCGTTGGCAGGGCTGCCATGATGCCGCCTGGGGAGGACGACCCGAGGGTAAGCGGTCACCAGGTCGTACGCCAGGCACGCCTGCCCCGGCAGGGAGTCCGCCCAGGCGTACACAGCGTCGGGGGAGGCGTCGCCGGGGAAGCGACGGGTGGTGGAGGGGCCGGCGGGGGCGCCCTCGCCGCCGGCGTCGCGGAGGCGTACGCGGAGGGTGGCGGTCCCGGGCGTCCCGGCGGGGGGTTCGGGGGCCAGAGCCGCGGCGGCGGCGGCGGCCCGGGCGGCCAGGGCGGCGGCCGTCGCGGCGGCTTGGGCGGCGGCGGCCTCGGCCGCCCGCACGGCGTCCGCGACGGCCGCGGCGGCGGCGGCGGCGGCCGCGGCCTCGGCCGCCCGGGCGGCCTCCGCGGCAGCCGCGCGCGACCGGTCGGCCACCAGGCCCGCCTCGTACGCGGCGTCCTGCTCCGCTCGCAGGGCCCGGTCCGCCAGGCGGGAAGCTTCCGCCTGGCGCGCGGCCGCCAGGGCAGGGCCGTGCTCGGCCTGGGCGCGGGCGAGGAGGTCCAGCAGGGCGGCGGGCGGGGAGGCGCCCTCGGCAGCGGCCGCCAACGCCGCGCGGCCGGCCGGCCCCCGCAGCAGCGCGACCGCCGGATACGCCCGCACCCGCAGGGACGCCGCCAGGGCCGCCGCGTCAGGGGAGGCATCCACATTGCCGCCCCAGGCCACGTACCGCCCGCCCGAGGAGAGCTCGGCGCTTAGGGACGCATCGCACAGCGTGTCCGCGTCAAAGGACGGCGTGTCGGAATGCCTCGGCGAGCGCAGGTACACAAACAGCAGGGCGTGCGCCGCCGCCGCCGCGTCCGCCGCGTCCCGCCAGCCCAGGGGCGCCCAGGCCGGCCCACGCCCGGGGCCGTGCGCCACTTCCCAGGCAGACCCGAAGGACGCCGCGTCGGTCGCCGGGTCGGTCGGCGGCCGCGTGAGCGGGCGGAGGAGCGGGCCCAGCAGGCGGGCGAGGGGGGCGGGGAGCACGCCCGGGCGGGCGAGGACGGCCAGCAGGGCGGACGCGGCCGCCGCGGCGGCGCGCAGGGCGGTGAAGGGCAGGCGCAGCAGGGCGATGAGCGGGCTGCCGCCCTGCGGCGGCGGGGGCGGGCGGCGGGCGGGCATAGGCGGGCGGGGGCGGGGGCGGGGTGGGCCCGCAGTCCCGCCGCCGCGCGTCGGGGACCGTGCCCGGGGTTGCGGGGTGGGGAGGGGGCGGGTGGCGGTCCTGGCGGAGGGCTCGTTGTCTGGGGGGAAGTGAAGGGCCGGTGGGGCGGGGGCGGCGTGTTGAGTGTGGTGCGGGACACGCGGGGAGCAGAGAGGGTTGGAGGGGGGAGGGGGAAGGAGAGCGCGAGCGAGCGCGGGCGGGTGGCGCGGCGCAGCGCAGCGCAACACACGCGCGCGCTCCCTCGCCCTCTCTCCAATCTCCATCACACACGCCACGCCCACAGCGTGTGCGCCCATGCATGACCTCATGGCACACAGGCGGAAGGCCCACGCACGGGCGTGCGTGACCGCGCTCTCCTTCTCTTCTCTTCTCTCTTTTCAATCACCTCTCCACAGCGCGACCGCGGCCTCCTCATCCCCGCCCGCCGCGTCCAAGTAAAATTCGGCACGTGCAAGGGAGAGGCTGGTTGCAGTCGCTACCCGGGCGATGACAGTGGGGTCGGTGGTGGACATTTGGAGAGAGGGGGAGGAAGAGAGGAGGTGCAAAAAAATGTTAAAGGACACGACGACGTGATGTGTGAGGGCCAACCCAGGCTGGAGGGGAAATATGAAAAGGAACACGCAAAATCACACACGCCCCGCGACGTTCCTTCAACGCCATGTTTAAGGAAAACGCCTGGACCCGCCCTCTCTCCCGACCTTGCACATTTCCTGTTGTGGACTGCGTGCAAAACCACACGCGCTCCACACCATTGTCTTTCATTTTTCATTTCATTTGAAGGTGC
>Ga0315283_10000945_pt1 | contig 22454 bp, 17 predicted proteins | sample YL17G09_0_MG_FD_204541 | JGI IMG/M metagenome (GOLD analysis project Ga0315283, IMG submission 204541) | Sediment microbial communities from Yellowstone Lake, YNP, Wyoming, USA - YL17G09_0 | ecosystem: Environmental > Aquatic > Freshwater > Lake > Sediment | place: USA: Wyoming | collected...
GCAGAAGGGTCGCCTGGCTGTGCAAAAACACCGCACTCCGCCGCTTCGACCACCTCACGGATCGCTCCGTCAATCGCCAGGATGACGGGGCGACCAGCGGCCATGTAGTCGAAAACTTTGTTCGGATAGGTGGTCTTATATTCTTGGATTGGTTTCAGGATGGCGAGACAGGCGTCTGCACCGGCCAGGGCAGCGGCCATCCCAGCTTTAGGGACGGGCGGGAGAAACAGGAGGTTGGTCAGACCCAGTCCGTCGGCTTGTTTTTGCAGGGCGGGTTTTTCCTTGCCGTCGCCGAGAAATATGACAGTTATTTCCGAGGTCGCTGGCACAGCTTGCAGAATTTTTGCCGCTTCAAGTACCACGCCCAGGTCGTTGGACAGTCCGTGAGCGCCAGCGTAGAGTACAACGAATTTATTTTCCAGGTGGTTGGCAGACCGGAACCCAAGACCGCCATCCGCCGGGTCGAACATGTCCGGGTCGGCGCCGTTGGGAACGAGGTCGACACACCGTGCACCGCGTTCTGTCACATGGGATACATAGCCGGGACTATTAACCATCACCCGGTCAGCGCGGCGATAGAGGAAACGTTCGAGCCAGAATGAAAGTTTGATGAGGATGGGGTTCCTTAGCACGCCGACAGCGACGGCGAAAGTCGGCCACAGGTCGCGCACCTCGAACAGGAGCGGGATGTGCTTGAGGCGCGCCAGAAGCCAGGCGGTCAGGCCCTGGAATATGGGCGGCGAGGTGCCCCAGACAACGTCCACATTTTTAACACCCAGGCCGATAAAGAACGAGGAAGTCATGAACGAGAAGAAGACGAAGACGCGGTGAATGAAGGATTTGTGCAGGGCGTTGTAGGTGTAAGCGCGAATCACTCTCACTCCAGCTCCCAGCTCCTGTTTCATGGGAGGAGGGCCGGGAGGGAGGGGAGAGCCAGTAAGGTAACTGACAGACGAAGCAATCACCGTCACCCGGTGCCCATGTGCGGCGAGATAACGGGCGAATTCGTGGTGGCGGGTCCCGCCGGGCTCATCGAGGGCGGTAAAGGCCTGGTGAATCAGCAAGATATGCATGGTTGATTATGGACCAGAAACAAGTGACGATGGACGGGCTGCTATCGAGATTTACCCGGGGAAGATGACCGGTTCTTCGGGCCAACCTTCTTTCGAACACCGGGCGACCATCTCGGCCAATTGGCTCGGTTTTACAGGCTGATCCAATAGTTCGGCAACCGGCATCCACACGGGAATGTAAGTGCCGCGCTCAGGGTGCGGGCCCAGCATTTCTTCACCGCTGCCGGAGCCGAAAGTCCCGCCGGTAACTTCACCGAGGTAGTAGTACTGCCATTTCCCATGCCAGAAGAATTGGGCGAGCAGTTGTTTTAGCGTGACCTGCAGGCCAAGTTCTTCCTCGGTCTCACGGATGGCGGCCTGTTCGGGGCTCTCGCCCTCGTCCACGTGACCGCCGGGGAAAGTGAAATAATGCAGCCCGGCGCGGTGACGTTCGATCAAGGCAACTGTATCGGCTTGCAGGAGGACGATGCCGGCGCGATAGCTCATTTTGGGAAGATGAACTCCGTGGCGAATTTTACTTCATTTGCGGATCTCGCTTCGATGGCCAGCGACAACGCCGGGACTTTAATCCCATAAGAAGGCGAGACCCAGCCGCGCAGCGGGTCGGCGGCGGCGGAGCCGTGGAGCAGTTCACCAGCGCGGAAAAGCGAAACAGAGCAGGGGAGGGAGGCTGGAGATTGGCGAATGGCGAGTTCCACCAGCCCATGCGGAGACGTCAAACGGAGCAGAATTCCGGATTCAGCGACCTCCATTTTCCATTTCCAATCCTGCAGCAGCCAGTGCAGGCGGAAGCTCAGCGGTCTTTTCGCCCAGGGCATGCGCAGCGGCAGGATTTCGTCCTCCACCAGCCAGCGGTCGTTGTCGCTGACACTGACGATGCGCGTATGGCGGCAGCCGCGTCCCCGGTAGCGGCCGCGCACCTGCTGGAGCATGGTTGGGCCCTCGGGGGTGAGACTCTGGTTGTAAGCATTGAACCAATCCAGATAGAGAAAACGCCCGCGGCGGGTGAACTGGTCATGGCCATCCACAGTGAGGGTGTTATGCACCAGGGCAGTGGTCAAACCATTATCCCAGGGGGCAGGGGCGTTGTAGAGATACGTCCCAGCGTCCTGAGCCACGTTCAGGCCGCGCCACCACAGGTCGAGGTGTAACTGGTCGGCATGGGATGGACGGGAGTTGAACTGGGCCGTCCGCAGATATGCCCATGAGTTTTTACCGTAGAGTTGGTCACCCAGATAACGGGGTAGGGCGATGCTTCTCGGAGCTCCAGCCTGAGTCCCGAACCAGAGCGCCAGCTCGTCCCAGGGTCCGCCTGGCAGGTCGTAGCCGAGGAATGCCCGTGCAGCGGCGTGCAGGACGGGGCGGTAGTCGGCCAACGGGAGGACGGTCAGGGGGAAGATGTAGGCCCCGTCATTGGCGCCCAGATTCGGGGTCCGGCCCGATTCGAAATCCATCATCGAGAGCAGCCAGTGGACGGAGCGCCTGACCGCTTCCAAAGTCTGGTGCGGCCAGCGAAATCGACGATTTAAGTCGTTACTACACAGGGCGTTCGTCCACAAGACGACCTGGAGCATCAGACGATGGTAGTTGGTGCTGTGCTGGGTGTATTCACCGTAACCATCAATCTGCGACTGGAGGCCGTTATTGAGCCAGCGCCAGCCGAGCCTGCGCCAGCGGGAGGCGTTGGGATGACCGGGCAGGGCCAGCCCGGCAGTGAGCAAACCGGCGGCTTCGGTAAGCAGGTGGTTGTTCTGCTGGGAGCGGGCGTAAACCAGCGTCGGTGGAATGCGGGCCGCGTGGGCGGCCACCGAAGCGGCTAGGCGGGTTTTGCGCTCGGGAGTGGAGGCGGAGGCGGGTTCGAAGACCTGCGCGGCCCAGACGAAGGCCATCAGGCGCAGGGCCACTTCCTGTGCACTCATCCATTGAGGGCCGAGATAAGGTGGGTTGGCGACTGTGAAGGTTTCAAAATATCGCCAGAAAGCCTGGGCATATTTTTCGACCCCGGTCAAGTGGTAGAGGCGGCCAAGCGTAAAGGCCCAGCCGAAACGGGCAGGTTCCCAAAGGAATTTGATATCGGAAAATGCTAAATGGCTAACGGGGGTTGGAGCCTTGCCGGTTTCATAGGCTGTCCAATGGGCGAGAGGGCCAGGAAGGGTCAGTTGCAGGTCGACCGGGACCGACCCAAAAAGACGCACCTTTCCGGCGAGGATCTCATCCGCTTCGGCGAGGAGACTGGCTTTGCCATCTTTACCCAGCACGGTCAGGAGTTCGTCACGGCTGGGCACAGGAAGGACAGCTTTCAACTCCCCGCTCGCGACAGACGACTCATGGCTGGTTAGCCTGCGATAATGCCCAGTCACCAGCCCGAACCGGTAGAGAGCGTTGAGCGCCACAGGCCGGATTCCCAACTGGTGCAGGGCTTTGAAAGTAATTACAAGAAGATTCATGGGGGAGGATTTAACCACAGATGGATACAGATTACTTGTGGATGGTTTCTACAAACTGCTTAATAACCTGCTGGATGAGCGGGTTGTTTTCCAGAACGTCTTCGGGCGCAAACCAGCGCCAGTCGGTGTGCTCGTCATTCAGACGCACTTCTCCGCGCCAGTTGCGGGTCTGGTAGATGATGGCCACATTATAGACTTCGTCGCCATTGGGGTAGCGGTAAAACAACTCCGGACCGGAGAAGACACCGAAAAATGCCAATTCGCCAAGTTCCAACCCCGTCTCTTCGCGGACCTCGCGCCGGGCTGTCGTTTCTACCCCTTCTCCCAACTCCACCGCCCCGCCCGGCAGCCCCCAGCAGCCGTTGTCCGAGCGTTTCATCAGCAAGAGACGTTCCTGCTCGTCCACGATGAGCGCTCCTGCGCCAACCATCAGGAGCGGGCGATGGCCGACCAACTTGCGCAGTTCCAGCATATACTCCATGATTATATCCGTTTGACCATCATCAGGCAGGGATTATTTTCATCCCAAATTTTCTTGAATTCCTCCAGCGGACGGAATCCCAGCGCTTCATAAAAAGCGCGGGTGCGGGCACACCCATCGACCGGGCGGGAGGGACCGAGCGTTTTAACCTGCATGTATTCGAGGCCCAGGCCGCGGGCGTGGGTTTCAGCAGCTACCACCAGTGCCCGTCCGATACCGCTGCGCTGGGCACCCGGGTGAACGGCCATCACAAGGATCTCCGCCGAATAAGGGTTGTGCTGTTTTAGGCCGAGAAAGCCAAGCGCGTTCCCGTCAGTTTTTGCCAGGAAGGTGGGCAGGTGCTCGATCTCGCGTTCATAATCGAGGATATCTTTTTCGATAGAGAACCACTCCGGCAGAAGACGCAGAATGGGAATACAGATGGGGGATTGCTTAATCTGCGGACCTTTGATAATAAAGTCCATATCAAATGTTAATCGTTTTCGCTGCCCTGAGCGACTCGACCGCTGCGAACGTTGCCTTCGTCACGCCAACCAATTGCTCATATGGGATGGGCGGCTGGCTGCCTTCACGGATAGAGGCCGCAAAAGCCACCCACTCACTGGTCCAGCCTTTATCCTGGGCCTTCCTGGTAAGCGTGCGTTTGCCAGCATGGACCAATTCCAGCGAACGGAAATCATCGAGCACTGCCACACGCCCGTCGCAGAAGACCTCGAGGCGCTCCTTTGGGAAGGACTTGTCGCCGTTGGCGAGATAGTCCACCACGCCGACGGAGCCGTCGGGGAAGGTGAAGGTCATCGAGAGGTTGTCCTGACGGTACTTGCCGCCATCGGGCAGGACATGCGCACTCACCGAGACCGGCGCGGCTCCGGCCAGAAATGCCAGGAAATCCACAAAGTGACAAGCTTCGCCGATCACTCTTCCGCCGCCCTGGATAGGGTCATGCGTCCAGTGGTTGAGCGGGATGTACCCGGCATTGATGCGGTAGTGCATAAAAAGTGGGTCGGTGCGGTGTGCAAAGTGGCTGGCGAGCGGTCCGGCGAGAGGAGCGAAGCGGCGGTTGAAACCGACGGTCAACAGACCAGGGACGGGGGAGGATGGATTATCGGTTCCGGTCTTGGCCCCGTTGAGCGTGGTCAGGGCGGCGATTACTTTATCCAAACCAACCTCGTCAATCGCCAGCGGTTTCTCAACAAACACATGCTTGCCAGCCTGCAGGGCCTTTACCACCAATTCCGAATGAGAATCATGGCGGGTTAGAATGGCTACCGTGTTGATATGTGGATCGTGGAGGATCTCATCGTCGCTGGATGTGGCATACGTGAAGCCAAATTTTTTCGCGGTATGCTGGGCATGCAACCCTCCCGCGGAGGCGATTCCGACCAGTTCGATGTCGGGGATTTTCTTAATGGCCGGGAGCAGGGTGGCATTGGCAAAGAGACCAGCGCCCAGAACGCCCAGCTTGACGGTGGAGGATGAACGATGGACGGTTTGAAATTCGACCTTATTGGATTGTAATTCTTCCTTCCGGCTGTAGGTCAGCAAAATTCCCAGAAAGGGTTCCTTGCTTTTACCAGTAATAACTTCGTATGCAGCCGCCGCCTTCTCGATCGGAAAGCGGTGACTGATCAGCGGCACAACCTTCAACTTACCGGAGGCGAGTAAATCCACCACTGCCTGGAAGTTACGTCCCTCCGTCCAGCGGACGTAGCCGATGGGATAATCGCGTCCATTCTCCTCATAGGATGGGTCGTATCGTCCCGGCCCATAGGAGCGGGAGTTGACAAAGGACAGTTCCTTCTCGTAGTAAATTTTTCGCGGAAAGGATAGTCCCACAGCGCCCGTCGCGACGATGCGCGCCCGGTCTCGGGCGATGACAGCCGCCAGCTCCACCGGGTCGTTTGACGAAGAGTCGGCGCAGATGAGCACAACATCAAAGCCGCGATTGGCGGTAAAGGCCTGAGCAGAGTCAACCGCCTGGTCGCGCAGACTGGCTGAAAGTCCAAGAGACGAGGCAAGGGCGACCCGCTGCGGGTTGGTGTCAATGCCGAAGAGGCGGCACCCGGAGGCGGCCGCGATCTGTCCCGCCAATATTCCCAGCAGGCCCATGCCGATGACTGCCACATTTTCCCCGATTTGCGGTTCGGCCAGCCGAAAACCATGCAATGCAATTGCGCCGAGTGTGGCGAAGGCGGCGGATTCGAATTCCACCGAATCGGGGAGCGGTGTGAGCAGGTTGCGGGGAACGAGATTGTATTCGGCGTGGACGGCATAACCGCCTCCCGCGCAGGCAACACGCGCGCCGACCTTGAAACCTTCCATTCCGTCACCCAATGAAACGATCGTGCCCGCCGAGGAATAACCCAGCGCCATCGGCTGGTCGAGACGACTGAAGGCCGACTGGAGGGTGGGGAGCACGCCCTCGCGTTTCATTTTATCAACCACCTGGCTGACGAGGTCGGGCCGGGCGCGGGCTTTGCCCAGCAGCGACTTTTCGCCGAATTCCACCAGCATCCGTTCGGTGCCCGCTGAGACGAGCGATGTGGAGACACGAACGAGCGCCTGCCCGTTGGATGGTGTGGGTACAGGAACTTCAGCGATGGTTGTCTTGCCGGTTTTCATGTTCTGCAGGAGTTGTTTCATTTTGTAATTTGACCGTTAATTTATTCTATATAATGAAGTATATCGCAAAGGTTCCATCCCGTGATGAACCCGGTTCTTGAATTGGAATGAGCCAGGGGGTACGGTGCGTATAGCTTAACCGACATCTCTTGAAATGCGAGTAATTAAATGATTGTACGCGAAGAGGTTTCCACAAGAAGCGGTTAAGAGCAGGCGTGTAAACAATTTTATTATTTATTGAAAGAGAAAGTCAGTAATTATCCTCATGCCAGCCATGTAAACAAGAGTTGCAATCTTACTTGCTAAGAGGATTTTTGCGGCCTAATAACCTTCTGTAACGGGCCGGTGAACTTTGTTCAAGGGATTAATCAGCTAATCCGGGTGATCATCACCACGGAAATAAAGATAAGAAGGCGGAATATTTTTTGACCTTTCAAGGACCGACTGGCTCTATACATTACTTTCGAGGAAAAACCCGGATAAATTTACAGAAAAATCTCTCACGATCAGCCCGCGTGTGCCCACCAAATGGTTCACTCACTTACAGAGTACTGTCATTATGCTCAGCCTGGATGATGTTTAGAAACGCCTTTACGACACTTGGGTCATACATTTTGCCGGAATAGAGTTTCAATTCCATAATTATCTTGTCGATGCTGTAGGGTTCTTTATACGGACGTTTATCGAGCATGGCAGAATACGAGTCGACCACACTGATAATCCGGGCGCCAAGAGGAATTTCCTCCCCTTTTTTTCCATGTGGATACCCCAAACCATCGTAGCGTTCATGACTAAACTCGATCATTGGTGAAACACCAGCCAGTTTTTTAATTGGAGAAATTAACTCGGCTCCAAGCGTTGGATGTGTATGAACGATTTTCCATTCATCCTCGTTCAATTTGGTTGGTTTTTGCAGGATGGCGTCCGGGATCCCAATTTTACCGATATCGTGGAGTAAACCACCCAAATAGATTTCATTAATTTCTTCAGGTGAGCAACCCAGGTGACGCGCAGTTGCAGCAGCCCAGTTGGCGATCTGCTGGCTATGAGTATTTGTGTAAGTATCGCGAATATCGATCGCATTTGCCAGGGAAATTACTGTTTGAACAAATGAGCCTTTAAGCTCATCATACAAACGGGCATTCTCAATCGCGACTGCAGTTTGGTTGGCCAGGGTCGAAAAAATCAATTGTTCATCCTGTGTATAAGGTTGAGAAGATTTTTTCTTGCCTAAAACAAGGAAACCAATTAAATCCCCCTTCGTATTTAACGGAAGAAATAATTCGGCATTAAACTTTTCGAGTTCCTCTTTCTCTTCCTTCCACATTGACTTGAATGTAGGCACAATCGATAACTCGTGATTTAATAGCGGTTGATTATGCCTGGACATCCAGGTGACAATAGGGTGATCGGCACGGAATCCTGAAGGAAAATGGTTAATTTCGCCATCTTCTGCAATAACTTGAAAATTTCCGCTTTCCAAATATTTAATAAGAATTGCTCCATGATCGATATGCAATGTATTTTTGATCTCGGACAAGATCAAATGTGTGATTTTCTCAATATCCAACAGTGAAGTGGTCGTCTGACTGAGCCGCTGGAGCATCAATTCAGCATTATATTTCTCCCTGTAGAAAATCCGGTCAACCCAGGCTTGAGCCTGCTCGCGGAGAGGAGAAAGCAGGAATGCGGTCAAAGTACCCACGATGATCGAAACAAAGAAGACAGCTTTTCCAGTTAATAACTGGAAGATATTCAATACCAGGGAAATGCTAATATAATAAATGGCACCGAAGATTGCAGTGGTAATTGAATACAATAACCCTAAACGGATAACGACCCGAATATCCAACAATTGATGGCGCAGAATTGCATAGGCAATCAAAAGTGCAGTCACGCCATTCGCGGCGATATCGATAGGGTATTTCCCTAATTTTGTAAGATTGGTCAAGGATGCAATAATAGTGATGGAGAATCCAATTACAAGATATCGAATCCGGTCACGTTGATGGGCGTCATGAGTTCTGATATACCCCTGGATCAGGTCACTTATACTAACAATGATCAAGGCATACCCAGGAGCAGCCACCAGGAGAAAGTAATGACCCAACTCATAATGAAGCTCACTTGCCTGATTCAGAGAAGCAGATTGAACCACGAAGTTAGTGAAAAGCGTAATAAGAATCGCCAGAATTACGTAAACAATCGTTAATTGAGCCCACTTGCGTCGAAAACCAAACAAGGTTTGAACAAAGTAGAATATGGCCAGCATCATCGCTATCGGCGATGCGCTCATTACCTTGAACCAGGCTAATACATTCCCAAAACCGGAAAGCGTAAAGAAAGCACTTATTGACCATGCAGACATGGCCAATAAGTAGAAACCGAAGATCTTCCTCAAATGGGTTCTTGGCTTGGAAACCATCACCAACGTAAAAATTACCCCGAATGTAAAGGTCGCCAAGATTGGTATCAACGTACTGGCATTCCAATGCATAAATCGTTCTTATCCATTCGGAACAGCAAGCAATTTCTTCAGAATATCATCGGATGGTTTCATATGTGGCGGTTTAATGTGAGCTAGATCGGCCCCAGCCTCCATTTTTGATTTCATATAGGCAGCAAAAGAACCATCCGGGATCAGCGAGACAATCACAGGTTCAACGCCAAGTATTTCCTTCATATCGTTATAATCTGAATAACGGGCAGAAAAGGATTGGCGAATCATCTCCTGGACTTTTTCTTCAGGGATACTTCCAGCCTTGGCCAGTTCAACATAAAGGTGAAGAGTGGGATATGCTTCTGTGATGTGTTTTCGAGCCACCCAATCACGGTACTCAAGTCCGGATGCCTCGATCGTTTTCCAGATTTCTCTTTCTGTGAGCCTGAGAAAACTTCCCAGGTCGATGAGGTCATCAGAACGTGAGTAAAACTTCATTTGAGGAAGTTCTGAGCCGATCTGCTCGTCTCCATTGGAAATCACTTCAAATAAATCACCTATCCGATAGCGTACCAGCACTCCGCCATTAAAATTGGATAATACCAATTCATAAATGCCCACAACCAGCTCATCGTATAAAATGGTTTTAGGTTGATAAGCGGGATCCTCCTTATTTTTTTCAAACTCTTTCAAAGGTATGAACTCCAGGAAGGCATTATCAGGGAAAAACACCATTCCTTTGAAATTCCATGCTTGCATGGCCATATTACCGGCCTCAGTACACGCAAATCCTTCAAGGGGTTTTTTCCCCCAGTAATGTTCAATTCGGTCTTTATATATTTCAGTATCTGTACCACCAGACATGATCCCTTTGAGATGCCAGATGTCTTTGGGCAATATATTTCGTTTCTGGATCTTTGAGATTACCAAAGCCTTTAGCAGCCTCCACAAGGTCGGGAGGTGGAGCAGTTCCCTGGATGGTTTTGTATTCGTTGATTGTTGTTCAAACTGCTCCCCCATTCTTGCCAGGACAACGGATATACCCATAAAATAATCCAAACCCTCACGCATGGCGAGTTTAAAGCCAGTCGCAACCCGCTCACCATAACCCATCTTCTCTCCTTCTTCAAGTTTTGGAAGGAAGATCACATCCAGATTCTCTTTGGTGGCACGGCAGATGTAACCAGATGCATACGGAGGGGGAGCAGTAGCCATAAGGAACTTGTCATTCCGTTCAAGTTTTACGTCGCCTGGCTGGGAACATGAGCTCATTAACATAGCTCCAATCACAGGATCACTCAGTCGGTCATACATGGCTTTTGAATAGGGAATCCATTTAGGGTCAGCGCTTCGTCCGGTTGATCGAGCCCAGACATACGGTTTCTCAGGGAGATCTTCTTCTTTCTTGTTCATTAATATTTCTGAATAATCAGCATAAGTTGTAAGAGGAGTATTCTGGCGGAATTCCTCCAGGCTGGCTGGAGTTTTCCCGCCCATGAGATTTCTCCCAATCTTTGAAGAACCAAGCAGGGTCATCTGTTCAACCATAAGCCTCTTCTGGATCTCTTTGAATTCGTTTCGGCTCAGGCTAAGAAAACCGCAATGTTTCTTCCATAACTCATCTTTCCGGCCCTCTTCGATCAACTTGTACGAGTTATCCATGATGCTCCTCCATTATTTAGCGGCTTTTATCAGCAGGGGTGCTGGAACCCAGAAATATCTGGATTTGAGTTTATGGATCACAATATCCCTGAATCCCGAGTTCAATAAAATAAGGTTCCACTCATCCTTGGAAAGAACATTTGAGACTGCGTTGCTTTCTGCCCACGCCCGGGATTTATTTTCGACCAGGGAGAAATAGATAAAAGCTGCGATCCGAAATAAAAACTTTACACCCGGAAATTTCCAAAAGTTTGAGCCGCCCGCGTCTGCGATGGTGAGTTTTCCTCCACTTCGCAGGACTCGATAACATTCAAGAATCAGTTTTTTGACATCCATATGATGGGTTGCCAGGCCGCAAATAACTTGCGTGAAGCCAGTGTTCGCATAGGGCATGTCCATCGCTGAAGCACATACAAGGTTCTGGTTGGTATGACTGTCTTGATCCCCTAATCGACGCTTCGCGTGAATGAGCATGGACATAGTGATATCCAAACCATGGATCTGGTTGCGTGGATGTCCAGCTTTTTCAAGTAAAGAAGGAATGACACCTGTGCCTGTTGCAACATCTAAAATAATGTCCTGCTGTTGTAAAAGAGTTGATACAAGCAACTGTTCTATGAATCCATAATAGCTCCACCCCCAAAACCGGTTCAATTCCGAATCGACAACCTGTTCATACCTGGGAGCCATTTCGGAAAAGGCTTCGATAATATTAGCTTTGTCTTCCATATTTTCCCGGGTTCCATCTCTGCGGCACATTTCCTCCCTAATAATACCGTGAATTCATGAAATGTGATATGCCTTTGGTAGAAAAATGATTTGGCAACTGGTTGTGGGTGTGTACATTTCATCAAACAAGCACTAATTCTGGCCCCCACCAAAGTGATGAAAAAATAAAGAACCTGGCAGCTACCAGGTTCTATTAAGAATTACTAACTTTTCGAATGCTCAAGAGAATAGAAACAATACTGGACGCGAATATTACCAGTAAGAGGATCGGTTCCTACTTAAACAAAAGGACAATCGCGATCAAAATCCCAAGTGTCCCAACAATCAGGCTGATTTTTGGAAACAGCAACTTATCCAAGAACCCTGTATTTCTTTTTAATTCGCTCACGAGTGTATCAATCGGGTCATAATTTTCAGACATGGCGTTGCTCCTTTGTATAAGCAACAGTATAAGTTAAAGCAAGAAATGTGAGATTTACAGAATTGTAAGAAGCAAGGTTTCAATAAAGATCAACCCCCATATATGGGGGGTTATTTATTCCGACCCCCACCTGTAAAAATTGATAGGACGAATCCTAGAGAAAGGAATAAATCAGCAAAGAATATCAGCCAGCCCAGATTGTTTATCGCACCTGTCATTATTCCATTCAGATCAATCACAACCAGTATCGAAAAAGTGGTCAGCAAACCATAAGACACCAGCCGCCTGACATCCGGATAATTGATATCCTTTGCCAACCAGGTGATTACACCCAAGCCCAATGCACAGGCGCCGGAAATACGAGTGTTCATTATTCCAGTTAGATTGGTATCACTACCCAGGAGTGACAGGCTGAAGACTGGAGCAAGGATGAAAAAAGTTGCATTTATAAATGTAAGTATGGCAGCAATGGAAGTAATGGTTTTATATTTCATGATTTGCCTTGACCCTTGGATAAGTGACCAACGCCGGATCGTTAATCCCTTATCCTGAAAATATTATACTGCAAGGATTATTAATAATTGCACCGGAAAAATAAAAGATAAAACAAGCACAAGAGTGTAGGATAATTGCGGGGTGTAATCTTCAAAGCAGATTAAGAATTAGGCTACCCAAGGCGGGCTTCGAGAATAGAAGTATCAGATTTCACATCTGACTTCATGGTTAAACGGTAAGATGAGATTTCAGGATAGCGTCCTGGATAGAGAGGTACAATCAGCGACGATATCGTTTCGGTGGCACAAGAAACTGATTAAGTACTGGTCTTTTTTATTACTTTGGGAGAATCCTCGAGGCATAATCTTTTCTGAGAAAAAGAATGGCGGAAATAATAAAGTAGGGAATTTCATCAGAAAGAAAGATGATATCGAAAGGTCGAAAACGGGTAAAATCATTCTTACAGTCTATGAGCAGCATAGAGATTTCCATCAGCCGTACCAAGATTTTCATCCCCGCACTCCGCCCGGAAGTCCTGCGCAGAGCACGGCTGTTGGCGCGTTTCGACGATCTGCTGGAAAAGAAATTAATCATAATAACCGCACCGGCCGGGTATGGGAAGACTTCTCTGCTGGTGGACTTCGCCCGCCAATCCGAGATGCCGGTCGGTTGGCTCTCGTTGGATGCCCTCGATAGAGACCCCCAGCGCTTTATTGCTTACCTGATCGCGGCTCTGGAGGAACGCTTCCCAAATTTCGGGAAACGGTCCAAAGCCGTTCTTAAAACGGTAACCAGCTTTGAGCAGGATTCTGAGCGGCTGCTCTCCTGCCTGATCAATGAGTTGGATGACCAGATTGACGAGCATTTTGCTTTGATCGTGGATGATTATCAATTTGTGGATTTCATTCCATCCATCCGCGATCTTTTCAGCCGTTTTGTTTCCCTGGTCGGTGAGAACTGCCACGTAATCCTTGCCTCACGCCGCCTGCCGACCCTGGACGATATTACGCTCATGGTGGCGCGTCAGCAGGTGGGTGGGTTTGACCTCGAAGAACTGGCTTTCCGTCCCGATGAAATACGCGCTCTTTTTGAGAAGAATTATGGTGTCAAATTGGGCGATGATGCCACCGAAGCACTGGTCCGCCAGACAGAAGGGTGGATTACCGGTCTTCATCTTTCAGCGACCGGAACAGTCCGCCGTGTACCGAACCCTTCAACCGCTCCGCTCAGGGTAAGCCGGACACGGACTGCCCGCGCCACTGGCGTAGACCTGGCTGTTTATCTGGACCAGCAAGTTCTCTCCCAACAGACACCTGAACTGCGCCAGTTCCTGCTTCAGACGTCACTGCTTGAAGAATTCGATGCTGACTTGTGCAAGGCTGTTCTGGGTGCGGGCGATTGGAAGAAATATCTTGAAAAGGTCAAGCGCAATAGTCTATTCGTATTACCGGTCGGCCCGCAAGGAAAATGGTTGCGCTACCACCATCTCTTCGGGGAGTTCCTCCAGGAGCGCATCCTTCAAGAATCGCCAGAGACAGCCAAGACCATTCTCTTGCGCCTGGCGGATGTGTATGAAGAGCGCCGCGAGTGGGAAAAGGCCTATGACATAATCCGGCAGCATGGCAGCCCGGACGCCCTGGCGGAGCTGGTCGAGCGCGTTGGGTCATTCGTGTTGGTAAATGAGCACCTCATTACTCTCCAATCCTGGCTGGATGAATTCCCCGCCGCGTTGCTTAATAAACGACCTGTCTTGCTCTCGCTGAAAGGTGCTTTTCTATGTCATCTTGGCGATGGACGCGCAGCATTATCGTTGCTCGATCGGGCCGTTGCAATGCTCCAAAACGCCAACGATATTCCTGGCCTGGCGCTGACTCTGGTGCGCCGCGCAGCAGCCCGCCGTTTGGTGGGTGACTATGCCGGTGCTGTTCAGGATGCGGATGAAGCCCTCCGTTCAGCCGAAATCGCTCCCGACCGGGAACATGTGAACGCCGAAGCACAACGGTTCAAAGGTATCTGCCTTTTCCGCCTCGGTCAGGTGGATGGTGCATTCGCGTCTTTGGAAGATTCTCTGCAGGGGTATGAACGTCTGGGCGAGGCGGATGGTATCGCCCGTCTGCAAATGGACCTGGGGTGGGTCTGCCAGGCCACAGGCAAACATGCTGCTGCGGCAGGGTTCTACCAGAAAGCCCTGGCGGAATGGAAGCGGGAAAACAACCTGTACTCACAGGTCAATTCCTTTAATAGCCTGGCCGTTTTGTATTACATGCAAGGCGATTACGAATCAGCGGTCAAAACTCTGGAAGAGGGACTGGCTTGCGCCCGCCAGGGCGGTTTTCGCTGGCAGGAAGCATTGCTGCTCGCCAGTCTGGGTGATGTCCTTTCTGATTTAGACGAATACGAATCCGCCCATCAGACATACACCACAGCCATTAGACTTGCACAACAAGTCAGTTATCAATTCCTGGTGAACTATCTCTTGCTGGCGCAAACCCGTCTGGCGCGTTTGCGAGGCAGATTCCAGGAGGCTCATTCCCATTTGCAGGAAGTCCGCCCGTTGATCCAGACCACCGGTTCAAATTATGAGTTGGGTCTGTTGCATTTGGAAAGCGGCTGCCTCTCGCTGACAGAATCCAATCTCCAGCCAGCCCTCTCTGAATTACAGAGCGCCCTCGAGCAATTCCAGCGCGGCAACCTGACGGCGGAGACAGAATGGAGCCGTGTCTGGCTGGCTGCGGCCGTTGCCAGGTCTGGGGATCAACCTGCGGCGCGGATCCACATCCAGCCTGTTCTGGCGGCCCTGCCTCAGGATTCAGTGGATTCACCTCTGGTGCACACGCTCCGCCATGCAATCCCCTGGTTGGGGGATCTGCATTCGGACCCGGTTACTGATCCGCTTCTCAGACGCGTTATCCAGGCCGAGCAGCGCCTGCCGGCTTTGCGCAAACGTTTGCGGAGGTTGCTGAAGGCCGCCCATCTGCAATCCTCACGGCTGACCATCCAGACCCTGGGTAAACCGCAAGTGCGCGTTAATGGCAAATTGGTTACTTTGTCGCAATGGCAGACGTTGTCTGTCCGCGATCTGTTCTTCTTTTTCTTGTTGAGTTCGCGGCCTGTGACCAAGGATGAAATTGGTGAGGTCTTTTGGCCGGAGATTGACCCTGCCCAGTTGAAACTGCGGTTTAAGAACAATCTTTATCGATTGCGACATGCCCTTGGGCAGGATGTCATCTTATTCGAGAATAATCAGTATTTCTTTAACCGTCACCTGGATTATGAATACGATGTGGAAGATTTCGATACTCATCTGGCGCAGGCGAAGACAGTTGAGCAGGTTGAGGATAAGATTGTTCATTTAAGTGCTGCCGTTAAACTTTGGCACGCGGCTTACCTTCAAGATATGGATGCCATCTGGGCCTGGCCTGAACGCCAGCGTCTGGAGCACGCCTGCCTGGAGGCATTGAGGCAACTCGCCGAACTCCATAGCCAGTCTGGAAACCGGGAATCTGCTTTGCAGGCCTGCCAGCGTGCCCTGGAAGTGAATTCCTGCCTCGAAGATTTCCATCGCATGGCGATGCGCTTCCACGCTGACCGGGGTGACCGGCTGGCGGTCATCTGGCAATATCAGGCTTGCCGTGACGCATTGCAAACCGAATTGGAAGTTGTCCCATCAGAAGAGACACAAGCTTTATATCAGCGTCTGATCGTCTAACCTGAACTGAACCTCAACCGGGTAGTGCGTAAATCGCCTGAGCGCCCCCCTTTTTTTTTCAAGAAAAAACGCACCAAATAATTCGCCCAGGGGGATACTGTGCAAAGACGTGAATTACATGTTTCTGCGCAAATATTTATTTCAAAATTCCCGGAATTGTTCGTAATTCGAAAATAGCGGGTTCAGATATTCTTACAACAGGGTACAGCGTAGATATTTGAACCAAAAACCCCTGAGATGTGAGTCTTTCGGCAATGGCAGGTTCAGAGATTCCTATATGAAGCAGTAAGATTTCTTTATAACCCTATATCTTGATCGTTCAAAATTCACCTATTACTGCAAGCAGAAGTTAAAGTCCCTGCAGTGGAGAATGTTAATAATCTTTCCAGCCCGTTTTGAAGCCACCTTTGAAGCCTCCCCTGGCGTATTATTTGGACATAATCCTAATCAAAGAGGTGTCTAATGAAAAACCAAATCGCAAAAATCTTTGTCTTTACCCAGAAGATCAATCGCCAACACATCCAGGTTGCTTTTATGCTTCTAACGCTGGTCCTGTTTGTTCTGGGCGCCGGAGCTCCTTCTGATGGTGGGATCAATCCTCCTAAATAATACATGATTTTGCTGGTTGCCATCCTGGCCGGGCTGGTGGCGGGGCTGTCACTTGCCCGTTTGCAGAAACATCCGTGGACGGTTCCGCCGCTGCGATTGCCCTGGCTGGTCATCATTGCCTTTTTGCCCCAGTTCGTTAACTTGTACCTGGTGGCGACAAGTACCTGGATATCAGATGACCTGATGGCTGTCGGGCTGATCGTTTCGCTGACTCTGCTCCTGGTTTTCTGCTGGTTCAACCGGCGGTTATCTGGAGTGTGGTTGCTCACCTTGGGGCTGGTATTTAATCTTCTGGTTATCTCCGCCAATGGGGGATTCATGCCGATCAGCCCGCAGACTGCCAGCCGCCTTGTTTTACCTGAAACCATGGCAACCCTTGCTAACGGCGACAGGTTTGGTTACAAGGATATTCTGCTACTGCCTGAGCAGACGCGCCTGATCTGGCTCTCCGACCAATTTTTACCTCCTGAAGGCTTCCCATACCAGGTCGCTTTCAGCCTTGGAGATGTGATCATTGCCGCAGGTGCCTTCTGGTTGATGGTTGCGCAGGGCAAGGTTGTGAAAGCCATAAAAACATGATGGCAAAGGATAGCAAATGATAAATAATATGGAACTTCAAACTCCTGTCTCCCTTATGGTTTCTCCAGTGGTGGAGGACCGCCACCACGAATTATCTCGCTTGCTGGCTGCGGCAATTGTCAGCACTTCGTTCTGTGATCTACTGCTGGTTGACCCGAAACAGGCCATCGAAAACGGCTATGAGGGAGAAACATTCCTTCTTTCGGATGCAGAACGTTACTTACTCTTGTTCATTCACGCTGACTCGTTGGCTGATTTAGCCCGGCAAATTGCCCAGGCCTTAAAGTTAGGTCTGCAGCCACAAGCGTACAGTTTTGCCCAGGTTCCGGATTACATCGGCCGCTAAGCCGAAGGTACCGGACGGCGCGGAAGAACGGGGCACAGTGGAAAAGGGGACCATCGTGCTCCGCGTCTGCGTCCCTGGCGTTGTTCGAGGATTAGATGGTAATCGATTCTAAAAAATACTCAAGTATTGATCCGCAAGAGGATGCAGTCATCAAGCTGGATGCCATATTCCGCGCGCTTCCTGACCTGCTTTTTTGCATGGACTCGAGCGGTCGAATTTTGAGTTACAAGGCTGGTAAATCATCTTCTTTGTTCCTGTTACCGGAGCAATTTCTGGGCCAGCAAATGCAGGCCGTCCTGCCCCCCGATGTAGGTCAAAAATTCTTCCAGGCCCTTCAAGAGGTTCTTCAGACCGGTAATGTAGTCTCCATGGATTATAAGTTGAAGGTTCCGGATGGACAGCGCTGGTTTGAGGCCCGCCTGGTCTCTACGGGGGAATCACGGGTAATTGCCATAATCCGGGATGTAACAGAGCGGGTCACTTCCGCCGAGCAGGTGCAGCGTCAATTACAGCGCTTATCTGCTTTACATTCCATTGACGCAGCCATCACCTCCAGTTTTGACCTGAAAGTTGTTTTGTCAGTGATCCTCAGACAAATTACCAGTCAGCTTGGTGTGGATGCTGCCGATATTCTGCTGCTCAGCCCGCAGACTCGCAGGTTGGAGTTTGCAGCCGGATATGGATTTCTTTCGATGACCTTTCAACATGCTGACGTAATGATCGGTCAAGGGTATGCTGGAACTGCCGCGCTTGAAAGGCGCACTGTGAGTGTCCCCACTCTGGATGACCAGCAGGCAGGATTTCTGTTCACGCCGGGTCTGGCGCGGGAAAAATTTGCCAGTTACTATGCGATTCCATTAATTGCCAAAGGCCAGGTAAAGGGAGTTTTGGAAATCTATCATCGCTCGATTCTTAAACCTGCCGATGATTGGTTTGAATTTCTGGCGACACTGGCCGGGCAGACAGCCCTCGCAATTGACAGCGCGTCCCTGTTCCACGACCTCCAGCGCTCCAATATCGAATTAAGCATGGCTTATGATGCCGCAATTGAGAGTTGGTCGCGAGCGCTCGAATTAAGCGGGCGGGGGAATCAAGAGCATAATCAACTCGTGGCCCAATGGACCGTGCAATTGGCGAGCGCTTTACACGTGGACGAAAAAGAGCTGAACGATCTTCGACGCGGTGCCCTCCTGCATGATATTGGAAAACTGGTCATTCCCGAAAATATCATCAACAAGGCGGGTCCCCTAGATGAAATGGAATGGGAGATCACCAAACGTCATCCGCGCCAGGCTTACGAATTACTTTCTCCGATCAAACATCTGGCCGCCGCATTGGATATTCCTCGCTATCACCACGAGCGTTGGGATGGCAGCGGTTATCCAGACGGTTTGCGTGGCGAACAAATCCCTCTTTCAGCGCGTATTTTTGCGGTGTTGGATGTGCATGACGCGCTTACATCTGCTCGTCCCTACCGGCCTGCCTGGACGAAACAGGCTGCCCGGGCTTACATCCAGGAACAATCCGGCAAGCTTTTTGATCCGATAGTGACTAAAGTTTTTTTACAGACGATTGGTAACTACCGGTAAGGTCCTATGGGGCTTGTCGTCGTAAAGATAAATTATGGGGGTGTTGGGCAGGCTCCGCCTGCTTCCCCATCCGCTTAAATGAATCGCTCCCTGCAATTCCGGCAGGGAGCGATTGTCAAGTATGATCGGTCAGGAATTTTTAGCGGCCGGGGCGGAGGGCTTTCCCAACGGGTAGGGGGCGAAAAGGAAGAACGCCAGCACCATTGTGACTGCCACGATAGGGCCGATAACGACCACTCCATACTGCCAGGTGAGCAGAAGCGCCAGCATGGAGCCGGCTACCGAACCGACAAATTGGTTGATCAAACCCTGGACTGCAAAGAACATACCGGCCCGATTCTTGCCGGTCTCTTTGGCCTCTACCGCGGCGATGTGAGCCGGGAAGGCATACGGGATGGTGAAAAAGGCGCCGATGGAGAAGCTGGCGATCAAGCCGGCAATAATGCCCACCATGATCGGCGGCACCGGCAGGTTGAGCTTTTGCCAGCCCAGAGGGTACATGAGCATGGAAACGGCAAAGACCAACAGAGCGGCGCGGAAGGCGTACTTGGCACCTTTCTTACGGCTGATCAGGTTGAAGACGATCAACATGACCGGCACCGGCGCGAACGCAGCCGCATTCATCAGGCCGAGGTTTGTATCTGTAATACCCATCATGTCCGCGGCGATGAAAGCAATCCCTCCCAGGAAGAACTGCAGGCCGAAGAAGAAGGTTGCCACTGAAGACATATAGATCATGAAAGTCTTATTGGTCAATGTCATTTTCAGACTGTCCCAGAGGGGAACCTGTTTCTCGATCTGGCTGGTAGCGCTGGCAACATTGGTGGCGTCTTCCTTGATGACCAGGATTGGCCCAATGAACGTGATGAAGCTGGGTAGGAGCATAAGCGCAGCGCCACGCACACCGAAACGGGAAAACAGCATGGGCGCGACCACAAAGGTCAACACATACCCGCCGGTGCTGAAAACGGTCTGCCAGCTGGCCACCCGCACGCGTGAATTTTCATCCGGTACGATCTCGGAGAGCGCTGCCAGGTAAGGGACGATCATGAAGGTGTGAAAGAAGAAATACAACGAACTGATAACCGCCACGTACACGGCGTTGCCCCAATGGCCATTCGCACCCAGGCTCTGCCCGGTGACGGGCGGAAACCACAGCAGGACAAAACAGACCACGGTTGGGATCAAACCCAGCAGCATCATCGGGCGACGACGTCCCCAGCGGCTGCGCATGTTGTCGGTCCAGACGGCGATGGGAATATCCACCACGCCATCCAGGATCCTGGCGAGCAGCATGCCGAGGGCGTAGGCGGCCGGTGGCGCAAACACCAGTGCGCCTAATTCAATGCGCGACTGCGCCGGGCGGTAATAATACAGCAGGTAGGTCAGGACCACCTGGTATAGAAACCCGGGTCCAAAACCGCCGATGGCATAGATGGGTTCCTGCCATCTCTTGATGGTTTTCATTGGCTTTATTCTCCTTTTTCTAAATTTAATTAGTTATAAAGTGCTCTTTGACCATATTGGCGATGGACCCATCGCCTAGGTTGCCGGGCTGCATGGATGCCATGACCGGGATCATCATTGCCAGGCGCTTGCACTCGGCGACAATGGCCTGGGGATCCAGGGCTTTGGGCAGGTTGCCAACCAGGCGCTCGAAATTCAGGCCATAGATCTTGCGCAGCACATCTTTCGGTAACCCGAGACCCTGGAAAGCGCCTTCGAACTTGCCGAAAAGGAACCCGCCGGTGGAATCCAGCCGGAACTCGCCTTCAGTTTCCAGAAAGCTGCGCACCAATTCAATTCGCATGGCACTCTCGCCGGGTTCGATTCCCATTTCGGGCGTGGAGAGCAGCGCTTTGGCACCGATGTCTGTACCGAACAGGATCCGCTCCTGATATTTGAGGAAGAACTCACGCGCCACCTGGGGTTCTCTGGAAAAATTTTGGTACATTTCGATACCGGGTGTCAGGTCGATGCACAGGTTGGGAAAGCGCTCGAGCAGGTCTGCCAGGCGCGGCAGTTGGGCGGAAAGGAAGAAGAAATGGGCGAAGATCACTTTCAATTTTGGGTGGCGCTCCAGAACATGCAGCACCTCGGCGTATTGTGTCTCATTGTTGATAAAGGTCCCGTCGCCATAGAACCATCCCTGGGTGCGAGCCCAGTCCGGCACGCGCTGGGCATCCCAGAATTCTTCCGGGTCATTGACATGCCAGAGCAGCGGTAGAGCGCTTTGCTCCAGTTTCTGCCAGTAAGGCTCATAGGCAGGGCTGTCAAAAGGAGGAATGGGCAACATTTTGCGAATGTCGGGTTTGCCCTCGATCATCTTGATCCCGTCGCAACCCATTTTCGACAGGGTATCCACGTACTGAGCGAAAAGTGCCCCGCAGGAATCAGGCGCCATGAAGAAAGGTGATATATCCAGCCCCCCGAACACATAGGTTCGTTGAGGGTGAAATGACTTAACAAAAAGCGCGTCCGGCACAAGGCTCAGACGCGTTCGGTGCGGCGTGCAAACAATATTGAACTTTCCCACCCTGTTCTTATCGAGGATCCCGATCAGACCAGGCATAAAATCCGGATGTCCGAAATGGATGTGGCAGTCCAGAACAGGCAGATCGGTCAGGGAGGGTCTCATGCTCGTCTCCAGGTGGGTGGAATGCGATCGTACCGATAAGGCCAAAATTCTTTGCGGGGATTATACACCTGAATGATAATGGCGTCTGATTCCGGAATTGGTATCCCCCAATAATATTTTCAGGAAAGCGCAGCTTGCAAGTTAGCACATTTGTGCTATAATTAACACGCGGCAAGGGACGTCCGTCGGGAATCCTGGCCGCTTTTTCTTAGTACCTTAATAATTGAAAATTTCGGAGGAGGTCGCCTTCGGCTGAGGCATCCGCACGCTGAATTATGCCGGATTAATACAAGAAAGAAATCCCTGAAGAGAACTGGTTGGAGGGGAGGATTTTTTGTTCCTCAGAAACAAACCAATGTCAGAAGCGGTCTTCGCGATATCATCCGGTGTCCTTCCGGCGGAACGTCCCAGCACTCTTCCAGCGGGGAGGTTGTTCCTCTGTTGTTCCTCAAAAACAACCTCCCGTCTCCTGTCCTCTGTCCCGGTGCTCTACCGTGGGGGGAGGTTGTTCCTCTTTGTTTTGTCCACGGAAACAAATCCAAACCGATGCTTCCTACCGCCAATAACTAGGTCCCGAGATAAAGAAGCCCTCGAAAAGAACGGGGTAGCCGGAG
>Ga0315283_10000948_pt1 | contig 22421 bp, 23 predicted proteins | sample YL17G09_0_MG_FD_204541 | JGI IMG/M metagenome (GOLD analysis project Ga0315283, IMG submission 204541) | Sediment microbial communities from Yellowstone Lake, YNP, Wyoming, USA - YL17G09_0 | ecosystem: Environmental > Aquatic > Freshwater > Lake > Sediment | place: USA: Wyoming | collected...
TGCCCAGCACTATTCTCTTTGTTTTCTCTCAAAAGGACGCCCTTGCCTTATCGTCATTCATGACCGGTAAAACCATTTCCAATGGCAGCGTGATCGGGGATTTAGAGCGTTCAGCTTTAAAGGAAATCGGGGTGATTCTCGCCAACGCGTATCTGGGGGCATTAGGCAGTTTTGTGGGATTTGGTTTGGTTCCTTGCGTTCCGGAATTGATTGTGGATATGGCCGGGGCAATAGTTGACTATATTTTAATAGAGTTAAGCTGCGAATCTCAATTTGCTCTTCTGATTGAGTCGGAGTTTAAAGAAGAATCGACGTCCGTGATAGGGAATTTTTTTCTTATTCCTAATCCGTCCGGATTAGAGGCAATTTTGAAATCTATCAGCAAAACTTAAAATTCCATGCAGGATAGTTATCGCGAAATATTCCTTTCCGAATCTTTAGAGTATCTGGGTAATATCAGCAAGAGGCTGGTAAAACTGGAAGCTAACCCCGCTGACCCGGATTCCATAAATGAAATATTTCGCTGCGTCCATACCCTTAAAGGCATGTCGGCGACCATGGGCTTTGATAAGCTTACCCAGCTATCCCACCAGATGGAAGACCTTTTAGATGAACTGCGCAACAAAAGGAAAAAGGCCACCTCCGCAATTATTGACCAACTTTTTGCCTGCGTTGATGCCCTGGAGAGCTTGGTTGAAGAGATAAGGTTTAATCGGGATAATAAAGTTAACATCGCGCCCCTATTGGAGGGCCTAAAAAAAATTTTACGCACACAAGCAAAAGAGGAAGGGGTTTCGGAACCTGAAAAAACCGAAGAGACAGATTTTACCGATAAGGAATTAAAGATTCTTAACGAGGCGAAGAGCAGGGGCTTTAATATCTTGAAGGCCAAAGTTTTTTTAGTTCCCGACTGCGCCATGAAAGGCGCGCGCGCATTCCTGGTAATCACGAATTTGGAAAGGTTGAGCCAGGTGGTAAAATCTATGCCGACTTTTGAAGATTTGAAAGCCGGAAGATTCGGCCTCTCTTTCATTGCCATTGTAACTACTAAAGAGAGATTGGAAGTTATCCGCGAAGAGCTTTTGAATATTTCTGAAGTGGAGGAAGCAGTTATCGAGGTAATCGACATTTCGCAAGCCAAGCAGGCTGTGGCTGATCAAGCCGCCTCCACCCCCGCATATCTTAAGAAGATCGAGAGTATAAGGATACCCGTGGAGAGATTAGATAAGATTATGAATCTAATGGGGGAACTTGCCATTGCTAAAATTCGCTTAATGCAGACGGCTAAAAATTACAAGATTGAGCCTTTAGAAGAAGTGGCCTTTATGCTTGACCGTTTATCTAGCTCGCTGCAGGATGAAATAATGCAAACGCGCCTTCTCCCCGTGGCTTATATATTGGATACATTTCCCCGCGTAGTCAGGGATTTAGCTAAAATGCAGAATAAAGAAATAGACCTGGAAATTGTCGGAGGCGAGATCGAGTTAGACCGCGTAGTATTAAATGAAATAGGCGATCCTTTAGTCCATTTGGTACGAAACGCTATTGATCACGGCATTGAAAGCCCCCAAGAGAGACAGTCCGCGCATAAGGATCAGCACGGCAAGCTCTTGATTAAGGTCTCGCGGCAAAAGGGCCAGATTTCCGTTGAGGTAGTTGATGATGGTAAAGGCGTTGATTTTTCTGCCGTGCGCAAAACCGCGTTAAATAAAGGATTGATTTCTAAGGAAGAGGCTCAGGCATTGGACGACAAAAAAGTGCTCGATTTGATTACTTTACCGGGTTTCTCAACTGCAGAGAAGATCAGCGAGATTTCGGGCCGGGGCGTAGGACTGGATGTGGTTAAGTCCAAGATGGATGCCCTGGGCGGCAGGCTCGATTTTGAAACTAAGCCCGGCCAAGGCAGCCGTTTTATTCTGACTTTGCCATTGACGCTTGCGATTATCAAGGCGATGTTGGTGAAGGTAGTAAATGAAATATTTGCTATTCCCCTGATGAATATACGTGAGACCATTAAATTGCAAGAAGATGAGATAAAGATGCTGCAGAATTTTGAGGTTATCCGGGTCAGGGAGGAAGTTATTCCTATAATCCGCCTAGAAAAAGAACTTGGCATTTCACCTTCTCAGGAGTTAGGGAAGGTAAAAGCCAACGGGAGAATCTCGATAGTGATAGTTGAGTATGGACAAAAGAGCGTAGGGTTAGCAGTCAGCCAGGTTTTAGGCGAGCAGGATATTGTGGTTAAACCCTTGGGAACTCTGGTGAAAAGGACAAAGGGAATTGCCGGGGCTACGATTCTTGGCGATGGGCGGGTAGCCCTGATATTGGATATATTGAGTTTAAAATAAAAATATATGGAAAATTTTAATGTTAATCAGGAACAGTTGGACGCCTTAAAGGAAATCAGCAACATCGGCGCAGGTAATGCTGCAACCGCTTTAAGCCAGCTCTTAGGCAAGCGGGTTGAGGTTAATATCCCTCAAATAAGGCTTATACCTTTTAATGAAATAAAAAGCTCGGATTTTTTTATCAAGCCCGAAGAATTAGGTATAGCCGTATCTTTAAGGATTTTAGGGAAGCTCACCGGTGGAATTATGGTTTTGTACCCTCATAAAAGCGCTTTATTGATGATTGATATTCTGACTAATAGAGCCATCGGTACAACGGAGTTATTTACGGTAATGGATGAATCAGCGCTTATGGAAAGCGCACACATCATCTGTTGTTCTTATTTAAATGCGGTAGGTGAGCTTCTTGGGCTATATCAATTAGTCTCTTCCATAACCGAAGTGGCAATGGATAAAATAGACAAGTTAAGCCAAGTAATGGCGCGTAGATTCATTACTGAAAATGTTAATTATGTTTTGCCTATTGAAAATCATCTGGTTATTCAGGATGTCGAGCTGAGCCTATTTGTTATTTTTCTCTTGGAATCAGAAAGCCTTAAAAAAATTCTTAAGATTGCCGGCCTATGATGCATTGTCTACAAAATAATGTTTGCATTGATTACACAGATTTTAAAAAAAAGATTGCACAGATTACCGACGATGATTTTATCTGTGTAATCTGCCTTTATAATCTGCGTAATCATAATATTATTTAGTTAACAGAAGCCTATGAATAACGAAATATTCGCTTTAGATATTGGCACGCGTAAGGTAATGGGCATCATTGCCCGAAGAGAGGGGGATTGCCTTGAGATCCTTGACGTGGAAACTATTGAGCATCCTACCCGGGCGATGTTTGACGGCCAGATTCATAGCATCGAGGAGGTTTCTAAGACCGTCAAAAAAATAAAGGATAATTTAGAAAAAAGATTAAATAAGAAACTAACCCAGGTAGGCGTAGCAGTTGCCGGTAGAAATTTATTGACTTATAGGAATAGAGTAACCAGGGAGTTTAGCCAGGAACAGGATATTGAACAAGGCTTAGTGCGCGATTTAGAATTAGAGGCGGTAGATAAAATAATTTCAGAATCCGGCAATAAGCTCGCGCAATTTTACTGCGTGGGATATAGTCCCCTATATTACGAATTGGACGGTCAGCGCATTTCTAATCTTGTCGGGCATCGGGCAAAAACCATAGCCACGGAGATAATCGTGACATTACTGCCACGGGTTACCTTAGATAGCATGTCTGCCGTTTTAAAGAGCGTAGGATTGCAGCTTCTTAATATAACCCTGGAGCCGATTTCCGCAATCGATGCGATTATTCCTGTTGATATGCGTAAACTCAATATACTCCTCGTTGATATCGGTGCCGGGACTTCGGATTTAGCCCTGACTAAGGAGGGAGTAGTTTTTGCTTATGGCATGGTCCCGGAGGCAGGAGATGAGATTACCGAGCGGATATCAGAAATTCTTTTAGCCGATTTTTCTTCTGCCGAGAGGATAAAGAGGTCTCTTCAGACCGTCAAAGCAATTGAATATGAGGATATCTGGGGCAGGCGCAAGAGTTTTAATCTCCAGAATTTAAAGCAAGGCCTAATTCCTTCGGTGAAGAGATTAGCCAAAGCTATTACTAGAGTTGCCTTAGATTTGAACGGGGGAATTCCTCAAGCCATAGTATTAGTAGGCGGCGGCAGCTTAACCTTTAATTTAATCGCCGAATTATCCGAGAGTTTCGGTATACCTTTAGATAGCGTAGGGATTCGGCTCCCCCAAGCAATTAAAGAAATAAAAGATAAGACCGGAAAATTAACCGGGCCGGAGGCAGTCACGCCCATAGGAATTGCGTTAATGACCGCTAAGGCTTCAGGATTATGTTTTATTGATGTTGAGGTTAATGCCAAAAGGTTAAAGATGTTAGATTTTCACCAGAAAAAGGATGTCATGGGGGCGCTCACTTTAAGCGGCATTGATGAAAGAAAGCTTTATCCCCGGCCAGGCTTGGCTTTGAGTTTTGAAGTTAACCAAGAGTTAAAGATTGCCAAAGGGACATTAGGCCAACCCGCCAAAGTATTGCTTAATGGCAATCCGGTTTCTTCTTTATCCGATAAAATAGAGCACGGTGATAAGGTCGAAGTACAAGAGGCGATACCCGGCCAAGATGCCTCGGTTCAGATTAAGGATTTGGTAGATTTAAATCCCATAGTAGTTGTTTTTAACGGAGAAACCTTAGAGATTATGCCTGCGGTAATTATGAACGGCGAGATTGTAGGCTTGGATACTTTAGTGCCTGACCGGGCAAATATCCAGACAAACGCGCCAGAAATAAAAGATGCGCTAAAATCTAAGGGTGTGAATTTAGATAATCTTGCGGAAAAGCAAATTTTGGTTAATATCAACAGTAACCCCAAGGTCTTGACCCAACGCAATTTTACCTTGCGCCTTAATGGGGCGATGGCCAATCTGAATACAGATTTAAGCAACCACGATGCAATAGAATTCTTAGGGAACGTCCCCACTTTCTATAGAATAAAGGATGTAATAGAGATACCTTCCGCCTTTGAGCAGATCCGTATAAATGTCGATGGCCGGGATGTTGATATAAGAATTGAACCGATGCAGATTTTTATGAATGGCCGGCAGGTAGGCCCTGAGGAAGTCCTGATTGACGGGGCAGATATCCAAGTCTATCCTTTAAAGGAACGCTGGATTTTGCTTTCCGAAATATTCCGTTACATCGATGTGGATCCCCAGAGGGTACTGGGTAAGTCGATGAAGATACTGGTTAATGATGCCCCCGCAGGATTTACCACTCCCTTATTTGAAGGGTCGCGGGTGAAAATTATTTTTGAGAATAGACAAGGAGGGATACATGAGGGCTTATAATTATATGGAGGAGATTGTCAAGGATAGCTTGGATAAATTGATTGCGGAAAAGCCGGATATCTGTAAATGCCAGAAGTGCAAACTTGACATGATGGCTTGGGCCCTGAATAAACTCCCTCCCAAATACGTGGTTTCTGATCGAGGCATTGTCTATGCTAAATTACAGGAGGTAGAGATTCAATTTCGGGCTGATGTAGTCAGGGAATTAGCCAAGGCCATAGCGCACATAAACAAGAATCCTCAACACTAATGTTATCAACGAAGATGGCAGAGGCCTCGGTCCAGAGCGAGCTTAAGGAAGAAGACGTAAAGTGGTTTCTCTCTTTTATCTTGCAAAAAAAAGGGGTTGATTTAAGTTCGTATCGCCATAGGTTTGTGATGCGGCGTTTGTCTTCGCGTATGAACGTAACCCACATGAGTAACTACCAGGATTATATTCATTTGCTCGTAAAAGACAAAGATGAATTCAGCCGGTTTTTAGACGCGCTTTCCATAAATGTCTCTAAATTCTTTCGCGATAAAGAAGTCTTTGATACTTTTAGGAAGGTCGCCCTCGCGGACATCATCCAGAGAAAGAAAAAAACTAACCAGCGTACGATTAGGGTTTGGTCCGCAGGTTGCGCTTATGGAGAAGAGGCGTATTCGCTGGCCATTCTGATAAAAGAAGAACAAAAGTCAAGGCAAGAGGATTTTGTGATCAAGATTCAGGCTACGGATGTTGATAGCGACGCCTTAGAAAAAGCCAAAATCGCAGAATATGAAGCCAGCAGCTTAAAGGAAGTCAATAAATATCAACTGGATAATTATTTTGTGCCTTTAGATAACGGCACATATAAGTTAAAGGACGAAATAAAACAGATGGTTCTATTCGCTAAGCATAATCTTATCAGTGATCCGTCTTTAAGATTTATGGATGTAATCTTCTGCCGCAATGTTTTGATTTATATTAAACGCCAGCAGCAAGAGGCGCTTTTTAAAAAATTCAATGAGGCCCTTAATCAAAAAGGTTATTTAGTGATTGGCAAGGTAGAGATTCTTTGGGATTATTTGGGTAGCGCATTTACTACCGTTGATGTATCCCAGAGGATATACCAAAAACAAACCCAAAGATAGGAAAGAAAAAAGGAGGTAGTGTATGGTAAGAGTATTGGTCGTAGACGACGCCTTGTTCATGCGCAAGATGCTCAGCGATATCCTGAAGAACGAGGGTATTGAGGTTTGCGGAGAGGCGGAGAACGGAAAAGAGGCGGTAGAAAAATACAAGGAGTTAAAGCCGGACTTGGTGACTATGGATATTGTTATGCCGAAGATGGAAGAAATTGACGGGGTTTCCGCAGTGAGAGAAATTATGAAGATAGAACCCCAGGCAAAGATAATTATGGTTTCGGCAATGGGGCAGCATTCTCTGGTTGTGGAGGCCATTCAGGCAGGGGCAAAAGACTTTGTGACTAAGCCATTTCAGCCTTCACGGGTCATTGAGGCGATTAAGAGGGTCTTGGGAGGATAAAAACTAAATAAAAGATTATGCAAAGCAAACAATCCGTTATGGAAAAGAAAATTATCGAAGTAAGCATCGCAGAAGTCAAGATTTCACAATCGCCCGATGTATTGGTTACCCGCGGCTTAGGCTCTTGTTTAGGTATTACCATATATGATCCCCTGAAGAAAACGGGCGGGATGGCGCATGCTATGCTTCCTGATATTGAGGTGGCGAAGGTTAAGTCTAACCCTGCGCGTTTCGTTAATTCAGTGATTAAGAAATTGGTAGAAGATTTAGAGGGCCGGGGCAGCCTAAGAAGCCGTTTAATCGCTAAGTTGTTCGGCGGTGCGCATATGTTTAGTTTTATTAGTGCGGATAACATCTTAAATGTTGGCCAAAAGAATATTGATACGGCAATAGGGGTATTAAAAGAATCGGGTATAAAGATAGGAGCCCAAGAAACCGGCGGTACTTTTGGCAGGACCATCGAGTTCAATCTTGAAAATGGCGTGGTGCGCGTCCATACGATTTCACAGGGGGAAAAAGAAGTATAATGGCTAATAGCAAGACTCGCATTTTAGTGGTTGATGACTCAGCCCTCATGCGCAAAGTTATTTCGGAAATTATCAGCGCAGAGCCGGATTTAGAGGTTATAGACAAGGCCAAGGACGGAAAAGAGGCTTTAGAAAAGATATTAACTCTTAAGCCGGACGTAGTGACTATGGACGTAAATATACCTCTGATGGATGGTATAGAAGTTTTGAAAGAGGTTATGCTTAAGCAGCCGACGCGGGTAATTATGTTGTCCGCATATACTCAGCCAGGTGCGGCTGCTACAATGAAGGCCCTGGAATTAGGGGCAGTGGATTTTATTGCTAAACCTTCTGGCGAGGTTTCTTTAGACCTGCATAAGCTTAAAGGCGAGATTATTTCTAAAGTGAGATTAGCCTCGAGAATAGACCTGGAGAAATTATTATTTACGCTTAAACACTCAACATTTATTGAGGAGAGAGCAAAGAAAGAGCCTGTTTTAATAAAAAAATTAGTGGTAATTGGCGCTTCTACCGGAGGCCCAAAGGCGATTTTAGGGATTATGCAAAATATACCCGCTGATATCCCAGCGGCTTTTTTGATTGTCCAGCATATGCCCGAAGGCTTTACTTTGAGTTTTGCCGAGAGGATATCTTGGCAGTCAGGGGTTAAAGCTAAGGAGGCAGAAGATGAGGATATTGTTTTAGCAGGCAAGGCCTTTGTTGCCCCCGCAGGATACCACTCGGTTTTAGAAGAACAAAATAACAAATACAGGATTAAACTTAATCGGGATGCCCTGGTAAATTTTGTGCGCCCTTCCATAGATGTAACCTTAAATTCAGCAGCCGAGGTATTTGGGAAAGATGTTATTGCGGTTATACTGACGGGCATGGGCAGGGACGGCTTGGAAGGCGCAAGAAAAATAAAAGAAAAAGGCGGTTTGATTATTGTTCAGGATGAAGCCACTTCCGTAATTTGGGGCATGCCTAAAGTGGTTTGCGAGGCGGGATTGGCAGATAAGGTTTTGCCAATTTTTAAAATCCCTGAAGCAATAGTCGAAGAGATAAAAAAGGACGCGCGATGACTGAGAAACTATCCTTAAATCAATTGGATTTACTGAAAGAGGTAGGTACCATTGGCGGCGGCAAGGCAGCCACTGCCTTGGCAGATTTAATTGGCGGAAGGGTCGAGATTTCTGTCCCTCAGGTAAGCCTTATACCCCTGGAAAACATAGCGGCTTTATTGGGAGGCATGGATAAAACATTTTATGTTATGGACCTTGATATAAGGGGAGATATTTTGGGAAGGATTTTCTTGATGTTTTCGCCTAAAGACGCAAAGTACCTATCCAGTCATCTCATGGGCAAACCCCAAGAGGAAATAGATGTTAACGACGAGATGTTTCAATCCTCTTTAAAGGAGGCCACTAATATTCTCTCAGGTTCATATATATCCGCCTTAGCTGAAATGACTAACCTGAATATGATTTGCGGGGTACCATCTTTGGCTGTGGATATGGTAGGGGCAATCTTGGATTTTATTTTTATTCAAATTGCCCAATATTCGGAAGACGCGCTTTATATCAAGACCGCCTTAAAAGTAAAGGGTTCGGATTTGGAAGGCCTGTTTTTATTCTTTCCGAACAGCGATTCTTTAAGAAAGATTTTTGAAGTGGCGGGAGTTAAAGAATAATAAGGAGGCATAGAATGGCAGCCGAGAAAGTAAAGGAATATCAGTTGGTTGTTTTTGCCATTGGCAACGAAGAGTTTGGCGTAGATATAAGCCAGGTCAGGGAGATTGTCCGGTTAGTGCAAATTACTTATATGCCTAAAGCCCCGGCGTTCATTGAAGGAGTAGTGAATTTAAGAGGCCAGATAGTGGCAATCATTGATTTATCCAAGAGATTGGGTATTGCCGCTAATCCTAGGAGCGAAGCCACGCGTATCATTGTAGTTGAGATAACAGACAACACCGTAGGTATGGTTGTGGATTCGGTTTCCGAGGTCTTGAGGTTATCCGCAGAACAGCTGGAGGATGTCCCGCAGCTTATTGATACGGAAGTGCCTGAACATTATATCCGCGGGGTGGGGAAACTAAAAGACAGGCTTCTGATTCTTCTGGATTTAAATAAGGTATTGACTCATGATGAGGTGCAGCGCGTGGAACGCCATGTAAAGACGGTTTCTGAAAAGAAAGAAAAGGATTTAGAAGAATAATTTATATCTATTTTGTTTTAACCTCTGCGCCTATCCTTAATAAAAATATTTTTTCCGAAAGTTTTGGCATAATTTTTTAGTTCTGTGCTCAGCTGGATTATCTGTCCGACGTGGTCCAATGCTTTGTGTTCGTTACTGATAATCCCGATCGAGAGAGTTAAAAGAGGGATCCTGCATAATTCGCCAGCCCTGTTCTTGACAATGATATAACCGCGATTTGCGTCCTCCTGAGTATAAAAAGTGGCCGTATCTTTTTCGAATTGCAGGATTATCTCAGAACAAACCGTTTCTACGCAATCAGGAGTGACGATAAAAAGGAAATCGTCTCCTCCGATATGGCCCAGGAAATCATTGAGGCTGCCAAATTTCTCCAAGGCATTAATGATAACCGAGGCTGTATGTAAAATGACCCTGTCGCCGCGCTCAAATCCGTAATAATCATTAAACTCCTTAAATTTATTTAAATCCAAATAACTAACCGCAAAAGGTTCTCCGGATTTAATCCTAGATTCAAGCTCTTTCAATACCGAGGCGTTTCCCGGTAGTTTGGTTAAGGGGTTGGCGTCGAGGTCTCTGGTTGCCCGCCATAAAGAAGCCTTTATCCTGGCTAAAAGCTCCCCTGGTTCAAAAGGGAATTCAATATAATCATCAGCCCCGGCGTATATAACCTTTATTTTGTCCATTAATTCTTTGCTGCGGATTAAGAGAATTATGGGGATGTGGCGATAGGCAAAGCTCTGCCTGATGGTTTTACATATCTGTAACCCGTCAATATCTCCGGACTGAAATTCAGTAATTATCAGATTGAACGACTCTTTGGCTAATATGCCTAAAGCCTCGGTTTGACTTTGGCAAGTTTTAACTCTGTAGCCTTCTCCGATAAGCAGCAAAGTCATAAATTCTCTCTGCTCCTGCTCATTAATAACTACTAAAATATTGCCTTCATCGGCTTGAGGCATCATTTTTTATTTTTTTCCAGTTCTTCCAGCATGTTTTTACAGGCCGTGCGGATCTGATCCATGGATTCCGAGTTCAAGATAAGATAAAAGCTTCCCTCAATCTGTTCTCTTGTTTCTTTAAATATTGCCTCGATTAACAAAACATATTCTTCTCCTGTATGCTTAGAAATAGCCATGGTTATAATCTCTGACATAAGGCCGTTTACCAGGGTGGGGATAGAAGGAATAATTAATCTTTTGGACATTATGCTTAAGGCTCCGACGTACGATGAGATGACAATACTGCCTATTTCTTTTATAGTTGATAGGCCCATTTCAGTCAATAAGCCGTTTTTGGTATTTTCGCTCCGGGAATAATAGCACATGTCAATCAACTTAAAGGCGCTTTTTTCATTTAAAATAAAGAGGACCTGGCCCCTTAGCCCGGTGAGTATATTGCTAAACACGCAAATCATCAGTTGTTCCTGGGGTACCTTGCTTAAAATGCCTTCGCAAGGAACTATATTTAAGTTAGGCATCTTCAATTCAATAGTCGTACCCAATATTTCCGAAAGGGCAATGCTTCCGTGCGCAGCAGAGATTTTGCCCACTTCTCTTAAAATATCCATTTCATCTTTCATCATTACTCCTTCGTGTTTACTAGAAAGAATATTTACTGCAATATGATATAACATAATCTAAACTGAGGTTCTTGTCAAGAAGAATTTATCGAGATTTTTCCTTGACATAACTCAATAACTATGATATAGTTAGAAGAAATACGAAGCGTAAAATTTAAAGGAGGTGGAAGATGAGTGGTTGGCAGGTAGTTTTGTTGGAACCAGCCAAGACTGTGCTTTCCCAGATCGGGAATTTTTTAGTTAATGCAATTCTAGTGATTCTTATACTTATTATTGGCTGGATTGTTTCTAAGCTCATCAAGTCACTGGTTACGAAGTTATTAAGGTCGGTGAAAATCGATGATATATCTGAGAGAATTCAGTTAGACGACATCCTGGCCAAGGGCGGTATAAAATACTCACTTTCTGAATTAATCGGGATAATCTGCTATTGGTTGACGCTTTTGGTCACTTTTGTGGTAGCGATTAACGCTATGGGCCTGACTATTGCCGCAGATTTGTTAAACAGGATAGTTCTCTATGTGCCTAATATAATCGCGGCAATTTTCATCTTGATCTTAGGTATGTTTTTGGCGGCGTTATTAAACAATATCGTGCAGACCGCAGCTTCGAATGCCGGCCTTTTCCAGGCTAAATTTTTAGGCAAGGTTGTTGAGATAGTGGTTATTGTTTTTGCTGTAGCCATAACCATGGAACAGCTTAATATCGGGGCTAAGATAATTGAGTTAATTGTAAGTATTATATTAGCCTCAATAGGATTAAGCTTTGCGCTTGCCTTTGGATTAGGCTGTAAAGATATGGCGGCAAAATTTCTTACGGATTTCACCGAGAAATTAAAGACAAAGAAATAATGTTTTTTGGTAACATATAATTAAACCCCGCACTTCCTTAACCGGAGGCGCGGGGTTTAATATTTATGTATGAGGGTATTTATATAGGCATTTACCTGAACGTTGGTTACAGCATTAAGAGAGGGGCCAAATGCGTAGTAATAATATAAAGTTATTTAGTATCAGCTTTGTAATGCTTTTTCTAGAAATATTCTTGATTCGTTGGATCTCAACAGAAATCAGAATCTTCGCATATATTAGCAACTTGGTTCTCTTGGCTTGTTTCTTGGGAGTAGGCCTAGGCTGTTATTTTTCAAAAAAAAATGCAAACGTTCTTATTACTATAGGTATGTTAGTCTCTATTTCATTAGCCGCAGAATCACAGCCTTTCCAAAATATCACTGAGATGCTTAGTAACTTTCCAGATTCTGTTATATGGGGACAAATTCTAAAAACCTCTAGTGGACTACTTGTATTAAATGGAACAGTGCTTACTATATTCATGTTTTTAATGATTTTGGTAGCATTCATCCCTCTGGGTCAGATATTAGGCAAGTTATTGGATGAGCACGGTAATATCATTGTCGGTTATTCGATTAACGTGATAGGGAGTTTAATCGGAATATGGTGCTTTAATATTTTTTCTTTTTTTTATACTAAACCCTGGGTGTGGTTTGCTTTTGCAATAATTATTCTTTTGTTTTTTATACCAAGGAAAAAATCGGATATGCTTCTAGCATGTTCAGCGTCTATTTTGATATTATTAATTACAGGAATGTTGAATTTCCCTTCACCTATTATTTGGAGCCCTTACCAAAAATTGATTATTTATCCTAATATGTATTTAGATATTCAGAATGGATGGGCTATAAATGTCAATAATACTGGTTATATGAGTTTATTAGACCTGTCTGAGGATTTTGTTAAACGTTATCCTGGTCGATATGATATAACTGAAAGAAGGTATAATATTTATGAATTGCCTTACCAATTTATCGATAAAAAAGATGCCGCACTTATACTTGGTGCTGGGGCAGGCAATGACGCAGCGGGAGCACTTAGGAGCGGAGTCAAAAAAATTGATGCTGTTGAGATTGATCCTGGTATATATAAGTTAGGTCGCGAGCTACATCCAGAACAACCGTATGAACAGAAAAATGTAGCTATTGCTATTGATGATGCAAGAGCATTTTTAAAAAAAACAAAGAAAAATTACGACATCATTACGGTAGGGCTTCTTGATTCACATACTTTATCTTCAAATTACAATAATATGAGATTAGATCATTATGTATATACTTTAGAAGCCTTTCGGAATATGAAAGAGAGATTAGAAAGAGACGGTGTTATTTCAGTAACTTTCGGAGTTAGAAGGGCATGGATTGCTGAAAGGATTTACGGATTGCTAAGGGAAGTTTTTGGAGATGTCCCTTATGTGTTTAATGTTGGTAGCGATAATCCTGGGTTCGGATGGTCGGGTACTATGTTTATAACCAGCAATAACTTGGAGAAACTGAAGAATGCCGTTGAACGTAAGCCGGATCTAAAAAATTATATAGCTGAACATTCTATAACAGGCTTGGGTCGAATTAAGTTAACTACAGATGATTGGCCCTATTTGTATATTGAAAAGCCCGGTATCCCGCGAATGTATTTATTAGTTATCGTTGCTATTATGACGGTACTCTTTATAGTAAAAAAAATTTTATTTAACTTTGAAAATAGTAAAGTCAATATGCATTTCTTTTTCCTGGGATGCGCTTTTTTACTTCTTGAGTTCCAAAACGTAAGCAAGGCCGCGTTATTGTTCGGTTCCACATGGATTGTAAATTCTTATATAATATCTTCTATCCTTTTTCTTATTCTTATGGCTAATTTATTTGTTTACTATTCAAAAATTATAAATGTAAAAGTTTTTTACTCCCTGCTTCTAATTTCGATTTTAATTTTGTATCTAATGCCTATAGATATCTTTAATGCCTTTGGTTTTTGGACAAAGTCAATTTTAGCAGTTTTAATTCTTAATCTGCCGATATTTTTTGCTGGCATAATATTTATTCATTCTTTCAAGAGCGTTTCATCAAAAAATATCGCGCTAGGCTCAAATCTTATAGGGGCAGCAACTGGGGGGCTCTTGGAAACAGTGTCCTTTATTACTGGAGTAAAATCGGTTTTACTCTTAGTATTTGCGTTATATATTTTATCTTTATTTTATCTTAATCGAAATAAAATAATAAATTAGTTGACATGCAGGAAAAGAGCTTACTATTTTTAACCTGCATATATATCGAGTAGGTCAAAAAAACTCGCTGGGTATTAAAAGAAAATAATTATGGACGGTTCTATAGACTTGATACTTAATTGCTAAATTTAGTCTATGGTCGATAAATTAGTTTAGGATCCAGTGCGTTTTTTTTGGCAGTAATCCACCTCTATTACCGTGAAAATTTATATCAAGACTTTCGGCTGGCCTTTTGTTTCGGCTTTACAATACGCTTTATTCGTTCTTTAAGATTCAATGAACTTTAGGCACCGCCCGCTTGGGCGGGCTGCGTTTGTGGTGTTTGCACCGTTCGCCCTCGCTTGGGCTCGGGCTCACTCCACGCTCGCTTGGTAGCTCGCTCAGTGCTAATGCGATGGTACGATTCGGCTTTTCGTGTTTGGCGCATTTTGGGTGGGGGCAAAATTCGCCAAACACTTTACGTCCTTTTCCTCGCCTGCCCTCCGAAGCTTTAGCGTAGGAGGGCAAAAATCCTAAATAAAAAAGCATGCCCTGAGCGAAGTCGAAGGGTCCTTTTTGTATTGCGGCGGCCAAAAAATTTCTAAAAGGTGTTTGATTTTTGCTCGGTCGAGTCCGCCCCCGCCTGCAGCTTTATAATGAGCTGCAGGCGGGGAAGCCGAATCTTTCTTGGTAGCAGAGGTGGTTGGTAAATCCCCACCCCTGCCTGCCGGCAGGCAGGCACCCAGCAGTCACAGTCGGGCGGCTTCAGTCCGGAGTTTATGCGCCGTAGCCTTGGCGAAGGCGGAGGCTTCCGCAGCTCCCGACGCCTGTCCTCCGGAGCCTTGGCGAAGGAGGATGTGTCTACACCCCCTTAAAAAAGAATTGACATAATCGTAGAAAATATATATACTTATTGACAAATAGTAAGATATTATACGGAGGCTAAATGAACACAAAAACACAAAAACTTATGAATTTTTTCCAAAACCATGGCGGGGTGGTTCGATTTTCCGCTATCCTAAAGGCGGATTTTCATCCGGATTCGCTTACGGCTCTTGAAAAAGAAGGAAAGGTTAAAAGGATTGCCCGGGGCCTTTATCGGATAACCGATTATACCCCGGGTTCTCACCCCGATCTTGTTATTGCATCACTTCAGGCACCTAGAGGAGTTATTTGTCTTCTTTCCGCTCTATCTTTTTATGAAGCAACAAGTGAAATCCCCAAGTGTGTGGATCTAGCCATTCCACAAGGTACGCATGCAAATAGAATTAAGTATCCCCCGGTAAGATTTTATCGGGTTGTGCATAAAGCATGGAAAGCAGGAATTGAAGAGCGTGAGGTTGAAGGGCATAAGATCAAAGTTTATAGCCTCGCCAAGACAATTGCTGATTGTTTTAAATTTCGCAATAAAATAGGCATGGATGTTGCAAGAGATGCCCTTAAGGTTGCTGTTACGGAAAAAGAGATAAAGCCGAAAGAAATCATGCATTATGCCAAAATTTGCCGCGTTGATAGTATCGTAAAGCCAATACTGGAAGCTATGCTATGAAGAAGGATATCAAGAACGTTCAGGCATCTATTCGGGCCCGGCTTCAAAATAAAGCAAAAGAAACCAACCGTCCGTTTTCAGAGGTTCTACAATATTATGGCATGGAAAGATTTCTTTATAGGTTTAGCCGTTCTCAATACGCGGACAAGTTTATCCTTAAAGGTGCTCTTATGTTCACTGTGTGGCGGGTTCCGGAGAGACGGACAACCCTTGATATAGATTTCTTAGCGCGTTTTGACAATCAAATAGCCAGCATTGAAAAAGTGATCAAGGCTATTTGTAAGATTCCCGTCGTTTCTGACGGGCTCGCTTTTGATCCGGAAACGATTAAAGGACAAAGAATAAAAGAGGACGCTGATTACGAAGGTGTGCGCGTAAAGTTCCGTGGGTTTCTGGAGCGTTCGCGTATTCCGATGCAGGTTGATGTGGGCTTTGGCGATGCCATTTATCCAAAACCAAAGGTGATTGATTATCCTGTTATTCTCGATCTTCCGAAACCTCATCTAAAAGGATACCCCGCGGAAAGTGTGGTTAGCGAAAAGTTTGAGGCTATGGTAAAGCTTGGGCTCTTAAATAGCCGTATGAAAGATTTTTATGATATCTGGCTTATGATGCGCCAGTTTGATTTTAGTGGATTGAACCTTGTCGAAGCGCTGAAAAGAACTTTTGAGCATCGCAAAACCGATCTTCCGGAGGATCAGCCGTTATTCGCCGAGGAAATCTATGACGAGAAATCAGATCGCCAGACGCTATGGAAGGCTTTTTTGAAAAAGGGAGACATTAAACACGCTCCGGAAAAGTTACAGGCCACAGCCAGAGAGATTGAGGAATTTCTTACTAAGCCACTTGATGCAATTAATAAAGAGCAGGGGTTTAACTCGGAATGGAAAGCCCCGGGGCCGTGGAAATGAAAAATAAAAAAGTCTACATCCGGACTTTCGGATGTCAAATGAACGTCCGCGACTCTGAGGTGATCTGCGGAATGCTCAAAAATGCAGGCTATATTATTACCGATGATCCGCAGAAGGTAGATATTATTTTGTTTAATACCTGTTCAGTGCGTCAGCATGCCGAAGATAAAGTCTGGTCAGAAATTGGAAGAGTGTCAAAGTGTCAAAGTGTCAAAGTGTCAAGGAAGCCGATTATTGGACTAGTGGGTTGCATGGCGCAGAACTATAAACAAGCCATATTTGGGAGATCTCCTGTTGTTGATTTTGTGGTTGGTCCTTCTGATATTGCCAAAATCCCAGAAATTATCGCCAAACTCGTCCATCATCCCTCATCCATCATCCATCGTAATCTCTATGAGACCAAAATCTGGGAGACCGAAGGCAATGCCAGGCCGCAAGAAATATATCATACGGGTTTTTATGAAGACAAAGAACATGCCTATGTGGTTATTTCTGAAGGATGCTCGAATTATTGCTCTTATTGCGTAGTGCCTTATGTAAGGGGAGAGTTACACAACAGGAATTATAAAGATATTTTAAAGGAGATAGAAGAAGCGGTTGATAAAGGTATAACCAAAATCACGCTTTTAGGACAGAATGTAAATGCTTATCAGTTCGGAGTTCGGAGTTCGGAGTTCGGAGTTGATCTTGTGAAATTGCTGGAGATGGTAAATAAGGTAAAGGGCCTGAAAGAATTTAGTTTTATTACTTCGCATCCTAAGGATACATCTGTTGAACTGTTCAGGGTAATGGCAGATTCCGAAAAGCTTAAGAAATACCTGCATCTGCCAGTTCAGTCTGGTTCAGATAGAATTTTAAAACTAATGAACCGCGGTTATACCAAAAAATTCTATTTGGATTTAGCGGATAATTATCGTAAAATGGTAGAGAATGGCGTATTAACTACGGATATTATTGTAGGTTTTCCTTCTGAAACCGAAGAGGATTTTCAGGATACTTATAATTTAGTTAAAGATATTCAGTTTGACGCCGCTTTTATATTCAAGTATTCAACCCGGCCGCATACTGAGGCGGAAAACTTTGCCGATGATGTAGAAAAGAAAGAAAAGGAAAGAAGGCACAAGATTATATTAGATTTGCAGAAAGGAATATCTAAGAAATATGCTGAAAGCGGATATTAGGACATCAGGGGATCAGGATATGGATATCCGAGGTATCCTTAGGGTGATATTAGTCATTTGTGCTTTGGTATTTGGCATTTATATTAATGCCTATGCCCTAAATTTAGATAAAGCCAAGATTTATTTTTTGAACAGTGATTATAAATCAGCAATATTAGAAGGCGAGAAAATTCTAGCCGGCGCCGGTAATTCCTCTGGTTTAGATGAATTATATTTTATTTTGGGATTAAGCTATCTAAAAGACGGAAATTACCTGCGTGCCTCGGATATCTTTGAGATAATCTTGAAGGAATTTAAAAATAGCCAGTTTCAAGAAGAAGCCAAGTTAGGCTTAGGCGACGCCTATTTTTTAAGAGGAGACTTTGCTAAGGCAGAAGGATATTATAATGATATAATTAAGAGCGATCCCCGCACTGAGCTTAAGGCCCAGGTTTATTACCGGCTGAGCCAGGTCGGATTTAAAAGAGGAGATTCTGGCCAGGGCAAAGAATATTTAGATAAATTAAAAAATGATTTTCCCCTGAACCTTGAGTCCAAGACGGATAAAGCCTTTTCGAGAATTCCGGATTATTCTTCCGAAGTTTACTATACGGTTCAAGTAGGTTCATTCTCAAACTTTACCAATGCCGATAATCTTACGCAAAAATTAATCCAAAAAGGGTATCCTGCTTATTTGGAGGAATCTTTAAGCCCTGGGGGGGACAAGGTTTATCGCGTACGCGTGGGTAAATTGCGCCAAAGACAAGAAGCAGCAGAGTTAGAAAATAAACTTTCCCAGCAAGGTTATCCTACCAAGATCTGCCCTTAGAGCTCTATGAAACCAAAAATAGTATTCATTGTTGGTCCCACTGCTATAGGAAAAACCGAAGCGGCAATTTGTTTAGCGAAAAAATTAAAGGCCGAAATAATCTCTTGTGATTCGATGCAGGTTTATAAACGCATGAATATTATTACCTCCAAACCAGAGCTGTCATTAAGAAAACAAATCCCTCATCATTTAATGGATTTTGTTTCTCCCATAAACGAGTATAATGTTGTCCGCTATAGGCAGGAGGCTTTGAATAAGATTAAAGAGCTTGTCAGGAAGAACAAAATTCCGCTTTTTGTCGCAGGCACGGGGCTTTATATGTCTATATTGATCGACGGGATATTTAAGGTAAAATCGCAAAATAAAGCCGTTCGCAAAAGGCTTTATCAAGAAGCAGAGCGCAAAGGCAGCGGATATTTATATAAAAGGTTGCAGGAAGTCGACCCTCAAGCAGCTTTAAAAATTCATCCTCACGATGCCAGGCGTATTATTCGCGCCCTGGAGGCTTTTCAGGCTTGCGGCAAACCGATTTCTCAACTGCAAAAAGAAAGGAAAGGTCTAAGTAATGAATTCGACATAAAAATATTTGCTTTAAATATGGCTCGCGATAAACTCTACGAACGCATCGAAGGGCGTGTTGATAAGATGTTTAGGCGGGGATTATTAGGGGAGGCCAAGAAGCTCTTAAAGCTTAAACTCAGCAAAACCGCGCGTTATGCGATTGGGATGAATGAAATCAAGGGCTACCTGGATGGCCGGTATGACTTAGAAGAAGCCAAGCGCCTAATGAAGAAAAATACGCGCAATTACGCCAAGCGCCAGCTTACCTGGTTCAGGAAGGATAAACGAATTGAATGGGTTGAAATTAAAGAAAAGGAAACCCCAGAGTCTGTTGCGAATAGAATATTTAAGAAGCTAAGGAATTAGATATAATAAATAACAAGATAGTGATTTAACCATACTAAAAAATAGCCAAATTCTTCAAGGGATCCTGTTAATATAGGGCGTCACAAAAGTGCCGCCCTTGATTGCACTGATTAAAATGCAGATTGCACAGATTAATTGCTCGTCGGAAAAATCTGTGTAATCTTTTCAAAATCTGTGTAATCATAGGCTGGAACGACTTTCGTGACAGCCTATTTAATAAAGAAGGAGGGGCAATGGCAAGAAAAATATATTTTTGGTTCTCGGTAGTATTGTTTTTAGGCCTGGTTTTATATTTCTTAAAATTTGTCTTGGCCGCAACCGTTGTTCTTGACTCCGGCGAGAAAATCGAAGGAAAAATTATCGAGAAGACCGATAAAACCGTAGAAATAAAATCTAAAGGCGAAAATCTAACCTATAATCTTGATGAGATAGACAGTGTGGGAGAAGAAGTAACATTAACCGGAAGACTCGAGATGAATCCTCCCACGGAAAAGATAATTGCCTATCTTTATTTAAAAGACTTAGGCATAATAAAATCCATCCTGCTTATGAAGGATTATCCCTCGGATTCTATAGCAATATGCCAAGGGGCTTTTGACAAGGTGAAGGGTGAGGAATCTTTAAACGGAAAAACCGTTAAAATCAAGGGGTATTTAGAAGACCTCAAATGCGGCAGGAAGCGTCAAGTCTGCGGGTATTGTGTAACTTCGGTTAGTTCTATAGCAAAAGCTGAATGATCAGTAGCGACATGCGTTACACGCATTATTAAAAATGGAACGCGCTTTACTCGTAACTATAAAACTTGATTCTGAGAAGGATAGCTGGGGTTTGGAGGATACGGCGCTGGAGTTAGAAGAGCTGACTCTAACTTGCCGGGCAGAAGTAATGGATAATATTACCTGTTTGCGCGACAAGCCCACCCCTAATTTCTTTATTGGCCGAGGCAAGACAGAAGAGATAGCGTTACTTTGTCAAGAACTGGGTGCGGATACGGTTATTTTCAGTCATGATTTATCGGGGACGCAACAGCGCAACCTCGAAGAAATAATCGATAAGAAGACCATTGATCGCACAGAACTTATTCTGGATATTTTTGCCCGGCACGCTAAGAGCCCCGAAGGCAAAATGCAGGTGGAGCTGGCGCAATTACAGTATCTCATGCCCAGGCTTGTGGGAAAAGGCATAATCCTTTCGCGTTTAGGCGGCGGTATAGGGACGAGGGGGCCTGGTGAACAAAAATTAGAGGTTGATCGCCGAAGCATAAGAAAAAGAATAGATAAGTTAAAGGAAGACTTAAGGCATCTAAAGGCACATCGTCAGACAATAAGAAAAAGGAGAAAGGATAACGCTATTCCTACCGTGGCTTTGGTCGGTTATACTAATGCAGGTAAGTCCACGCTTTTAAATGCCCTGACCAGAGCCGGTCAAATTGTCGCCGATAGCCTATTTACTACGCTCGATCCTCTATCTAAAAGTTTCCAGTTGCCAAGCGGTGAAAATATCGTTATTTCCGATACCGTAGGGTTCTTGCATAAACTTCCGCATCATCTCATTGAAGCCTTTAAGGCCACGCTTGAAGAGGTGATTGAGTCCGATCTATTAATTCATGTTTTAGATGTAAGCCATGAGCGCGTTCACGAACACAGCCAGGCAGTCTTAGAGGTTTTAAAAGAATTGCGCTCGGATACTAAACCGATAATTACTGCTTTGAATAAGATTGATTTGTTGGAGGATAAGACTTGGCTGGATAATTTAAGAAAAGATTTTCCTAACCCTATTACTATATCAGCAAAATTTGGCGAGAACTTAAATCTTCTTACCGAAGCCATCGGAAAAAATTTTAGCTATAAGATGCTTCATTTAACAATTATCATACCTCATAAACGCATGGACCTGGTAGATTTATTTTATCGCGAGGGCAAAGTTGAAAAGATAGAATATCTGCAAAAAGGGATCAAAATCAAACTAAACCTGCCAAAAATTATGTCCCAAAAGTTATTGCATAACAAAGAGATAGAGATCGTTAATTAGAATATCTAAAAAAAATAATGAGAATATCTTGACAAAATTATTAATTTATGCTATATTTAGCCTGGGAATGAAGGAGAGTTGAAATGCCGATGTTCGATATCTATATCAGTCCTGATGAGCCGGTGTATGTAATTAGCGTGGTGAGCAAGCTGGTAGATTTGCCAATCTGGACGCTGCGGCAATTAGATAAAGCCGGCGTTGTTTGTCCTAAGAGAATCGGAAAAAAAAGCCGAATTTATTCTCTAAAGGACATAAAGAAATTAGAATATGTGCATTATCTTTTGGAAGATAAACACGTCAATATCAGCGGGGTGAGAATGATTTTAGAAATGGAGATAAGGGAATAATTTTTTTTGACTCTTTCTTAGCACTCTTCAACTCAGAGTGCTAAGAAATGAAATTATCCCTCGTGACCGGCAGAAAATAGAAAGTCACTCGGAAGCAATGAGAGATAGAAAGAGAGGCCATTGATCCCTCGTGACCGGCAGAAAATATAAAGTCAATCGGGATCAATGGAAGATAGAAAGAGAGACCATTGATGAGATTGGATAAGATGACGGTAAGATTACAAGAGGCTTTAGAGGATGCCATTAGTCTAGCTACTGAATCCGGACACCAACAAGTCGAGCCAGAGCATTTGTTTTATGCCTTGCTTCGTCAGGAAGATAGCGTTATTGCATCTGTCCTGGATAAATTAGGGATTCAGGCCCTTACTTTAATCAAGACAATTGAGGAAGGCTTTGCTAAGAGACCTGCGGTCAGCGGGGGTAATCTGCAGGTATATTTATCCGGCAGGGTGAATAAATTATTCAATAATGCCCAGAAAGAAGCCGCAGGCCTAAAAGACGAATATATCTCAGCCGAACACATCCTTTTGGCTATAT